>Ga0082335_1002621_pt1 | contig 33042 bp, 29 predicted proteins | sample Subgrocontami58m_FD_72375 | JGI IMG/M metagenome (GOLD analysis project Ga0082335, IMG submission 72375) | Subsurface groundwater microbial communities from S. Glens Falls, New York, USA - GMW37 contaminated, 5.8 m (SPADES assembly) (version 2) ... | reverse complement strand
AAAGAGGTCCGAGAAATTTTCTTAAAGCGAAGCAGGATGATCAGCTTTATCCGAGCCTATTTAGATAAACGAGAATTCCTGGAAGTGGAAACGCCCATGCTGCAGCCTATGGCCGGGGGCGCGCGCGGCCGGCCGTTTAAAAGTCTGCATAATGTTAATAACATGGAAGTATTTTTGCGCATCGCCCCGGAATTATATCTGAAGAGACTTCTCGTTGGAGGGTTTGAAAAGGTTTACGAGATCAACCGTAATTTTAGAAATGAAGGGATCTCGACGCGGCATAATCCGGAATTTACCATGCTTGAGCTTTATCAGGCTTACGGCGATTACGAGGATATGATGAAGTTAACCGAGGATATGATCAGCTCTTTGGCTAAAGAAATTACCGGTTCTACCAAAGTGGTTTACCAGGGGAAAGAAATTGATTTTACAGCTCCCTGGGAGCGCAAATCTTTCGCCGGATTAGTTAAAGAAAAATTTAATATCGATCCTACGGATACTGCCGAGATTATGCTGGAGAAAGTTAAGACAAAAGTTGGGCACAAGGTTAAGGTGGAGCGGCTCACCCGTTCAGCGATTATGAAAATCGTGGAAGATATTTTGGAAGAAGAGGATATTACGCATCCGGTATTTTTTACCGATTATTTTACGTTTCTTTCTCCACTGGCGAAGGCAAGAGAGGATAATCCAGCGGTGGCCCAGCGGTTTGAATGTTTTATCGCCGGATTGGAAGTGGGAAACGCATATTCTGAGTTAAATGACCCCTTAGAACAGAGAAAGCGCCTTGTTGAAGATTTGGAAGATGATGTCGAGACAGGGAACAGAGCCATTGACGAAGATTTTTTAAACGCGCTGGAATACGGTATGCCGCCGGCCGGCGGATTAGGGATTGGGATTGACCGCCTGGTTATGCTTCTTACCGATTCCGCATCGATTCGGGATGTAATTTTGTTTCCACTGTTGAAACCTCTCTAAATTTATGCATTACGAAAATTGGATTAGTTACCGATATCTTGTCACCGGCAAAAGCCGTTTCCTGTCTTTTTTAAATACCATTTCTATTGCCGGCATCGCCATCGGTGTGGCCGCGCTTATTGTGGTGACGGGGGTTATGACGGGATTTGGCAATAATCTGCGGGAAAAAATTATTGGCACAACCCCGCATGTGATGATTGAAAAAGAAAGAGGCCTGCGCGATTACGATATCATCAAAGCCAAAGTGAAAGGCCTTGAGGGGGTTGAAGGCGCCTCCGCTTATATTCAAGGAAATATTTTTTTAGAAAGTTACGGCCAGGCGATGGGGTTGGCCATCCGCGGCATCGAGCCGCAGACCGAAGGCTCGGTCACTAAGGTTGACCGGTATTTAGAAAAAGGAAATCTCAACGATCTGCAAGATGACAATGTCTTTGTTGGCCGCGAATTAGCCAGATATTTTGATTACGCAATAGGGGATAAAATTACGGTGATTTCTCCTGGCGCGGGATTGGCCGGAGAAGGCTGGCGTTATGAATTAACGATTGCCGGGATTTTTAATACGGGGATGGCTGATTACGACATGAATTTAATCCTCGTGAATTTAAAGAAAGCGCAACAGATTTTTAACTTAGGGGAAAATGTCGTAACCGGTGTGGGTGTCAAGCTCAAAGACCCTTACCACGCTAAAACGATCAAGGGAAAAATGTACAATATCTTGGGCTATGAATTTTTAGTCAAAACCTGGATTGATATGAATCGCAATTTGTTCGAGGCTTTATTTTTGGAGAAATGGGGTTTATTCATTATTTTAACGCTGATGGTCCTGGTCGCGTCTTTTAACATTATCAGCACGCTTATTGTCACGGTGACGAGCAAAATCCATGATATCGGAATCTTGCAGTCCATCGGTGTCCCCAAGCGCTCTATCCGTCGGATTTTTACCCGGCAGGGAATTTTTATAGGCGTGTTAGGAATCTTTTGGGGATTGGTCGCCGGGTTTACGTTAAGCTATATTTTAAAAACGTATATCCAGGTTCCTAAAGAAATTTATTATATCGACCATGTCCCGGTGGAGCTTCAGCTCTCCGATATTTTGATTATTGTCGCGTCGGCTATAGTCATCAGTTATCTGGCAACGATTTATCCTGCCTCAAAAGCGGCCAAGTTAGAGCCGGTTGAGGCCTTGAGGTATGAATAGAGCGTGATTCTAGAGGCCACCAACTTGCAGAAATCTTACCATCAAGCCGGGGCGACCCTGCATGTTCTTAAAGGGATTGATTTGAAGATTGATGAAGCCGAGATGGTGGCTATTGTGGGGCCATCAGGCGCGGGAAAATCGACCCTTTTGCATATTTTAGGAGGCCTGGATTATCCCGATCAAGGCAAGGTTATTTTAGAAGGCGAAGAAATATATCGTTTGAATGATGTGCAAAGGGCGGGGATTAGGAATAAGAGAATTGGGTTTGTTTTTCAGTTTTATCATCTTCTCCCGGAATTTACGGCGTTAGAAAATGTGATTTTACCCCAGTTAATTAAAGAAGATGATGCTAAAATAGTTAAATATCAAGATAAGGGGTTAGCTCTTTTAGAAAGGGTCGGCTTAAAATTAAGGGCCGCCCACAAGCCTTATCAATTGTCCGGCGGAGAACAGCAGAGGGTGGCCATCGCGCGCGCTTTAATTAATGAACCGCGCATTGTTTTCTGTGACGAGCCCACCGGCAATTTAGATTCGCAAAGCGGAGAAGAAGTGATCCGGTTATTAACAGAATTGAATAAAAAGAATCGGCAGACTTTGGTTGTCGTCACTCATGATCAGGATATCGCGCGTCTGGCGGACCGCGTGATTCATATTCGGGATGGGCAGTTAGTTTAAACATTTAAACAGTGAGGATTCATTCATGAAAATTTATATTAATGGACAGTTTTTTGACAAAACGCAGGCAAAAATTTCGGTGTTTGATCATGGATTTCTTTACGGCGATGGCGCTTTTGAAGGAATCCGTTCCTACGACCGGCTTGTTTTTAAACTCAATGATCATATCGACCGGCTTTATGAAACCGCCCACACCATTATGATCAATATTCCCTTAACAAGGAAAGAAATGGCGCAGGCAATTATCAATACCTTAAAGAAAAATGGTTTAGAAAACGCGTATATCAGAGTCATCGTGACGCGAGGCGAAGGGGACTTAGGTTTGGATCCAAGAAAGTGTCATGGGCGCCCCAACATTATAATTATCACAGATAAAATTACCCTTTACGCCCAGGAATTGTATAATAAGGGCATGGAAATTATCACCGTGCCGACGATAAGAAATCATCCCGAGGCCGTGAATCCGCAGCTTAAATCGCTTAATTATCTTAACAACATTCTCGCTAAAATTGAGGCCAATAATGCCGGATACTCCGAGGCCATTATGCTCGACCATCAAGGATTTGTGGCCGAATGCACGGGAGATAATATTTTTATTGTCAAAAACGGGATTCTCTCAACGCCTCAGCAGGGACATCTTAAAGGAATCACGCGCCAGACGGTGTTGGATCTAGCGCGAAAGAATAAAATTTCCGCGCGTGAATGTCTTATGACGCGTCATGAAATTTTTACAGCTGATGAATGTTTCTTAACCGGAACAGCGGCGGAGATTATCCCAGTCGTTAAAGTTGATGGCCGCGTGATCGGTGACGGGCACCCAGGGCTTATGACCAGAAAAATGATCAAGATGTTTAAGGAAGTAACGAAAAAAGATGGCGTTAAATATTAAAGAAAGATAAGCCATGCAATGCGATATCTGTGGTAAAAAGAAAGCAACGGTGCATTTAACCGAGATTGTCGATGAGCAAATGTCGGAGATGCATCTGTGCGAGGAATGCGCGCGGGAGAAGAGCGTGCAGATGGAGCAGCAATTCGGGTTGGCGGATCTATTGGCGGGTTTATCTGATTTTAATAAGCCCGCGAAAGATGCCCCCAAAGTTAATTTAAGATGTCCTAACTGCGAAATGACGTATGAAGATTTTCGTAAATTCGGCCGGTTAGGGTGCAGTGAATGTTACACCTCTTTTGAAAGCCACCTGGCCGTTTTGCTCAAAAAAATTCACGGATCCAATCATCATCTGGGCAAGGCCCCGATTAAGATTCCGCAGACCGAGAGAAAAAAGATTGAAAGCCTTCAGGAATTACGAAGCCAATTATTGCAGGCTATTCAAATGGAAGATTTTGAAAAGGCCGCCGGCCTTCGGGATAAAATTCGTGACTTAGAAAACAAAGGGAGAAAGTAATGCATTTAAGCGATTTTGTTCAGCGGACAGGTGAATGGCTTAAGGGAACGGGAAGTAATTCCGATATTGTGATTTCAACGCGTCTTCGCCTGGCGCGGAATTTAGCCCAGAAACCGTTTCCTAATAAGGCCAAGAAGAAAGAATTGTTTGAGATTCTCTCTCTGATCCATGGAGCCATTGAAAGAATCAATTTGTTTAAAGATTCTCTTTTTTTAAAAATTAATGAGCTGGATAACGTGGATAAACAATTTCTCATTGAACGGCATTTAATGAGCCATGAGCACGCGGCTAATCCTGAAGGGAAGGCCCTGGTTGTCTCCCGAGAAGAGGTGCTTTCTGTTATGATCAACGAAGAAGACCATATCCGTTTGCAGGTTATGCAATCGGGATTTAATCTTAACGAAACCTGGAATATTATTAACGCCGTCGATGATTCCCTTTCTCAGACTTTAGATTTTGCTTATTCCATTAATTGGGGTTTCTTAACGGCGTGTCCGACGAACACAGGTACCGCTATGCGCGGTTCGGTCATGCTTCATTTGCCCGCGTTGGTGATGACCAAACAAATCAATAAAGTGCTCTCCGCGATCGCGAAATTAAGTTTCGCTTCCCGTGGGTTCTACGGCGAAGGGACTCAGGCCAGCGGAAATTTTTATCAGATTTCCAATCAAGTTTCTTTAGGGCAGAGTGAACAAGACGTCATTCAGAATATTCACGGGCTTATCCGTCAAGTGATCGAGCAGGAAGAGCAGGCTCGTCAGGCGATGCTCGTTCAGAATAGGTCTTTATTGGAAGATAAAATCTTCCGCGCCTTTGGAGTTTTAAAGAGCGCCCACATTATTTCCAGCCAGGAGACCATTGAATTGCTTTCGATGGTGCGTTTAGGGATTGACCTTCAAGTCGTCAAGGACGTGGATCGTAAGTCTATTAATGAATTATTTATCACCATTCAACCCGCCCATTTGCAGAAGATTGAAGGGAAAAAACTCTCCTCATCTGAACGAGACATTAAAAGGGCCGATTTGATCAGACAAAAATTAGGAGGGCGTTAATTATGTTTAATCGATTTACGGAAAGAGCAAGAAAAGTCATCGTCTACGCCAAAGAAGAGGCCAGACGTTTTAATCACGATTATATCGGCACCGAGCATCTTTTGCTGGGACTTATTCGCGAAGGCGAAGGTGTGGCGGCCGCTGTTCTGCAAAAATTAGGAGTGGATTTAGAAACGATCCGCATCGAAGTCGAAAAGCTCGTCCAGCCAGGGCCGCAAACTCAGGTCATTGGCGACATCCCTTTTACCCCTCGATCGAAAAAGGCTTTAGAGTTATCCGCCGAAGAAGCCCGGGCACTGGGCCATAATTATATTGGGACAGAGCATATTTTGCTGGGGCTCGTCAAAGAAGGCGAAGGAATGGCTTATCGGGTATTGCTCAACTTAGGGCTAGATTTAGCCAAATTGCGCAATGAAGTGATGGAGCTCTTAGGTTCGGGTATGCCCGGCGGATACGGGCAAGAACCTATGAAAACCGACAAAACTCCGGCCATCGATGCCTATGGGCGTAATCTCAATAAGCTCGCTCGTGAAGGCAAACTCGATCCGGTTATTGGACGTAAAGAAGAGATTGAACGGATTGTCCAGATTTTAAGCCGTCGGACAAAAAATAATCCGGTACTGCTGGGTGAAGCCGGTGTCGGAAAGACGGCTATCGTCGAGGGCTTGGCGCAGCTTATTGAAAAAGGAGATGTCCCGGAGCTCCTGCGGGATAAAAGTATCATTATTCTTGATTTAGCCCTTATGATCGCGGGCACGAAATATCGCGGCCAGTTCGAGGAACGAATTAAGGCGATCATGGATGAAATTAAACGTTCCGGGAAAATTATTCTCTTTATCGATGAGCTGCATACGCTCGTCGGAGCTGGCGCCGCTGAAGGGGCCATTGATGCCGCTAATATTCTAAAGCCGGCGTTAGCGCGCGGTGAGATTCAATGCATCGGCGCGACCACTTTAGATGAATATCGCAAGCATATAGAAAAAGACGCGGCCTTAGAGAGGCGTTTCCAGACTATTTTTGTTGATCCTCCTTCACCCGAAGAGGCTGTTCAGATTTTAAAAGGCCTTCGCGATAAATATGAGGCCCACCATCGTGTTAAATTCTCCGATGAATCCCTGGAGGCTGCTGTGCGTTTATCTGATCGGTATATTTCCGGGAGGGCTTTGCCTGATAAAGCCGTCGATATTCTTGACGAGGCAGGAGCCCGCGCGCGTCTTAACGCGATGGTCGCTCCCGCCGGACTCAAGGAATTAGAAGAACAAATTGAACAGTTAAAAAAAGAAAAAGAATCACACATTAAAAGCCAGGATTTTGAAAAGGCAGCCCAAATGCGTGATCTCGAACGAGAGACCAGAGAGAAGCTGGAAAAATTAAAAGATAAATGGTCGCAGGAGCGAGACAATGTCACCTTAACGTTAGGTTATGATGACATGGCCAAAATTGTTTCTCAATGGACTAAAATTCCTCTGGTCCGTATGGAGGAAAATGAAAGCCAGCGGCTTCTTAAAATGGAAGAACATTTAAAGACGCATGTGGTCGGCCAGGAGGAAGCCATTAGCGCGATCGCCCGTGCCGTCAGGCGATCCCGTGCCGGGATTAAAAATCCTCGGCGGCCAATCGGCTCTTTTATTTTTTTAGGGCCAACCGGCGTGGGGAAAACGCTGCTGGCTCAGGTTCTGGCGGAGTTTATGTTTGGCGATAAAGACGCTTTAATCCAGATTGATATGTCGGAATATATGGACAAATTTAATGTCTCTCGATTAATTGGCGCGCCTCCGGGATATGTCGGCTACGAAGAGGGAGGCCAGTTAACCGAGAAGGTCAGGCGCAAACCTTACTCGGTTATTTTATTAGATGAAATCGAAAAGGCCCACGTGGATGTTTTTAATCTTCTCTTGCAAGTTTTTGAAGAGGGGCGTTTAACGGACAGCCTGGGACGAAAGATTGATTTTAGAAATGCCATTATTATTATGACCTCTAACGTCGGGGCGGAGATTCTGCGCAAGCAGGGTTCGTTGGGATTTATGCCGGTCAAAGAAGACGTAACCTACGAAGATATGAAGGGGAGGCTTCTCGAGGAGGTTAAAAGAACCTTTAAGCCCGAGTTTCTTAACCGTATTGATGATATTATTGTTTTTCGGTCGCTTACCAAAGAAAATATTTATGGGATCGTTGAGCTGGAGGTGGCCGAGGTGGTCGGGCGGCTTAAAGAAAAAGGAATTGACATTGAACTCTCCAAAGAGGCCATTGAGCTTATCCTTGAGAAAGGTTTTGATCCCATCTATGGGGCAAGGCCTTTAAAAAGAACCATTCAGCGTTTTTTGGAAGATCCTCTTGCCGAGGATATTATCTCGGGCCAATTTAAGCTGGGAAAGAAAGTTAAGGTTACGCGTAAAGATAATACGCTTGTTTTTACTTAACGATTTACCCATTCCATGCCCAAAAAGCCAAAAGAAGTCCCGACGTTTTCTAGAAGATTATCAAAGGTGGTCGGGACAACATTAATTAAACATCTGAGGAGAATGGAGTGATGCGTTTTAGCCGAATCCTTAAAGGCGCAAGAGTCCTTCTTTTGTTAAGTACTTTAATTTTGATGTTCCCGCGGTTTTCTTCCGCCGAGATTCTTTTTTCTTTTGTGGGACAAATGGATTTATTGAATAAGCGGATGAAGGTGATGGTGGTTGATGCGCCTTTACAGGCGGGCGTCGCTGCTTTAGACCAGTATCCTCACTTTTCTCTTTTAGATAAACAGCCGGAAAATTCCTTAATGGCTTCCATCGAGCGTTCCAGCGCTTCCGATTATCGTCTTTTCTTTAACGCGCAGCATTTAAAAACGTTCCTTTTTGATTTATCAAGTAATATTGAAAGTTCCATCGAGGTTATCCCGCCTTCTGGAGGAGAAAGCAGGTCCATTAATGGCAAATTTTGGAGCCAGTATTCTTTGGTGGATTACAAGCCTGGCGGAGATATCTCCGGAGAGTTTGAAATCAAAGATGGGAAAATTTACATTCATTCCATGTCTATGGGAAATTTGGCCTGCGAGGGACAGGTGAGTTTCCTTGCTCCTTACAGCGTGGATATGGTGGTTCGTTTAAAAGAAGTGAGCCTGGATTCTTTTCTTAATTTCTGGATACGAAATAAAGATTTTGAAACCTCGGGCACGGTCTCGGGAAATATCCAGGTAAGCGGTGATATTCATCATCCCTTTTTAAGAGGAAACTTAGAAGCCTCAGAGGGTAATATTAAGAAGTTAAGTTTTAATAAACTTTTTCTTAACGCGGAAGGCCCTTACCCGGAGCTCGAAATTACCAGGTTAACCATTCACCAAAATGATGGGTTAAGTTTTGAGATGGATGGCCCCTTTGATTTAAGTGACCCTAAGAATTTTAAGAAACAAATTGACGCGCTAACGACGTCTCCCTTAGTGCAGCATTCTGAATCCGAATCTCAGTGGACGATTAAACATCTGGAAGACGCTAAGGCCGGTTCCACCGACATTAAATATCATTTAAGAAAAGAAAGTAATCCAACCTCTTTTTCAAGAGAAGATTCCGATATATTAGGCATTGAAAGGACACTGGGCTTCTAATGATCATGGTCGGCCTCGCGAACTATTTGGGAAAAAGGGTCTTAGGGTTTGTCAGCTATACGGGAGAGCTCAGTCTTCTCTTAGGACAAACCTTTCAGTACATTTTTATTCCGCCCTTTAAGCATTACCGCGTGCTGGCCCAGGCCAAGAGAGTTGGCTTGGGCAGTTTTTTTATCGCCGCGATCGTTGCTTTTTTTATCGGAATGATCATTGCCCTGCAGATGGCTTATCAAATGGTGAAATTATCCGCGGAGATTTATATCCCTAATATTATCGCTGTCTCGATGACCAGAGAACTCGCCCCTGTTTTAACCGCCCTGATTGTGGCGGGCCGTATAGGAGCGGGAATCACGGCGGAGATTAGTTCGATGGCCGTAACCGAGCAGGTGGATGCCCTTCGCGCCTTCGCGGTGAATCCCATTAAATACTTGGTTATTCCGCGCTTTCTGGCCCTGGTTTTCATGCTGCCCCTGTTAACAATTCTGGCGGATTTAATCGGTATTTTGGGTGGATTTATTATTTGTGTTTATAAACTGAATCTAACCCCGGAAGTTTATTTCACGATGGTCATGCAATCCTTAAGCGTTAAGGATATTATCACGGGGCTGATTAAAACAGTTTTTTTTGGCGGCATTATCGCGATGGTCGGCTGTCATCAGGGTTTAAATGTTAAAGGCGGCGCCGACGGGGTAGGAAAAGCGACGACCGTCTCAGTTGTTATCTCTTTTATTATGATTATTATCGCGGACTGTTTATTTACGACGATGTTTTATTTTATTTTCAGGGTGTAAGGAACAATGATTGAAATTGCTAATTTATATAAAAATTTCGGGAACACGAATGTTCTCAATGGTTTAAATTTAACCGTTAAGACCGGTGAAACCAAAGTCATTATCGGCCGCTCGGGAGTGGGGAAAAGTGTCTTTTTAAAAAATCTTATCGGCCTGATTAAGCCGGATTCCGGGTCCATTAAGATTAATGGGACAGAGGTGACAACTTTAACGGAAAAAGAATACGACAAAATTCGCATGGAAATTGGAACGGTTTTTCAGGGAGGGGCCCTGTTTGATTCGCTTACTGTCGCGGAAAATGTCTCTTTTGTCTTAGATGAATTTATGAAGCTAGATAAAAAAACAGTTCAAGACAAGGTTGAAGACGCCCTGGCGATGGTGGGCCTTCAGGGGATAGGACATCTCATGCCTTCTGAGCTAAGCGGAGGGATGAAGAAGCGAGTAAGCCTGGCCAGGACTCTGTGCATGGAGCCTGAAATTCTTCTCTATGACGAGCCGACCAGTGAAATCGATCCCATTACCGCCGACGCGATTAATAATTTGATCATTGAATTGCGCGATAAATTGAAAGTGACCTCGATTGTGGTCACGCACGATATGAATTCCGCCTATAAGGTCGCGGATTCTATCGCCATGTTTTATCACGGCCAGGTGATTGCGGAAGGCACGCCCGATGAGATTCGTAATACCAGGCATCCGGTTGTTAAACAATTTATCTACGGCGAGGCCAACGGGCCGATTACCGAAGATGAAAATTTAATATTCGGCCACGTTAAATAATTTTTAAAATAATGAGGAGATTAATATGCCCAAAGAATCCAATTTAGAGTTGAAGGTAGGTTCATTTGTTTTGATTGCTCTTATTTGTCTGGTCTGGTTTATTTTCTCCGTCAATGATACTTCGATTTTTGAAAAGGGGACGTCTTTAAAAGCGATTTTTGGTTTTACGAATGGGCTTAAGAAGAACGCTCCCGTAGGTGTCGCTGGAGTTATTCAGGGAAGCGTAAAAAATCTTAAATTATTTTTTGACGTGGATGAACGAAAGACCAAGGTTGAGGTTGAGCTTTGGCTTAAGAGAGATGTTAATATCCCGATTGATTCAACGGTCATCGTTAATCAGTTTGGATTTATGGGAGAAAAATATATTGAGATCACGCCAGGAACGGATACGAAGCGATTTCTACAGCCCGGGGACGCCATTGTTGGCAAGGACCCCATTGCCCAGGAAGCTATCTCCGAGCGGGTTATGGATGTTACTAAAAAGCTGGAAGTGGCCATCGGCGGCATTAATAAAATCGTTAGTGACGAGAACAATATAAAATCTTTAAGTGAAACTTTTGAGAATTTGAGCCTTTTAACCGGCAATATTAACGATATTCTTGAAAATATTAAAACAGGGGAAGGTACGGTCGGTAAATTAATATACGATGAGCGCCTTTATGATGATTTGCAGGGCTTGACGGCGGATTTGAAGGAAAACCCCTGGAAACTTTTATACCGTCCCAAAGAAAAGAAGAGATAATGAAAACTAAAATGATTTTTGTCTGTCAAAATTGCGGAGCTCAAAGTGCCCGTTGGGCCGGGAAATGTTCGAGCTGTAACAGCTGGAATTCTTTTGTGGAAGAAAGCGTCCTCCCGCCTCAAGAGAAAAGAGGCGGTGTCGTTTTTAAAGATGGTCCTATTTTATTAAACGAGATTTTAACCCGTGAGGAAAAACGCTGCACCACCGAGATTAAAGAATTCGACCGTGTCTTAGGAGGTGGTGTCGTGCCCGGATCGGTCACTTTAATTGGAGGTGACCCGGGGATTGGGAAATCGACTCTTTCTTTGCAGGTCGCGTGCGCTTTGAGCCAGAAGAAGTTAAAAGTTTTGTATGTCAGCGGTGAGGAATCGGTCAAGCAGACAAAAATGCGGGCTGAACGTTTAAGCTCAAAAGAGCTTAATTCCCTTTATATCGTTAATCAAGTGGATCTTAATTCCATCTTGGAATATATCGAAAAGATGAAGCCGCAGGTTGTGGTCATTGATTCTATTCAGGTTCTCTATCAACCGGAAATTGGATCGTCGGCCGGTAGTGTCAGTCAGGTCAGAGAATGCGCGGCTATCCTTACGCATAAGGCCAAGTTAAATAATATTTCTTTATTTATTATTGGTCATGTGACCAAGGACGGAACAATCGCCGGACCTAGAGTCCTCGAACATATTGTGGATACGGTTTTATATTTTGAAGGTGAGCGATATTCCACTTACCGATTGCTGCGGGCGACGAAAAATAGATTTGGCTCAACCAACGAAATTGGCGTTTTTGAGATGACCTCCCAGGGGTTAATGGAAGTTTCTAACCCATCAGAAATTTTTTTGTCCGAACGGCCGCACAACGCGACTGGTTCAGTCGTTACTCCGATCCTCGAAGGAACCCGGCCGATTTTAGTTGAAATCCAGGGACTGGTCAGCCGTTCAAATTTTGGGATGTTTCGGCAAAAAGTGCAGGGTTTTGACCATAATCGGTTATCCCTTTTGACGGCTGTTCTCGAAAAGAGATTGGGATTAAATCTTCAGGATAAAGATATTTTTTTAAATGTGGTGGGCGGCGTAACTGTTACGGACCCGGCCGCGGATTTAGCGGTGGTCTTGGCTGTTGCCTCGGCTTTCTTAGATAAGCCGATTTCTTTTGATACAGTAGTTCTAGGAGAAGTTGGCCTTTCATCGGAGGTGCGAAGCGTCAGTCAGCTGGCTATACGAATTAATGAAGCCGAAAAATTGGGTTTTAAAAAGTGCATTCTTCCTAAGAATAACTTAAGCAGAGGCATAGATTTTCAAGGCAAAACAATGGAATTGATTCCCGTCGAAACTGTCAAAGAGGCCATTCAAGCTATTTCTAAATGAGAGGATAACAATGACACTATTATTTATTCGAGCGTTTTTTGTAATTATCTGCAGTGTGGTCGGCTATTATGTCGGAGAACTTTTATCTATACCTATCAAGGGCTTTTTGATAGGCCTTGGCGGTGGCGGGATTTTAATTCTTTTAGAGAGCGGCCTGCGCCGGGTGTCAGTGCGTGGATTGTCCAGTATGGTCTTTGGCCTTTTGCTTGGCGTTGTCATGGCTAAACTTCTTTCGGATATTTTAGTCCTTCTGCCGTTAGGAGATTTTGTTCATTCGGTTTCGAGAGTTGTCTTAACCATTATCTTTTCTTATTTAGGGGCGGTGATGGCTGTCCGCGGCAAGGATGAATTTAATGTGATTATCCCGTATGTCAGGTTTCGGCGCCAGGAAATAAAGGAAGGGGTTGTCCTTTTAGACACGAGTGTTTTAATTGATGGACGCGTCCCGGATATTTATAGAACTAATTTTCTCATTGGGCGGCTGGTTGTCCCTCGATTCGTCTTACAGGAGCTGCAAAGATTGGCTGACTCCGATGATGATCTTAAGCGCCAGCGCGGCCGCAGGGGCTTGGAACTATTGCGCATTATGCAGACGGATCCCAAAATCGATATCCGTATTCATGAAGATGATCTTACCACGGATCAAAATGTCGATGCCAAGTTAGTGAGCCTCGCTAAATTGATGGATGGGCGTATCTGCACGACGGATTTTAATCTAAGCCGTGTGGCTTCACTGCAGGGAGTTATTGTATTAAATATCCAGGAGCTGGTGAACGCGGTTAAATGTGTTTTATTCCCCGGAGAAAGATTAGAAGTCAAATTAGTCAAAGAGGGCAAAGAATCTAATCAGGCGGTGGGGTACACTGAAGACGGCACAATGATTGTGGTCAGTGACGGTAGAAAGTTTATCGGCCAGAAAATTGACGCGGTTATCACCTCCGTTTTACAGACCCAGGCGGGGAGAATGATTTTCGCGAAAGTCCCCTAAAGAAGAGCGATGAACATTGAGGCGATTATCCCCACAGCTGGCTTAGGAAGAAGATTTAAGGCCAAATCCCCTAAGGCTCTAGTCCGTCTTCAAGGCCAGCCCATCGTCGTGCATACTCTTAAAATTTTTGAGAAAAGTTCTTGGATCGATGGAATCATTTTGGTCGCGCCGCGTAAATATTTACCCGCTTTTAGAGAAATTGTTTATCGTTATCATTTTCACAAAGTAAAAAAGGTTATTGCCGGAGGTCATACCCGTTCGAAATCGGTTAAGAATGGCTTAAAGGCCATTGATGCGGATACTGACTTAATCGTTGTACACGATGGAGTTCGTCCATTACTGAGTCAGGAAATTCTTGCTAAGGCTATTAAGTTAGGCAAGCGTTTTGGGGCCGTGGTGACGGCGGTTCCCGTCAAGTCAACGATTAAAAAGGTGAATAAAAAAATGCGGGTGGTTCAAGAAACGCTCAACCGCGATGAGCTCTGGGAAATTCAGACTCCCCAAGTTTTTAAGAAAGGAATTTTAGTAAAAGCTTATAATACGGTAAAAAATCTTAATCCCACTGACGATGCTATGCTTGTTGAACAATTGGGAGTGAAAGTGAAAGTTTTGGAAGGGGATTATAAAAATATTAAAATCACAACCCCCGAAGATTTAAGGATAGCTGAGATTTTCTTGAAAGGAAGTAAATAAAAATGCACTATAAAGTCGGGATTGGTTACGATATTCATCGTTTGGTTGAGGGAAGAAAGCTCATGCTAGGAGGCGTTGACATCCCTTACAAAAAGGGATTAGAGGGCCACTCGGACGCGGATGTCGTTCTCCACGCGATCTGTGACGCTATCTTGGGAGCGTTAGGTAAAGGTGATATTGGCGAACATTTCCCCAATACGGACCCAAAATATAAGAATATTTCCAGTTTAGTCTTACTTGCGAAGGTTAATGAGCTAGCTCAAGAGCAAGGATACCGCGTGAATAATGTGGATGTGGTGATCCAGGCCGAAGAACCCTCCCTCAAAACGTATAAATCGCGGATGCGGGTTCCCATCGCATATAAATTGGCAATTGACGAGAGTTGTGTTAATATTAAGGCTACGACCCAGGAGGGTTTAGGGGCTATTGGCAAGGGAGAGGGAATAGCCGCCTTTGCGAGCGTACTTTTGGTAAAGGAATAGACAAGATGGGCTTTATTATTACATTTTTGGTTATCATATTGGTTGTCGCTCTTTTTTTTCGTTCGGAAATTAAAGCGACCAAAGAACGCGATCCCGCGGCAAAAAATTATTTAGAGATTTTACTTCTTTACCCCGGGCTTCACGCGATTATTTTTTACAGAATAACGCATGTCTTATGGAAGCTAAAAATTCCGATTATTCCTCGCCTGATCTCACAGATCGCGCGGTTTTTAACTGGGGTTGAGATCCATCCTGGCGCGACGATAGGAAGAAGTTTATTTATTGACCACGGGATGGGGGTTGTGATTGGCGAGACAGCGATCATTGGTGAGAGCGTAACCCTATTTCAAGGCGTGACGTTAGGCGGGACAGGTAAAGAAACGGGCAAACGCCATCCCACGTTAGGTAATAATGTGGTGATTGGAACCGGAGCTAAAGTTTTGGGAAACATCACAATAGGAGATAGCAGTTATGTCGGTGCCAACGCCGTGGTCATCCGCGATGTCCCCCCTAACGCGACGGTGGTCGGTGTCCCCGGGCATGTGACCAAGCAAGACGGCCAAAGAATTGATTTTATGCTGGATCATGTCCATGTCTCAGATCCGGTCATGGCGCATATGAAGGAGATGATCCGAAGGATTAAAATATTGGAAGACAAGACCAAGAATTAAGAGGAATTTCCTGCCCCCATACCATGCCTATTCAGATTTATAATTCTTTAACAAGAAAAAAAGAAGATTTACCGCTGGTCTCTCTCCAAAAGACACTGAAGATTTATACCTGCGGAGTGACTGTTTACGATCAGTGCCACATCGGGCATGCCCGCAGCCTTTATATCTTTGATGTGATTCGGCGTTATCTGAAATACCGTGGTTATAACATTCAATTTGTGCGTAATATCACCGATATCGACGACAAAATTATCCAAAAAGCCAGGGATACCAAGAGAACATTTGATCAAGTCGTTCAAGAAAATATCGCGCTTTATGAAAAGGATCTCAAAAGTTTAGGGATTGAGCCAGCGGATCAAGAGCCTCGAGCCACTAAGAATATCGAGGATATGCTCAAAGATATTCAAGGGCTTGTGGAGAAGGGCCTGGCGTATGAAGTCAACGGTGATGTTTATTTTAATGTCAGAAAGTTTAAAGAGTACGGGAAATTGTCAGGCCAAAGTATTGAAAAAATGATGGAAGGGGTGAGGATCGACCCGAATGAAAAGAAAAAAGATCCTTTGGATTTCGCGCTCTGGAAGAAATCCAAAGACGAGGAGCCGTTCTGGGAAAGTCCCTGGGGGCGCGGCCGTCCGGGCTGGCATATTGAATGCTCATGCATGAGCCGTAAATTTTTACAGACAGATACGCTTGATATCCATGCCGGCGGGCGGGATTTAATTTTTCCTCACCATGAAAATGAGATCGCGCAGGCCGAAGGCTTGACGGGAAAACCTTTTGCCCGGCACTGGATCCATCACGGGCTTTTGACCATCAATGGCCAAAAAATGGCCAAATCGCTGGGAAATTTTATTACCATTCAGGACGCGCTCAAGAAATATCCGGTGGATGATTTAAAAATGTTTCTTCTCTCGTCGCATTACGCGAGCCCCGTGGACTTTACTTCTGAGGCCGTGCAGGCCGCGCACAAAGCCCTGGAGCGGTTTGATATTCTCTTCTGGAAGGCCTATGAAATTCTCAAAGATAAAAAAGTTCCGGATGCCGGTCAGGTTGACTTTATTGAGGAAGGCAAAAATAAATTTTTGGAAGCGATGGATGATGACTTCAATACCCCGAAGGCCTTAGGGCACCTGTTTGACTTAATCAGCCATACGAATAAATTTATTGATCATGGGAAGAAAGATAAATTTTATGAGCCGACAATTTTTCAGGCCGCGGATACCATCGAAACGTTAGGAAGGGAGATTTTTGGGCTTTTTCAAAAAGAAGTGGAGAAAGATTTATCCGATGAATTAAAAGGGCTTTTACAACAGAGGCAAGAGGCTCGCCTTAAGAAAGATTACCGCCGCTCGGATGAATTACGGGAGCTTTTGAAGCAAAAAGGCGTGATTGTCGAAGATGTTAAAGAGGAACAAACTTGGAGATGGGCATGAGGGGAAAATTGATCACATTCGAAGGTTCGGAAGGCTCGGGGAAAAGCACCCAGATTAAGCTCATTTATGCCTATTTAAAAAGGAATAAAGGTAAGGTTTTGCTTTTGCGTGAACCCGGTGGTGTCGCTTTAAGCGAGAAGATCAGGCGGATTCTCTTGGATATGAAGAATAAAGGGATGGCCAAGGAATGCGAAATGCTTCTCTATATGGCCGCACGGGCTCAACTCGTTCAAGAAATCATTGAGCCGGCTTTAAAGAGCGGGACAATCATTCTTTGTGATCGATTTTTAGACTCTACCATTGTTTATCAGGGTTACGGCTGTGGGATGGATATTGGATTGATTAAGAGCGTTGGAGCGCTGGTTACTCGCGGGATTAAACCGGATTTAACTTTTTTCTTTGACATTGAAACAAAAAAAGGACTCAAACGTATTTTAAGAAAGAAAGACAGAATCGAAAGCCGTCCGCTTTCTTACCATAATCGTGTCAGGAGCGGTTATCGAGAGCTTGTCAGGATGGAACCTGAAAGAATTAAATTAATTCAAGGAACGCTTGACCGAAAAGAAATTCACCAAAAGGTGAGAGCTTTTGTTAACCGATTAGTAGGACTAAAAAATGGGAAATAATATTCCTCCGGCACTGCTTAATCGATTTTCGGTGCTCTTGAAAAGAAATCGTCTGGCGCACGCTTATTTATTGGTGGGTCCCGCGCACGCCGGTAAAGGAGAAACAGCTTTAGCCTTGGCTAAACTGATTAATTGTGAGGCCATTGAGCAAAGAGATTCGTTTTGTAACGAATGCTTAAACTGCAGGAAGGTTGATTTAAACGCCCATCCGGATATTCATTTCCTTAAAGGCAACCTGGAAGAATCGATCAAGATTGAGGATGTTCGTGAGCTTTTGAGCCAAATCGTTTTTAAGCCTTTTATGGCACGCAAAAAAGTGTTCATTGTCGAAAACGTCGAGAATCTAACCCCCGAGGCGGGGAATGCTTTTTTAAAGACTCTGGAGGAGCCCACGGCCAACAGCTTGATTTTTTTAACCACGGCTAATCCCAGCAATGTTCTGGATACCATTAAATCTCGCTGCCATTTGATTTGCTTTTATCCAGCCTCCAGGCAGAGGCTCGGCGTACAACTAGAAAAGTCGCACGCTTTGAATAATCTCAAGGCCCAGTGTTTAGCGTATTTGGCTGAAGGCTATGAGGGGAGGGCCAAAAGGCTTTTGGAAGAAAAGATTTTTGATAAAAGAAATGAAATATTTGACCGCTTTATTTTTTCACCCGATGAAACGTTTTTAAAAAAAATAACATCCGATAAACAGGCGGCGAAAGAATTTTTAGAGATTCTTTTAAGCGTGGTACGTGATTCTCTCTTTATTCAAAGGGGTGTAGAGCAGAGATATTTATATCACGCCGATCGTTTTGTCGATTTAAATCGTTTTCAGAGTAAATTTAGTTTTGAGGAGTTAAATGAGTTATCGGCTCAAATTATTGAAACATCACGGCTGCTCATCGACAATTTTAATATTAAAATCCCATTATTTCTTATAAAGGAGTTCCTATGGGTAAAACAATAGAAGTTCAGCTGGGCGAATACCGCCCCGTTTCTACGTATGATTTGCATGAAGTCCATTGTCAGCGCGGGGATTATATCATTTTTGAAGTTGACAAAAGTTCGGAATTCGGGAAAGTCGTTTCCGATGTCAAGACGGTTTGTGAAGGGAAGACTGAAAATATTCAGGGAAAAGTTTTGCGCAAGGCGACGGAAGGCGATTTAAAACAGATTGAAAATAATCGTCTTAAGGCCGCGGAAGCTTTAAATGCCTGTATGCGGAAAATTAATGAACGCAAGCTGGACATGCAGCTGGTGAAGGCCGAATATACCTTTGACTGCGGCAAGATTATTTTTTTCTTTGTCTCCGAGGGCCGTATTGATTTCAGGAATCTGGTTAAAGATTTGGCCAAAGTTTTTCATGTAAGAATTGAATTAAAGCAGATTGGCGTGCGTGATAAGGCTAAAATCATGGGCGGGTATGGTGTCTGCGGCCGTGAGTTGTGCTGCTCTTCGTACATGAAGGGTTTTCACGCGCTTTCCATGAAGATGGCCAAAGATCAAGGACTGCCTTTGAATCCTTCGCGTATTTCAGGGGTCTGCGGGCGCATCAAATGCTGCATGGCCTATGAATTTTCTGTTTATCGAGAATACGCCAGATCCCTGCCGCATGTAGGCGAAAAGGTTAATACTCCCGAGGGGAAGGGCAGGGTCATTGAGGTTAATATCCTCAAACGCTACGCCAGAGTGGATTTAGGAGAAGGGCAAATCGTTAAGACAGTATTTAATTAAAATCCTAAATGAAAAATATTTTTTATATTACAACTCCTATTTATTACGTTAATGACAAGCCGCACATTGGGCATGCCTACACCACCATTTTAGCCGATGTCCTGGCAGGCTACCACAAGGTGGTCGGTGAGGATGTCTTTTTTTTGACAGGTTTAGACGAGCATGGGCAGAAGGTTCAGCAGGCTGCGGAGAAAAGAGGCCTTTCTCCTCAAGCTCACTGTGATGATCTAGCTCCCCGATTCCTCGAGCTTTGGGAAAAATTAGGCATCCGTTACGATGATTTTATCCGCACGACCCAAGAGCGGCATATCCAGGTTGTTCAAAAAATCCTGCAGAGCGTTTACGAGAAAGGCGATATTTATCTGCACGAATATGAGGGCTGGTATTCGGTCTCTGAGGAACGTTTTATCACGGACAAAGAAAAAGAATCAGGGATATTTCGAGATGTCCGAAAGCTTAAAGAAAAGAATTATTTTTTTAAAATGAGTCAGTATCAAAATCGGCTTATCGAATATATCCAGACTCATCCGGAATTTATTCAGCCCACCCATCGGCGCAACGAAGTGTTGGGATTTTTACGCCAGCCTCTGGAGGATTTGTGTATTTCACGCCCCAAAGCACGCATGAGCTGGGGAATTGATCTGCCCTTTGACAAAGATTATGTGACGTATGTTTGGTTTGACGCGCTCATTAATTATATTACCGTTCCCGGATACACAGTTGATGAGAAAAAATTTAACCGCTGGTGGCCGGCGGATGTGCATTTGATTGGCAAAGATATTCTCATCACCCACGCGGTCTATTGGCCGACGATGCTTTTTTCTCTAGAGTTACCTTTGCCTAAAACTATTTTTGCCCATGGCTGGTGGCTGATTGGGGAAACCAAAATGAGTAAATCTTTGGGCAATGTTGTCAATCCTTTGGATTTAATTGACCAGTATGGGGTCGATGCGGTGCGATATTATTTAATGCGGGAGATGGCCCTAGGCCAGGATGCCAACTTTACTCTGGAGTCATTTATTAAACGCTACAACAGCGACTTGGCTAATGATTTTGGTAATCTTTTGAATCGCGTCAGCGGCTTAATCGGAAAATATTTTAACGGATGCGTGCCCGCCGCAGGAACTTTAAGAGAAGAGGACACGGTTATTCGTGACACGGCAAACCGGTTGGAAAAAAAGGTACATGCCTTAATTAATCAATTGCTGGTGCATGAGGCCATTGAACAAATTATTCAATTGATCCGTGACGTGAATCGATATGTTGAAAGGCAAGCTCCCTGGAAGGTAGCCCAAAGCGATTTAGCTGCCGCAGGCCGTATTCTTTATACCGCTACCGACGCTCTACGGATCGCCAGTATTTTGCTCTCGCCGGTCATGCCGGCACGTACGCGGACGGTTCTTGAAATTTTAGGCGCGGTGGGAACTCATCCCCGCTGGGGCGAACTTAAAGTAGGAACAAAACTACAATCCCACGAGGCCTTGTTCCCTCGGCTAGAAGTCCCGGCCTCTTAATAAATTTATGGCTATCGCGACGATTACATGGACTAAAGGCTGCATTCGAATTATTGATCAAACAAAACTTCCGCGGGAATTCGAGTATGTTTACTGCCGTGATTTAGGTTCTCTCTGGGAGGCGATCAAACAGCTGCGCGTGCGCGGAGCTCCCGCGTTAGGGGTAGCCGCTGCCTTTGGAGTGTTGCTGAGCCTTAAATTCTTTAATGGAAATGATCTTAAGCATTTTAAAAAATATATTGAGGAAGCCTGTCAATATATTGGCAGTTCCCGTCCCACGGCGGTGAATTTATTTAACGCGCTGGAGCGGATGAAAAAAATAATTTCCCAGCATGAAGGCGCTTCGGTTTCGCAATTAAGAATACTGCTTAAAGACGAGGCGTTTGTCCTTTACGAAGAAGATCGGACTGTCTGCCGAAAGATGGGCCAATTTGGCGCCCCATTTATTCGATCAGGTAAAAATATCATGACGGTTTGTAACGCCGGGGCCCTGGCGACCGTTGATTATGGAACAGCCTTAGGGGTGATGTACACCGCTAAAGCAAAGGGTAAAAAATTTAGGGTGTATGCCTGTGAAACACGGCCTCTTCTGCAGGGGGCAAGGTTGACCGCCTGGGAGCTGTTAAGAGAAAAAATTCCTACGATATTAATCTGTGACAATATGGCGGCAACGTTGATGAAGCAAGGGAAGGTTGATGCTGTTTTTGCCGGAGCCGACCGCATCGCCTCAAATGGCGATACCGCTAATAAAATCGGAACGTACAGCCTGGCTGTCTTAGCCAAACATCATAAAATTCCTTTTTATATCGTTGCTCCACTATCCACTTTTGACAGGAAGATCAAATCAGGAAAATCTATTCCCATCGAAGAGCGCTCGGCGGATGAAGTTAAATATTTTCATAAACAACTTACGGCTCCCCCAAACGTTTCCGTTTACAATCCGGCCTTTGATGTGACTGATCACAAACTTATTACCGCCATTATCACCGAAAAAGGCGTTATTTATCCGCCGTTTGGAAAAAATATAAAAAGAATTTTTAAAAAATAATTCCTCTATGCCAGAGACATTATCCCAGATTGGTGAATTCGGTTTTATTGATCTTATTCGAAGCCAGATGAAATTGTCCCCTCTCGTCATTAAAGGCATAGGCGATGATGCCGCCCTCGTCCAGAGTCCTAAAGGTAAAATGCTTGTTTTGACAACGGATATGCTTGTGGAGGGAGTTCATTTCACGAAAGATATGCCGCCTGAAGGAATCGGCCATAAAGCGCTGGGGTGTAATATCAGCGACATCGCGGCTATGGGAGGGGTTCCTTTGTATGCCCTGGTGTCTTTAGGAATTTCTGGCAAGATACCCGTGTCTTTTATAAAAAAAATTTATGAAGGGATGGAGCAACTCGCCCGCCGGTATGGAGTTTCGATTGTCGGTGGAGATACGGTTAAAAGTGATAAAATGATCATCAATGTCGCTTTAATCGGAGAAGTCAATCCAGGACAAGCCGTTTTGCGCTCGGGAGCCAAAGTCGGCGATTGGATTTTTGTGACCGGGCCTTTAGGAAAATCACTTTCCAGCCAGGGACATCTTAAATTTATCCCGCGGCTTAAGGAATCGCAATATTTGATTAAACATTTTCCGCCGACAGCGATGATTGATGTCTCCGACGGCCTGGCCGCGGATTTAGGGCATATTTTAGAGGAAAGCCACGTCGGTGCGATTCTGGATGAAGCCAAGATTCCTCGGCGATTTAAGGCGTCTTTGCGAAACGTTTTGTATGACGGGGAAGACTTTGAATTGGTATTTACCCTGCCTCCCAGTCGGGCAGAGAGGCTGCTCAAAGCTTCGCATCCTTTTAAATTTTATGGCATTGGAGAGATTGTTAAAGGCACGGCCCTGCAATTAAAAAATAAAAAAGGACAATGCCGTGTCCTTTCTAAGAAAGGGTTTGTCCATTTCTAATGAAAGCTTATTCTTTTATTTCAACACGCGCTGAAGAAACCATTAAATTTGCCACACATCTTGCCAAAAGTTTAAGGAAGGGAGATATCCTTTGTCTTTTTGGAGATTTGGGGACGGGAAAGACGACGTTCGTTAAGGGAATCGCTCAAGGGTTAAAGGTTAAAACGTCTTCGGTGAACAGTCCAACATTTGTCCTCTTGAATATTTATGAAGGGAAATTGCCGATCTACCATTTCGATTTATATCGTTTAGAGCATATTCATGAAATTTCTCGCTTAGGATATGAAGAATTTTTCTATAATGAAGGCATCAGTGTGGTGGAGTGGGCAGAAAAATTAGGGGAGCTTATGCCCCAAGAATATTTAGCGGTTGAGTTAACCCATCAAGGAGAAAATAAGCGTTTGATCACATTAAAGCCTCACGGAAAGCGGTATGAAAATATTAGCCATTGATACTTCGACATATTATTTGAGCATGGCAGTAGCTCAAGATAAGAAAATTTTGGCCAGCAGGCATGTTAAATTGACAAAAGTTTTGTCTTCTTCGATCATGCCTGAGATTGAGAAAATTTTAAAGAAGACAAGAACGCCTTTATCTTCCTTAGATGGTTTTGCCGTAGGATTAGGCCCGGGCTCTTTTACCAGTTTAAGGGTCGGATTGTCGACGGTTAAAGCATTCTCTTTGTCCACTGGGAAAAAGGTTGTGGGAATCTCGAGTCTGGATGTGATGGCCATGAACGTTAAAGAAGGCGGTCATGTCTGTGTTGCCTCTGATGCTAAGCGCAACCTTCTTTACGCTTGCTTTTATACAAAAAAAGATAACCAGCTGACCAGAGAAAGTGATTATTTGCTTATTTCCCCTCAACAGCTTTTGAATCAGCTTTCCCAAGAAACCATTTTGGTTGGCGATGGAATAAAATTGTTAGGCGAAGGGATTAAAAATATTCGCAAGGATGGGATCAGCGAGTCCCCTCAGGCTAAAAATCTAGCGCTTTTAGCCTTACAACGGTTTGAACAAAACAAATTCGATGATGTTCGAACATTAGTGCCTCTGTATTTGTATCCCGAGGATTGTCAGGTTCAGAATAAAAAATGATTCATAATTATTTACAAATTCCCCGATTAACTTACGCTCAGATAAACTTAAGAGCCATCCGCCATAATTTACAGCAGATTCGAGGCCTGGTTTCCAAAAATAAATTTATTCTGCCTCATCGGGAAAATTTAAAAAGAATAGACATCCTCGCGGTGGTGAAGGCGGATGCTTACGGGCATGGAGTAAAAGAGGTGGCCAAACTTCTGAATAAAGAGGGGGTTAACTTCTTTGCGGTCTCGGATGTAGCCGAGGGTATTTATTTAAGAAAGACGGGAATAAAAAAGCCTATTCTTTTGTTGGAAAGCAGTCTTCCTCTTTATGTTAAGTTAATCGGCAGATATAATTTAACGCCTACCATTTGCTCGCTGGAATTGGCTCGAGCTCTTAATCAGTATGCGCAAACCCGTAAGAAAAATATTCCCATCCATGTTAAAGTTGACACGGGGATGGGGCGGTTAGGCATCTGGCATAAGGATGCCTTTGCGTTTATTCAAAAATTATTTGCCCTAAAAAATTTAATTATTCAGGGAATTTATACTCATTTCCCCGCCGCGGATACAGACCCTTCTTTCACTCGAGAACAAATTAAGCATTTGTACAATCTCGTCACCCAATTAGATAAGAGGGGAATGATTATCCCGTATATTCACGCCGCGAATAGCATGGGCCTTGCTGGTTATCAAACGCGTATTCTTAACTTGGTCAGGCCAGGCCTTATGCTGTATGGTTTGTATCCCAAAAATTCTTTAAGAAGGAAGATTAATCTTAAACCCGCCTTAAGTGTTAAATCTAAAGTAATTTTTATAAAAAATATTGAGAAGGGAAGAAGTGTCAGTTATGGAAGGACGTTTGTCGCGTCCAAGAAAATGCGCGTCGCCACCATCCCTATTGGATATAACGACGGTTACCTGCGTTGTTTTTCGAATCAGGCATCGGTGTTGATTCAGGGAAGGCGCTGCCCCATACTTGGGCGCGTGACCATGGACCAGATTGTCGTGGATGTCTCTTCGCTTAAAAATTGTTCTCTGGGAGCGGAGATTGTTATTTTAGGAACCCAGGGGAAGGAAACAATTAGTGCCGATGAACTCGCCTGCCATGCCGGCACCATCAATTACGAGATTGTCTGCAACTTAGGCAATCGCCTGCCAAGATTTTATACCTTTTAAATTAATACTTTGAGAAAGCGCTTTCTTAAACAGGCCTTTGGGGCCTTTTTTTCCCTGCTATTATAGTTTATACTTAGAGTACTTCATTCTAGGGGGGAGGCTATTTCAAAATGACGGCTCATTTCTTAAAAAGGAAATATTTTAAGTTCTTCTATAAAATCTTTGTTATTCTTTTCCTCCCTATTTTTGTCGTAGGTTTAGTTCCCGTTCCCCTCTTCGCGCAAACGTCTGGCCCAATAACAGCCTTAAACGTAAATTTACCTCCACCGGGAGTTTTATTGCAATCCAGCTCCCCATTTGTTCCCGCCTATCTTAAGGGTATGGTTATCCATCCCGAAAACCCTTTTCGATTTGACTTTATTGTTGATAGCGGTCATTCAGGTTTAAAAGGAGAGGGTTTAAAACCCGAATCGACTAAGTTGATTAAGTATTTCCTTGCTTCCCTGACCATTCCCGAAGATGATCTTTGGGTAAATTTATCTCCTTATGAGAAGGATCGGATTGTCCCTGACGAATTCGGCGTAACAGAAATGGGCAGGGATTTGCTGGCCCAGGATTATATTTTGAAACAACTGACAGCCTCTCTTATGTATCCAGAAAATGGTTTAGGTAAAAAGTTTTGGAATAGAGTTTATGAAAAAGCTCAGGAGCTTTATGGCACAACAGAGATTCCGGTCAATACCTTCAATAAAGTATGGATTGTTCCGGAAAAGGCGGTTGTTTACGAACAGGGAAAGACGGTTATTATTCTTCAAAGCCATTTAAAAGTAATGTTGGAGGAAGATTATTTAGCTTTAAGTAAGAATTTAGACAATGAGAGTCTAGGGATAAATCATTTGGCCGAGGGCAACGCAGAAAAAGTTAATAACGTTTCTTCGTTAATCATTCGTGATGTTATCATTCCCGAGATCGAAAAAGAGGTAAACGAAGGGAAAAATTTTGGCCTCTTGCGACAGATTTATCACTCGATGATTTTAGCGGCGTGGTATAAAAAGAATTTAAGGAATAGTTTGCTTAATCAAGCTTATGCCGATCAAAAGAAAATTTTGGGAGTAGACGTTGAAGACAAAGAAGTTAAAGACAAGATATATCAACAATATCTCGAGGCTTTTTCCAAAGGTGTCTATAACTATATTAAAGAAGATTATGATCCCCAGACTCAACAGATTATTCCCCGCCAATATTTTTCAGGCGGACTCGCCATGCGGGTGGGGCAAAAACTGGAAACTCGAAATGGCCGAACATATACACCAACAGCCTCAGAGCAGAGGGCTGTTGCCTCAACAGGATATGAAATTCATGGGACAGAAATCCTTCCAGAAACTGTAGACTCCGCTTCAGAGATTGCCCATGTCAGTGTAAGGGAGCTGGAAGTTTTTCGCCGTTTGCTTAGAAAAATTGCTTTTAGAGAAGAGGCCTTAGGTCCCGGCGCCTCAGATGTTGAAACAATGGAATTTATTGTAAGACAGCTGATCGATCTGGGATTTGCTGAGGAAATCAATGTAACAGGCAAAAGAAAAATAACATTTATAAAAATAAAAGATAATTTGACTGAAACTAACCCCCTGGCGAAGGCCATTAAAGAGAAACTTATTAACGTGGAAGGGGGTGTTCCAGCGATTAATTTTGTTTCCACAGCACAAGGACAATGGCAGGGCGCCGGGCTTGTTGTTTTGTTTGATAACGAATCTCAAAATTTTGATATTCTTGATCATGAAATAGGGGAATTGGAATTAGTGATGGAGGGTATGTCCTGGGTTGAGGCGCATAATGAAGTGGTAAGAATGACAGGGGTCGGAGATTTGATAGGAGACAGAGAGCGAGATCAGTATCAAGCGGGCCGGGAAGGCGGCCTGGGGGCTGGAATAGGAGATTTTTTCCGCCGAAGAAGAAGCATGGGTGCAGTTGAAGATATTACCGAAGCGTCAGCGGTTACCGAAAGAGATGGGATTGCTTCTAGAGGAGAACCTCCTTTGCCCGTTACCGCTTCCGTAGCCGTAACCGCAGAAGAAACGAATGGGAAAAAAATCGTTGAGACCGATATGACTTTAAATTATGGCGGGTTAGAAAAATGGGGAGTTGAAAGAATCCTTATTGATTTCGTTCAAAACCATAAACCCGGGGATACGAGAGGGTCTAAAATAGAAGTCAATTTCCACCTTAAGAGCGGGAAGGTAATTCCTTTAAATAAACTCGCCGATAACGTTGTTGCCAATGATGTTGATTTTATTGAAATAGCCGATGATGGGATAGGTTATGATTATGAACATTTAAGGTATTTTTTAACCACAAAAGGATCAGCCGAAGAAGGAGGAAAATTCGGAGAAGGTTTAAAAATCGCGACCGCTGCCGCTTTAAAAATGAGAATGACGGTTGAATTCCGTTCCCGTCGATGGAGTGCGCGGCCATTTGTAGTTCCCAAAGTACTTAACCAAGGACACGCTAACGAAATCAGGACCTCAAATGTCTCTTTTGAAGTCACGGATGCGTCCAAAATTAAAGGATCCAGGACTATTATTCGTAACCCTTCAGAAACTGTTTTTGGGATGGCCAGAGGACTCTCCGATTTAGTTATAACTTTACGAGGAAATTATCAGCCTATAAGCAGGGTAAACGGGGTTGGTGAAATTGTTGATCTGGCTCAAAATACCGGAGGGGCTATCTATGTCAAGGGAAACCTTGTGCTCAGGCTTCCTAATAGGAATGCGGGAGTTTATGACAAAACTCTTTTTAACTATAACCTCTTTGATGATTCCGGGATTAATCGGGATAGAGATATGGTACCAGCTGATGTTGTGAGTAGAACGCTTCCTAGGATATTAGTGGAGGGAGTTACACCAGAAATAGCAAGAATTTTTCTACAACATTCCCTGCAAGAAAAAAAAGAGGACGGTAAATACGAGCGAAAAAGAAATTTTCAAGAGTGTAGCTTCAGTTCATACGCCTATGATTCTGCAAAAACTGCGTCAGAGACATTGGCTGTATGGAGGAAAAGTTTTTATGAAATGTTTGGCCAGGATGCTCTTCTAGGTGAGGTAGACCATCACGGGAATCCTGAAGGGACAACCCAGCAGGCACTCACCGAAGGCAAAAATGTTGTCTTTTTATCAGGATTTGTTGTTTCTATTTTACTAGCAAGCGGCGTTGAGACAGCCAAATCTTTTTATCACGAAAAAGAAAATCGAGTTTCAACAGGGATAACACTTAATTACCGAGAAAAGGCATGGGATTTTAATCGTATCCTTCTGGATGCTGTTCAGAACCACTTGCGAACAGATTCAGGGGCAACCGAAGTAAGAGTCGAATTTTCGGTAAGCGGTAGAGAATCGGAATGGATAGATATTAGTGAAATTAGCGGTTTCCAAAATGAGCAAATCGCCTCTGTTCGTATCCGGGATAATGGCCATGGATATGATTATAACTTATTAGGAATACTTCACAGCACAAAAACTGAAATTACCTCCGCTGGAGGATGGGGGGAAGGTTTAAAAATGTTATCCGCGGCCGTTTTAAGGCATGGCCTTGGAATAGAGTTAAGATCATGGAGTTGGCGAGCCGAGGCCGTTACGGGGCAAAGCAGTTATGAGAGTCCGGATGGTAAATGGGTGAGTGTACAAAAATTAGATTATGCCATGCTACACTTAAGATCTAAGAAAATTGAGGGATCCCAGACTATATTTACTAAATTAATCCCTGGCTTTCTGGAAGCTGTGCGTCAACTTCCTCAAAAGGTCATTGCTCTTCAAGCGGGTTATACGCCAGTCAGTAGAGTTGAAGGCGTTGGAGAGATTAGCTCGATTAGCGTTTCTCAAATTTTTGTAAGCGGCCTGGAAGTAAAAGATGTCGTTACTGATCAAGGAAATATTTTAGGATATAATTTTACTCATGTGGAAGGGATTGTCCCCTCTCCCGACCGCAATGTTCTTCATACAAATAAGGTAAGGGATTCGATAGCAGAGATGTTAGCCCGTACAGATTCTATAGAAGCTCTCGAGGTAGTCATTGCTCGGGCTATTGGCTTACCGGAATTTCATCCAGAATTCCAAGATGTAACTCAACGGGCTTCTTATGCTAATCAAGACACCTGGCGGTTAGCATGGGACAGAGTGGTTCTTACCAATGGCTGGAACCCAAAAAGAATTGTTTTAGGTACGCATAAGACAATTGAGGATCCTGACGCGGCTATTCTTTTGCGCAATATGGGTTATAGTGTTGTGAGGATGAATTCAGATATCGCTCAAGTTATCCATAAACTCGGGGTACGATTGGATTATGAAATCCTTGAACATGAATTTGAATATATGAGTCTTGATGATCTCACAGAAGCCGAAAGAGGTGTTTTGTCCATGCGAGAGGTTATTGATCGTCATCTGGCGGAGATGGTGGGCAGAGATTTTGATCCCAGGCCTATTGATATTTGGGTAGCGGTAAGAAGCAAGATTACCGGAGAGGAATTGGAAGGCTTGCAGGGTATGGCTCATTTTAAAACAGGACGGATTAGTATAGGTAGAAGAAATTTAAAGACTCCGTTGGATTTTGCTACAGTTTATATAGAAGAAATTGGCCACCAGTTATCTAGAGCTGGAGATTATACAAGGGAATTTACAGATTTTTTTATGGCTCTAGTGTTATCAAGAATTTTTACTGCGGAAAGATTAGGAAACGTCCCAATTAAAGCCCCTGGATTAGAGCAAGGGTCGGCTACCGTAAATGGTCCAAGTTCATCAATACAAAAGGTTGATGGCGATCCGGCGGCAGTAGGGAAAAATAGAATAAGTTCAGAAAATCCCGGAGGTATTGATTTGAGATCTCTTTGGCTGAATTTTGAGTCTTTTGGAGAAGGGATAGATGAAATAGAGGTGCCATTTATTCCCGCAGATCTTGAGAGTTTAGAGGATACGCGTATCCAAGGTTTTTCTCCATTTATCTTCCAAATTACACCCCTTCCTACATTGAATCCTCTTTTAGGAGTTAATTCCAAAGATTCGGAACAAATTGAGGATCTTTCTTTTTCAAAATTTTGATTTGATGATGCCCCAGGCCACGGCGCTAAAGATCATTGGCGTTGACCAGGCTGCCAGAGAGGGAGGCAGCCAGCCGCCTTTGCCGAAGGCCAGAGCCACCGCGTTAATTACATAATAGAGAAATCCGATGGCGACCGCGATGCCTAAGGACGTGAACGTTGTCCCTTTGCGGCTTTTCATCATGAGGCCAAAGGCAAGCCCCAGAAATACAATCACAAGATTTCCCAAAGGATAGGCTATTTTTTGGTAGAGGTCAACGCGCAGGTTGTTGATGGCTTTAACCGCTCCGCTGTTGGAGAAACGCGCGATATATTCCTGAAGCTGTTTAAAATTCATGGAAGAAACCTCAAGCCTCTGGTTATAAAAATCTTCCGGCGTCTCATCGATGTCCATAAGTTTCTCCTCATAGACCTTAATTTTAAGAGGGATGCGCAGGTCTTGAGAGTCAAAGAAAGTCACCTGGCATTTAAAAAATTTCCAGGCGATTCCCGTCCAGATGCCTTTATAGGCGACAATTTTTTCCCGAACATTTTGCTGTTCATCATGGGTGATGATGGTGACCCCTTCGCATTCACTTGTATTGGGATTAAAAGAATCAATAAAATAAAGCCTGTTTTTGAGGCCATAAAAGGTAAGATTTTTAACCGTGGCTTTATTTTTTTTAAGGCGGTCCGCCTCCAGGATCATATTTTCGTTACGGATCTGTGTTGAGGAGACTGTGGCCTGCGGGACGAAGCGTTCATTCATCCAGAAGACCAGCGCTGAGACAACAAGCCCAAAGGCAATAGCGGGCTTGGTGATCTGCCAGAAATTAAGGCCGCTCGCGCGCAGGACGATAATTTCATTATTATTATTAAGATGACTGAAGGTGAAAAGCACGGAAATCAGACAGGCAATCGAGGAGGTCTGCACCAAAATAATCGGGAAAAAAGAAAGATAGTATTTCAACAAAATGACCGGAGGGACTTTGCGGCCGATGATCTCATCTAAGTTACTGGTGATATCAATGAGGACATAAAGAAAGCAGAATGTAAGAACACTGGTGAGGAAAATCTTGATCAGGTCTCGTGATATATAACGGTCTATGATACGCATTTGTAATTGAGGATCATGGCTCCCATGGTTGCTATAAAATTTGGCACCCACATAATAAAAACCGCTGGAAGAACGTGTTTAACGCTTAAGGCCTCACAGCCTAACGAAAGTAAATAAAAAAGGGCGGCGCACAGAATGGCCAGGACAACATTGGCTGATTTTTCCCGCCGGTGAGTAATGACCGCCAGCGGAAATCCCAATAAAATAAACACAAAGGAAGAGAATGACCAGCTGATTTTACGGTGGAATTCTGTCCTTAACGGAGAAACATCCACGGACATCGCCTCAAGCCTTCTGATTTCCTCTTTTAATTCCACAAATGTCATGCCTTTGGGTTTTTTGTCGATTTTTTTTTCCTGTTGGGAGGCATCCAGGGTAATAAAATAATTCTTAAAGTTTAGTTTAAAAAAATTATTCGGATTTTCAAAGTTGGGTTCATCCGAAGTCCCATTCATGAGTTTGAGCATAATCTGATCTTTACCGGGAACAGCGGTAAATTCACCTTCCTTGGCAATGATGGTGCGTGTCGGGCCGTTAGCCTGCGGCTGATAAATAGTAACGTCAAAGAGCCTGTTTTTTTCAATGCGGTGGATAAAAAGAATCTGGCTTCCAAAAGCTTTAATGAACGCTCCCGGTTCGAGAAGGGCGGTTGGATTTTGAATCCCTAAATTTTTAAGGGTCACATGCTGTTTATGATGGGCCTCAGGGATAATTTTGGAATTAAGCACGATGGAAAATAAACTGATGATGACCCCTAAAACAATCAAGGGGATTAAAATTTTGCTTAAATGAACGCCGCTCGCCCGCAGGGCTAACATTTCATTATCATTGGAAAGCCGGCTGAAGGTTAAGATAACGCTCACCAGGCACGCGATAGGCAGGGTATATCCTAAAAGAAGCGGAATATACAATAAAAAAACATAGCCTACGGTGGAGAGGGCGACCCCTTTATTAATGACTAGGTTGGTGAGTTGAATCAAATTCCCGAGAAGAAATACGCAGGTTAAGACACCCAATGAGAGAATGAAGGGCAGGATTAATTCTCGTAAGATGTAAGAACGGATAATTTTCATAGAATTTTAAGGTGTTATTGCAAGCGTTAAGACAGCAACGGTTTTGGCTCCGGCTTCTTTTAAGGTAAAGGCAGCCTCGGAAGCTGTCGCTCCGGTTGTTAAAAGGTCATCAATGAGTAAAATGGATTTCTTAATGACGTTTTGAGGTTGTTTTATTTTAAAAGCATGTTGGATGTTTGTCCAGCGTTCTTTTTCGCAAAGTTGGGCCTGGCTTTGGGTGTGCCGGATACGGGCGAGATTATTCAGGCACAGTGTCAGATTAAATTCCTTAACGAGATCCTGGGCTAATAATTGAGCCTGATTATAGCCGCGTTCTCTCTGGCGCGTGGAAAAAAGCGGAATGGGGATCACTAAATCAAACTGTTCAATATCGAGATGGTATTGCCGCAGAAAAGAAAAGATCAATTGTCCAAAGATATGGCGCAGCAACGTTTTTTGCCCATATTTAAATTGATGGATAAGCCCTTGCAGAGGTTCGGTGTAAAGACAGGCGCTCCAGGCAAAATCGAAATGAGGTTTTCTTAATCGGCATTCTTTGCATCGGGAATAACTTAAGGGTTCGGATAAATGGCGGGAGCATTGGACACAAAATGGAGGGGAATTATACCTGATTTGATTAAGGCACGGCGGACACAAAAATTCCGCTGCCTCTTTTAGAGAAGAGTGCCGAGGATTTCTTCGCGGTGAACGGGGAATCGATTTTTGACAGATTAAGCATTGCGGGGGATAAAACAGATCGCTTAATCCCTGGCCAAGAAGTTTAAACACACGATATAATAACATGACGGATTTGGGTGGTCAATTCATTCCATTTTAGGGAACGGTCAAGTGATCGTTACCCCCCTTAGGTAAAGAATTAATTTTCCAAGACAACAATTGATCCAAGTCAACGGGCGGAATCATAAGCAAACGTTTATCAAGGTCAGGATTTTTCTC
>Ga0082335_1002616_pt1 | contig 33059 bp, 33 predicted proteins | sample Subgrocontami58m_FD_72375 | JGI IMG/M metagenome (GOLD analysis project Ga0082335, IMG submission 72375) | Subsurface groundwater microbial communities from S. Glens Falls, New York, USA - GMW37 contaminated, 5.8 m (SPADES assembly) (version 2) ... | reverse complement strand
ATAAATCCAGCTGAAGGTCAGAAAAAAGCAAGAGACACAAAAAGAATGAAAGACCTTACAACTTTGCAAATAATTATGGATCAAGCTGTTGCAGATGGTCTGTTTACGGCAGATGGGGCATGGAGTACTACTGGTACACCAGTTACAACATGTAAAGATGGATGGCTTGGAGGAGCAGGAATTGATCTATGCAAATATGTGCCAGTTTTGCCTGTTGACCCTACAAACAAAGCCTCGACAACAGTTGCAGGAGACGTAGCAAGTTGTACAAATCTTACTACAACCTCAAAACCAACTTACTACTACGTTAGTTACAGTAATACGACAGGAACATACGAAATCAATGTAAGACAAGAATCAACATCAAACTGTAAAAATATATTAAGCGATGGAGGAAATTCATTTTTTAACGTAGAAGCAGGAACAGACAATGCATTAGATTTAATAGCAGCCGCCAACTAAACTTCTACATCCCGTACTTCTCAAGAAGTTGTCTCTTTAAAGTATAAGCGTCTGTAAAGTTTGACTTGAGTTTAATAGATTTATCAACTGACCTTAGTGATAATTCTTTGTATTTTGAAGCTTTGTTAAAATCGTACAGAATCGTATAAAAAATAGATAAGCTGTAGGGGATTTTTGCGTCTGTTGGCGATATTTCCTGAGCTTTTGTAAGTGTTAAAATTGCATCAGTTATATATTTTTTCTCTTCCGGATTAATTTGGTAAAAAAGGTATTCGATTTTACTTCTGTTTTTCCAATAATTGACATTTTTTGGTGATCCTGAAATTGCTCTGTCACTTTTTTGCAACGATAATTCAATTAATTCCTGCGTTTGTCCCTTATCGGCTTGATAAGATGAAAGTACTGCTAAATTTGCTAAATTAAGCGAATAAGAATTCAAGTAAATATGAGAGTTGTGAAGTCTTAAAGCTTTATCTAAATACGTGGCCGAAGCCTGATAATCGCCAATTTGCGCTGCCTTTTCTCCTTTGGAATAGTTTAGATCCGCCATGTAATATGAGATCAATAAAAACAATAAGTAAAATCCAAAAACTAACCCAAGAATATGAAGTAGAGTAGAGTTTTTACTTTTTATCAAATATTCAAAATTATTTTTTATTATTTTTGGTCCAATAAATGCTGGTGTTAAATAGAAAAATATATTTACAGTTGTTGTAGAAAAACCGAAAAAATTAGTAATCAAAATAGTGATATATGAAGATGTAAGCGCTATATATAAAAGTTTTTTATTATTGTCATCTTCTGAGTTTATATTCTTGAAGAAAATATAAAAAACGCTTCCTATCAAAAACAAATATGCAAAAAGGCCAATAAACCCTGTTGTAGCAAGATAATTCAAATATTCGTTGTGCGCTTTATTGTATATATAATCCCATTCAGATGTAAGGTTGTGTTCAATAGGCCTTGTAAAGTAGTAAGCATAAGCAAACGTCTCGACTCCCGATCCAAATGCCGGATATTTTAAGCCCAATTTCAAAGCCCCATTCCAAACTATTTTTCTTATATCAAAAGACTCTGTTACGAGAATGTCTTCATTTTTTTTCTCTTGTTTATTTATGGTTGTATTTGTAGTTTTAGATTTTTCAAAAGAAATCAGTTTATCAATACTGTTGATTCCAGTTTTAAAAATAAAAATTGAAATTATTAACAAAATTGCAAGTAGCCCAAATTTTTTACCAAACAAATTAGTTTTGATTTTATTAAATCCAATATTCCTTATATAAAATATCAAGAAAAATATTAAACCTAAAAAAACTCCCAAGTAACTTGATCTCGATCGAGTAAATAATATGACAATAAAAGATAAAATGGAAAAACCTCCATAAATAAAAGTTTTTTTGCTCAAAAATTTACTTACTTTATCTTTTGATAAAAAATAGAGGGCTATAAAAAAATTAATAGATAAATATGAGCCGAGCCAATTAGGTTGGCCGAGAGTTGAGAAAAGCCTTTCTGAAGGGTTAAACTGATCTACCCAACAGTTATTATTAAGTTCTTTAAGAAATACAAAACAAGAGAGATCATATCCAAACTTTCCAGGAAGTCCCCATAACATCACAAGAAATGCAGAAAAAAGCGATGTTTTTAAAAGACGGTTAATTTTATTAAAATCAAATAAACTAATAAAAGCATAAAACAAAAATATATATATAAAAATAGATAATAATCCTCCGTTAAATCTCCCATAATATCCAAAAATAGATGTATAACGATCTATCGAAAAAATAGTAGATACGATTTGCGTCAATAAAAAAAACGCGATTGGAATATCCAAAAATGTTTTCTTTAAAGTAATTCTCCTTTCTTTTTTTATTTTTAATAACCATAAAATAAATATTAAAATTGCAATAAGATATATGAAAATCATTTTGTTAAATTCAAACAGCTCTGAAGTGTTTTTATACATCAAAAGAGGAGTTAGTAAAAAAAGCAAGTAAAAAAGAAATTCTGTAAGTTTGTTTATCATTGTATAATTAGCTGTGTTTAATATTATAGATAAAATTAGGGAAATTAAACTACCATTTTTGTCAAACTTTCAATTATATGTTGATTTTGGAACCTCATATACAAGAATTGCTATAAAAGATAAGGGGGTTGTGCTTAATGAACCAACAATATTGGCATTAAATACAAAATCGAATGAATACCTTTTTTTTGGAACTGAAGCAAAAAAAATCATAGGAAAAGTTCCTGAATTTATAAAAATCATAAAACCCATCATAAATGGGACTATTAACGATTTTGATGCTCAATTGGCTCTAACTAAAAGGCTTGTCGAAACAGCTCTGTCTCCGTACATCAAGAATTTTTCTATTATGATGCCGTCTATATCAGCAATCGCCTCAGTTCCGTATATGGCAACGGAAATTGAGCAAAGAGCACTTGAGGAAGTTTTAAAAAAGGCAGGGATTAATTATATATCTTTGATTGAAAAACCTGTAGCAACGGCAATAGGATGTGGATTTAGTGTATTTGAACACGATCCTGTATTTATTGTAGATATGGGTGGAGGACTAATTGAGATGGCAATTTTAAGTGGTGGAGGAGTTGTTGTCCAAAAAACTTTAAAAATGGCAGGTGATAATATGAATAAAATTATTTATAACTATTCATATCTTAAAAATGGAATTATTCTTGGAGAGACTACTTGTGAAGATCTTAAATTAAAACTTTTGAATTTTGATAATTCTGAAAAAACATTAATAGTCAGGGGTAAATCACTGGAAAATGGTCTTCCTAAAACCGTTAAAATAAATACATCAGATATTCAAGAAGCACTTTCAGTTACCTTTAGCCAAATATTAGATAGTATTAAAGAACTCGTAGAACAAGCGCTTCCTGAGATCGTTGACGAAGTATTTAAAAATGGAATTATTTTAACTGGAGGAATATCAAATGTTCCAGGGATTGATAAATTCTTTGAAGATGAATTAAAAATAAAAGTTAAATTAAGTGATAATCCAAACATGAACACCGTGAACGGACTTGTAAGAATAGGCCGAAGAAAAGAAATGATAAATAGGCTTAAGATAACGCTACCGTAATATTGACGGGTCCTGTCAAGAGTTTTCTTCCCGCCAGTGCTCGTCATTGTAGAAACAATGAACTGCGCGCGTGTCGGGATCCCTTCAACTCTTGCCACCCGTCAAATTAATATAAGAAATTATTATAAATAGCGAAGATACCAATTTACTTTACGCTTTGGGACAACTAAAGGCTTAATTTAAGCGGAGGGTTCCCACTAAGTAAATAAATTCGGTATCAAGCTATTTAATTGTGGAGCTTATTTTAGCGTTGACTTTGGACGCATATTTAATTAAAATAGAAGTTCTTCATTTTTATTTTAAGTTTGCACTTTGATAATTTGAAATTAGTTCAAGCTATTAGATCGGGTTAGGAATTTTTTCATAAAATTCCTTAAGCTTTATTTTTATAAGAGTCTGATCCTAGCTCAGGATGAACGCTAGCGGCGTGCCTTAGATATGCAAGTCGAACGGGGAAGTACCGTATGGTACCTCCCAGTGGCGGACGGCTGAGTAACGCGTAGGAATCTACCCCTAGGTAAAAAATAGCTCACCGAAAGGTGGGGTAATATTTTATATTCTCCGATGTTGAATCGGAGCAAAGAACATAACTGTTCGCCAAGGGATGAGCCTGCGTCCTATCAGGTAGTTGGTGGGGTAATAGCCTACCAAGCCTACGACGGGTAGCTGACCCGAGAGGGTGGTCAGCCAGAGGGGGACTGAGATACGGCCCCCACTCCTACGGGAGGCAGCAATTAGGAATAGTCGGCAATGGGCGAAAGCCTGACCGCGCGACGCCGCGTGTAGGATGAAGCTCTTTTTGAGTGTAAACTACTGTGGCAAAGGAAGAAAGTCGAGCTTAGCTCGATTTGACGGTACTTTGCTAGAAAGGGGTCGCTAACTGCGTGCCAGAAGCGTCGGTAAGACGTGGACCCCAAGCGTTATCCGGTGTCATTGGGCGTAAAGGGTATGTAGGCTGTATTGAAAGTTATCTTTTAAAGCTTCCTTCTCAAAGGGAAAAAAGGGGATAAAACTACAATACTAGAATTTCCTTAAGGGAGACTGGAACTTAGAGAGGAGTAGTGAAATGCGTTGATACTCTAAGGAACATCAGTGGCGAAGGCGAGTCTCTGGAAGGTAATTGACGCTGAAATACGAAAGCTAGGGGAGCGAAGCAGATTAGAGACCTGCGTAGTCCTAGCCCTAAACTATGCTTGCTAGCTGCATTAGGCCGAATCTTTTAGATCCGGAAGCTCGAAATTCTAAACCCGAAATCCTAAACAATATCTAAATACAAAATGATAAATTCGAAACCTTTTTGTTTTTTGAAATTTGATATTTGAATTTGTTTAGAAATTAGAGTTTCGAGATTAGTACTTCCGAATCTGTAAGATTCGGCATAGTGTGGCGTAGGTAACCCGTTAAGCAAGCCGCCTGGGGAGTACGGCCGCAAGGCTGAAACTCAAAGGAATTGGCGGGGAGGCACACAACCAGTGGAACATGTGGTTTAATTCGAAACAAACCGAAGAACCTCACCAGGGTTTGACATCCAAGTGACGTTCCGATGAAAGTCGGGACTTCCGCAAGGACAGTTGGACAGGTGCTGCATGGCTGTCGTCAGTTCGTTCCGTGAGGAGTACCCTTAAGTGGGATAACGAACGCAACCCCCATCGTATGTTACAAGTGTCATACGAAACTGATCGAGCTAAAGCTCGATAGGAAGGAGGGGCAGACGTCAAGTCAGCATGGCCCTTATACCCTGGGCTACACACATGTTACAATGGATAGGAATAATGGGCTTTAGCTAACCGGCAACGGTAAGCGAATCCCACAAAGCTATTCTCAGTTGGGATTGAGGTCTGCAACTCGACCTCATGAACCTGGAATTGGTAGTAATCGCAGATCAGCTATGCTGCGGTGAATACGTTCTTGCCTCTTGCACACACCGCCCGTCAAGCCAACAAAGTTGGAATAATTTGAACCTCGATTTATCGAGGGAGGATTTTTCTAGCGATGGGGGTTAAGTCGTAACAAGGTATCCGTTCTGGAAGGAGCGGATGGATCACCTCCTTTTTAATTTTTTTCCTAACCCGTTCTTTTAGCTTGAACTTTTTTTAACCGATCTGGAATATTTTTCCTAAGAAGGAGACTATAACCATGATGCTTACAAGGATTGCAAATGTTCTTAAGAAGTATTTCGCAAATCCTTTGCTTACATGCTCTCCCATTATTCCTGTATTTTCAGAAAATATGATTAAGAAGTAAAATATCAAAGGCAGCATCGCACCATTTAAATAATCAACATATAAAGTAAGTTTAAATAAACCAATTTGTGGAATAAGAGCGATTAAGACCGCCAAGATAATTTGAATTGTAAAAAATAAATAAAAAATTCTTCCTTTTTTAAAATCTATATCTAGACTCCCCTCATATCCGAATAGTTCTGCAAAGACATAAGCTGTTGCCAAAGGAACGATTGTTAGACCTAGTATTGATGCACCAAACAAACCAATTGCAAATAACCCTTGGGCAAGATCTCCAGCAAGAGGCTTAAGAGCAAGTGCGGCAACATAACCGTCTGATGCAGTTATATGATTTTTAAACAGGGTTTCTGATACTGCTACTGCTATCATAAATGAAAAGAAGCTTGTTATTATCGCCCCAAGAAAAATCTCAATTCTTTGATATTTGAGATGGTCGACTGATAGTTTTTTATCTGCTACATAACTAGATATAAAAAATTGTCCCCACGCAGTGATTGTCGTACCAAGAACAGCGATTCTCGCAAACCAATAATTTAAATCAAGGCGTGTATTTTGAGGCCAAATAAATGCCTCTTTAAGGGCAAACCCCCAATCAGGTTTAGTAATAAGCGCCACAAAAAAATATGCAAAATAAAAAAAGATCATCGACAAAAAGATTTTCTGGAGCCTTTTGTAGTCAAATTTAATAACAACAAAAATTAAGAATAGACTTGTTAATATAAGCATTAACTGCCATGGAAGCTTAAAAATTTGAAATGAGGTTTTAAGTCCTGCAATATTTTGAAGGACAACTCCCTGATTAGTAATGTAATAGAGCAAAAAAACGAAAAGAGCCAGTTTTATACCAAACCTTTCTCGAATTAAATCGCCTAGCCCCTTTTTTGTCACAATTGCAATTCTTGCTCCGATTTCTTGTGTAATTATTAAAAGAAATGTTTCAGGAATAATTAAAAATCTTGAAGCCACTCCGTACAATGACGCTGCAACAGTATAAGTAGCAACACCTCCTGCGTCATTATCAGCAACCGCAGTAATAAGTCCTGGCCCAATTACAATTAAAAATATGAAAAATCTTCTTTTCCATATTCTAAATAGCTCTCCAAGTTTTTCCGACAAATTATTATTCATAATGCTTAATTCCTCTATCTATAACATCGTCAAATGTCACAACTCCCATAATTTTATTTTCTTTACTTATAACAGGTAATGAATAAAGTTTGTATTTGACAAGCTTTCTCAAAACTATTGCTTCTGGTGTGTTTAAATGTATTGTAATTAAATTCTGATGCATAAATTTATAAACAGAAGTTTCTTGTTTTTGAAGTAAAAGTTCATGAAGATTAAATACTCCAACTAATTCTTCTTTTTCATTCAATACATATACATAAAATAAAACAAAATATTCTCTTGTTTTTTCATTTACTTTAAAAATAACATCCTTAACTCTATCGGACGAGGGGACTGCTAAATATTCTGTAGTTAATAGGTGCCCAACTGGTGTTCTTGACAAATTAAGAAGGTGCGTAATCTTTTCAAATGATTTAGAATCTAGTGCATCTAAGATCTCGTTTCTTCTTTTTTTGGTTAAAGATATTAAAATATCAGCGGCTTCTTCTGCGTCTATTTTAGCTATGATTTTAGCACCTTTTTTAGGTTCAAATTGTCTGAATAGTTCTGTTTGATAATTGATGTTTAAATTTTCAATTACGCCAGTTGCTGTATGTTCATCAATAACATTTAAAATTCTTGAGATGTTTGAAACATTTGTTCTTTCTAAATAATCAGCTAAATCTTCAGGTCTTATTTTCTGCAATTTTGTAAGTTCTTTTTTTATTTTTACATGTCCTCTTGAAAGTTCAAGGGGGTGAATATCTGCCCATGATAAAAATTGGGAAGAGAGATTGATATTAAATTTTTTTGAAAGTCTAATCAGATAATCATCAAGGCCGAACCACCTCATTATTCCAAGAAGCCCTATATCAACTCCTGATATGAAATATCCGGGTTTATCTTGGATTGCAATATCGTTTACCCTTACTAACTTATCACCTGTAATATCTATTATTTGATTATCAAGAAGATTTTGAGTCATAAATAGTTCGTTTTCTTGAAGTTCTGATACCTTAAATCCTTTACTTATGATTATTTCCTTATTGATATCTTTCAAATATTCCATTGGAATCATGAGGTCTTTTTTATGAGATTTTGCGACTAAATTTGTGATATATGGAGCTTCTGATGCTTGGAAAACCATGTCTTTTAGCTTTCCTACGTATATGTTGTCTTCTGTGTATATCTTCTTATTTTTTAGTTCAGAAAAATAAAGCATCTATAAAGTTATTATAAACAAAAAACTTTGGAAAAAGATAGCTTTACATTATTTATTGTAAAAACTATAATTTGGTATGGATCCACGACCTCCTGCAGATGGAGGAATACCAAATACGCCTCAACCCGATCAACCAAAACTTCATGAGTATCAATATCCTCCTTTTGTGCAGGAATTAATTCAAGATCAACAAAAAATTGATGAACAAATTGAAGCTTTATATCCTCCTGATGAACGTATTAGTTTATTAGGAGGTATAGAAGGAGCAAAACAAGACATAAGAATATTCCACAAACAGGAAACGGATATTTTAGACGCAGATGGAAAACCAACCGGAAATAAAAGAGTGACTATTGTGAGCAGTCGACCAAGTCAACATCGAGAACGAGAAAATGGTCGTTTTTATGCATTTATTGATTATGAGTCTGCTAACCCTGAAATTGTGAGAGAAGGACTTTTAAGACTAATATTTGGTGAGAAAGCAGGAGGATATTTAGATTCTAGAACAGATATATTTAGTAGAGGAGATTATGGAAATGAACGAGCTGTAAAATACCAAACTCAAGATACAGGTGGAGTTTTTGGTACTATAACAGGCAAAATTGATAGAAATGAAGTAATAGACCCAGCAGCCCTACACGAAACAACTTGGGGTGAAGTTTATTTGATTAATGGATCAGAAGTAAAAAAAACTTTATTTGACGCTGCATTTCAAAAATCAAAAGAACAAGCTCAAAGTATGTTAGAAATGGAACCTGAGAAAAAAGCAAGAAGAGAAGCCGGTATAAAAGAGTTAGAAAGACAAGCAGACGAACTTGATGCTAGTCTTGCAGCAGAGGCAAAAGCAAAAATATCTTCAACTACATTGGATAAACCAACAACTTAATAAATATAGTTTTCTTTAATAATCAGCCTCGTCGCACCCCGGAGGTGCAAATTTATAAATAAGAAATTGAAAGTGTAAAAATAAATTTTTAACTCTTAGTTGACAATGTTAACTTTTATCCTATAATATATCTTATGACTACCGGAGGCCCAGAAAACGTATTATCAACAGGTGCTCGAACAGAACATCCAATATCGCCAGAACTGCCATTATTTCAATTTATTGCAAGATTAGAGCAAGAACAAAGTAAAATAGATGAAGAAGTTTTAAAAATCTATCCTCCGCAGCTAGAATATCAACATGATATTCATAGAATTCTGTCATTTAAGCATGAAACAAGAATATTCCGCAGACAAGTAAATTCTGACGAAGGCGTTGATCAGAAAAGAATTACTATAATGAGTGCCTTGCCCTCCTTATATCCAAATGGAAATCCCAGCAACCAATATAGTACAAAAAAGTATTATGCCTATTTAGATTATAATTCAGATCGACCAGAATCGGGCTTTGCATGTATAGTAGAAGGCGTTGATTCAAAAACTGACGATGGAGGTAAAAAAACTCTAATCGATAAATATAGAATTATCGTAGCTACAGCAATATTAAATCCAGGAAGCTTTGAAGCAAGCACTGTACAATTTTTATCTGATAAAAGCCCAGATGTATTAAATCTTTTTGTAGATGCATTTAAAAACTCTATAAAGACTGCCAAGGAAAAAATCCCAAAAGAAGCTGATAGATTAGAAAACGAAGAAACACAAAGAAGAGAAAGAGATAGGTTTTTTGAAAGTGGAGAAATACAGGCTGGACTTAGTAAGGCTCTGGATATTTTTGATGAACCAACCGAAGTACCAACCGAAAACCCAACTCAACTCCCAACAACAATCCCCGAAACCACAACTACTACTGAAGCGCCAGTTTCATAAACTTAATTTTCTTATAATAATTTGCCACATTATACACCCTAAAGATATTAATTCTTTCGAGTGTTCGACTGTATGGAATAGATAATTAACTAGTCAATTATATGTTTTGATTTCTTTCAGTTAACTACTTAACTGAGTGATTTGCGATACCACACCCCGGAGGTGCGAATATGATACGGATGTATCGTTGTATCGATATATCGATACAAGCTTGTCATTTAGCAACCTTCGTAGAGTGAACCATTACAAACATTCAAATGATTGTGACATTAGTTAATATGTCAATGAAAGGGCTTTATTTGATATAATTTAGAGATTATTTTAACATTTTGGGCATGTGGTTCAGTGGTAGAACGCTTTCCTGATAAGAAAGAGGTCCCAAGTTCAATTCTTGGCATGCCCACCACGCTGAGCGTGGTGGAAGGTACGCTTAGCGTACCCACAGGACCTGTAGCTCAATTGGTTAGAGCGCTGCGTTTACATCGCAGATGTTAGGGGTTCGAGTCCTCTCAGGTCCACCAAATAATAAAAACTCTAAACACTAAATCCTAAATTCTAACCAAACTCAAATATCAAATTTCAAAATACAAAGATTTTTTTGAATTTTTGATTTTAATAGTTCGTATTTGTTTAGAGTTTAGAGATTAGAGATTAGGATTTATAAATTCGCGCTTCATGTTTCATGCTTCACGTTATACGTTTCATGTTCCACGTTACATAATCTCCTATTTTTGTATAATGATTTTATGGGGAAAAAAGTATCTAATTTCTTTCATGTAATTCTTAATATCTTTCTTTTTTTACCTCATTTTTTTTCATCATTACCATTACTAAAAACTTTATTTTCTCCATGGAAAAGATTAGTCACAAAAAAAGAAACTTTAGGTTTTTCCTTCAATGAATGGTTTAATGTTTTTACTTTTAATATCATTTCAAGAAGTTTAGGTTTCGTGATGAGGCTCTGCCTACTGTTAGCTTTTCTATTTATAGAATTGGTTTATATTTTGTTAATTCCATTTATTATTTTGCTATTTTTTATCTTTCTCCCTTTAACGATGCTAATATCCGCATTAAAGAAGTCTGACGAAACTAAAAAACTTGAACTGAAAAAACAATTTGTCACATCTCATTCTTTAACTAAAGAAACATATAAGGAAACTGAGGCATGGTTTGATTATATATACGAAAATAACTTAAAGAAAAAAGATTGGTGGCTTCTTGAAAATTTATTATCAATAAGCCCGCTTGCTCGCGACTGGGCTGTCGGATATACTCCCAACCTAGATAAATATTGTGAAGAACTCATATCTGCCCAATATCAATCTACAGAAAGACACATCGTAGGCAGAAAAAAGGAAATCGAGGAGATTGAACAGATTTTATCAAAAACCAACAGGGCAAACGTTCTCATAGTAGGGGATGAAGGAATAGGAAAACACACAATAATTGATGCATTCTCAGCAAAAATATATAAGGGTAAGTCAAATACTATATTAAACTACAAAAGAGTTTTAAAATTAAACTTAGAATCAATTCTGAAGGAATCAGTTGATCAAAAGCAAAGAGAAGCAATTGTAGAAGAATTATTTAAAGAAGCTGCAATCGCAAGCAATGTAATTTTAGTTCTTTCTAATTTTGAAAAATATGTTGCAACGGGAAGTGACGCAGTTAATCTAACACTCCCCATCCAAAAATATGCAGACAGCCCAATGATTCAATTTATAGGAATCACAACACCTTATTTTTACGAAAAATATATATACCATAATGACAAATTAATTACTCTTTTTCCAAAAATAAATGTAGAGGAAATTACAAAAGACGAGGCAATAAAAATTTTAATGGAAATAGCCTCAGTTTTTGAGAAAAGATATAAATTAACAATCCCGTATGAAACAATCTCAAATATAATTTCCAAAAGTGAATTTTACATAACCAATATTCCTTTTCCTGAAAAAGCAATATCTCTTCTTGATAGGTGCGCATCGAGAGCTTATCAAAATAAAAATGAAATATTGAGACCAGAAATCATAGATGAAGAAATCACAGAAATAACTCAAGCACCAACTACAATTGACACTAATATTAAACTAAAATTACTAAATCTTGAAAAAAATCTTTCTAAATACATAATCGACCAAGAGAATGCGTTAACAACACTTGCTAATTCAATAAGGAGGGCATTCTTGCTTCTTGGAAAAAGGAAAAAACCTATGGCTTCATTTTTATTCTTAGGACCAACTGGTGTTGGTAAAACAGAAACAGCAAAAGCTTTGATGTCAACTTTTTTTGAAAATAAAAATAGGTTATTACGGTTTGACATGTCGCAATATCAGTCGAAAGAAAACATTAAAGATCTTATAGGTAATCCTGACAATCAAAATCCAGGATTATTAACAAAAACAATAAGAGAAAACCCATACGGTGTGCTTCTCCTTGACGAAATAGAAAAAGCAGATAGTGATCTTTTAAATATATTTTTAGCCATTCTTGATGAAGGATATTTTACAGATTCTTTTGGTGAAAAGGTAGATTGTAAAAATTTAATAATAATAGCTACTTCTAACGCAGCTTCAGATTTTATTTTTGAACGTTTAGCTTCCAATAAAACAATAGCTCAGCAAAATCTAATTGATTATCTAATTAGCAAAGATTATTTTTCACCTGAATTTTTAAACAGATTTGATGGAATAGTTTACTTTAAACCCTTGGATAAATTGTCTCTCCATAAAATTGCACAAAAAATGATTGCAGAACTTGTTGCTGATTATAAATCTTCGCATAATATCTCACTTAACATCTCACAAGAAACTATAGAAAACATTGTCACAAAAGGATATAATATACAATTTGGTGCGAGAAATATGCAAAGAACTATTATGGAAGAAATCGGCAGTAAGATTGATACAAAAATAATAGAAGGATCAATTAAAGCGGGAGAGACAATATCAATATAGAATAAATTTCTAATTCCTAATTTCTAATTTCTAAACAAATTCAAATGCTTTAAATTATAAATACAAAAAGTCTTGAGCTTTGAACATTTGAGTTTTGATATTGTTTAGGGTTTAGAGATTAGAGTTTAGAGTTTTATTCTGTTAATTGACATTATTTTTAAAAATCTTTTATAATTGAGATGTAGCATATGGATAAGAAGTTATTAAGCCTTGTAGTTCTATTTATAACAACATTCATTTTCTTCATCGCAATTCTATTTTTTAATGAGCCACTAAGCAAACTGACAAGAGCAAGAGTAGAAACTTTTCCATCTCCTGTAAAATCTCTAATATTTGCATGGCCATTAAGCGTAAAAGCCGATGGTGTTGAAGTGTCAGAAATAAATGTATTTATAAGAAATGACGATAACAAGCTGATATCAAATCAAAGTGTTGAGCTTAGATCTAGTTTAGGAGAAATTAAAAATATAACTACGGTTTCAGACGAAAATGGTAAAACCACTTTTAAATTAAGCTCTCTAACTCTAGGAACTGCTGAAATCACAGCCGTTGTAGAAGGGATTAAACTAACAAGTAAACTTACATTAAAATTTGTTGAATAATTTATGAAAATTTCTAAGGTCGTTATACCTGCTGCAGGATTTGGAACAAGATTTCTACCTCAAACAAAAGCAATGCCTAAAGAAATGCTGCCATTGGTTGATAAACCCGTGATTCAGTTTGTCGTTGAGGAAGCAGTCAAATCAGGAATAGAAAATATTGTAATAGTTACGGGATCAAATAAAAGAGCGATTGAGGATCATTTTGACGAGCCAGATGAAAATTTAGTACAAAATTTAATTGCAGGTGGAAAAAAAGAAATTCTAGAGGAACTCCGAAAAATATCAAAAATGGCGAATTTTATTTACATCAGGCAAAAGGGGCCATATGGAAACGGTACGCCGATTCTATCTGCCGAACCTGTAATAGATGGTGAGCCTTTTGCAGTTCTTTGGGGTGACGAATTTATATATTCAAACCCACCAAGACTCCTACAAATGATCCCGGTTTATGAAAAATACGGTGGAATTGTAATCTCAGGTGTAAAAATTGAAAATAAAAACGATCTTAATAGATATGGAATTGCTGATATAGAACTGGTTGAAAAAAACATATTTAAGATTAAAGCGATAGTTGAAAAACCATCTCCTGAAGAAGCTCCGTCAGATATAGCAACGCACGGCGCTTACATTTTACCTCCTGAAATCTTTAAAGCTTTAAAAAGTCTAAACCCTGGTAAAGATGGTGAAATTTGGCTTGTTGATGCTATAAACAAACTCAAAGAACAAGGAGTCCCTCTTTATGCAGTGTTGATAGAAAACGGAAAATATTATGATACAGGAAATAAGCTCGAATATATGAAAACAACTGTTGATATGGCTCTTCACCATAATGAAATTGGGGATGAGTTTAAAGAATACCTCAAAAAACTCAACCTTGAATGAACTGCAAAATCAGCTTCGTATATGTTAGAATATCGTATGAAAGAGAATAAAGATCTAAAAAAGATACAAGAACTTTTTGATGCAGGAATACATCTTGGTCATAAAAAAAACCGCGTTCACCCAAAAGCAAAGAAATATATTTACAAAATGGAAAAGGGAGTTTCTATTATAGACCTGACACAAACTCTAGAACAAATTAAAGATGCTCAAATATTTTTGAATGAAGAGTTTAAAAAAAATAGCACCGTATTAGTCGTTGCAACAAAAAAAATAGGTTCAAATATAGCATCTGAAATGTGTCAAAAAATAGGAATTCCATACATCACAACTAAATGGATGCCTGGTCTTTTGACGAATTTCGATACAATTATGAAAAATGTTAAACGATTAAAAGAACTAAAAGAAGCAAAAGAGACCGGTAGCTGGAATAATTTAGTTAAACACGAAAGAACCAAACTTGATAAGCAAATATCTAAACTTCAGAAATTTTATGGTGGATTAATAAATTTAGATAAAATACCTGATGTTTTATTTATTCTTGATACTAAACAAGAAAATAACGCGATAACAGAAGCGCTTAAAACAAACACACAGGTAGTTGCAATTATAGACACGAACTCAAACCCAGATGATGTTAAATACCCAATAATGGCAAATGACGATTCACCTACAGCTATTGAATATCTGTTAAATGAACTCATAGGTCATATAAAAATCAAAAAAAGTAACTAATTCAAATGGTAGATTTTGAAAAATTAAAACAACTTCGTGAAGAAACTGGTGTTTCATTTTTGCTGTGTAAAAAGGCTTTGGAAGAGTCTAAAAACGATATACCAAAAGCTAAACAAATATTAGACAGAGTTGCAGGAAAAGAATTAGAAGAAAAATCAAAAAGAAGTACAAAAAGTGGAGGATTATTTTCATATGTTCACCACAATGGAAAAGTCGCATCAATAGTTGAAATTCTTTGTGAAACAGATTTTGTTTCAGGTAACTTAGAATTTCAAGAATTTGGACATGAAATAGCTTTACAAGTCGCATCTTTATATCCAAAAAACGTAAAAGAATTGCTAGATCAAGAATATGTCAAAGATCAATCAAAGAAAATTAATGAACTTCTAAACGAAAATGTATTGAAATTCGGTGAAAAAATTCAAATATCAAGGCTTGAGGTATGGAATTTAGGAGAAAAAGTAAAATGAACGAAATTACCTTAGATTTTTCAAAACTTATTGATAAGACAATTTCTGCCTTAAAAGAGGATTTTAAATCAATAAGAACGGGAAGAGCAACTCCCGCACTCATAGAAAGTTTACAAGTGGAAACATATCAAGGACAATCAAAACTCAAATTACTTGAACTTGCAACAATTACAACAGACGGGCCCAGCGCACTTATCATATCTCCTTTTGACACTTCCACAATGCAAGATATAGAAAAAGCAATTCTTAAATCAACTTTAGGGCTATCGCCACAAACGCAAACAAATAGAATTGTTGTAAAAATCCCGGCGTTATCTCAGGAACAAAGGGAAAAGATGATAAAACTTATTGGAGAAATGGTTGAAGAAAAAAGGGAATCCACAAGATTTCATCGAGATGAAGCAAGAAAAAAAGTAAGAAATGACTTTGAAAAAAAGATAATTACAGAAGATCAAAAATTTAGAATAGAAAAAGAAATAGAAACTTATTCTCAAAACTCAATGGATAAAATACAAGAATTAAAAGAATCAAAAGAAAAAGATATTTTAGAGATATAATTTAAAATGGGCATAATTGTTTTTTTAATAATTCTTTCAATACTAATACTTGTTCATGAATTCGGACATTTTATCGCTGCTAAAAAAAACGGGGTTTTAGTTGAGGAGTTTGGACTCGGATTTCCACCTAGGTTATTCTCAATTAAAAAAGGTGAAACTATCTATAGTATTAATATTCTTCCACTAGGTGGATTTGTAAAAGTTTTTGGGGAAGAGTATCACGAAAAAGTTGAAAATAAAGAAAGGGCATTCATCTATAAAAAACCTTGGCAAAAAGCTCTAATAATAGTATCTGGAGTTATAGGAAATCTAATATTGGCATGGTTTTTACTCTCTTATTTAGCAACTCAGGGAATACTAATTCCAACTAATAAGGTAGTTATTGAACAAGTACAAAATAAAACACCTGCGCAACAAGCTGGTTTAAAAGTTGGCGATATTATAAAAACAATAAAAGTCGACAATAAAGTCAAAGTTGTAGAAAAGCCAGAAGATTTAATAAAAATTGCAAATAACAAATCAGGTAAAGAAATGCTCTTAAATATAAAAAGTTCTAAGGGAGTAGAAAAAACTGTTAGAATAACTGCAAGAAAAGATTTTCCTAAAGATCAAGGTCCATTGGGAATATCAATAAGCGGATCGGAATTACGAAAATATTCAATTTTACAAGCTCCTATTGTTGGTCTACAACTCACATTTAAATACCTTATATTAATCCTCGCAGGTTTTGGTGGGCTTTTCAAAAGTTTGATTAGTTTCCAAAAACCAGCTTTTGAAGTCGCAGGACCAATTGGTATAGCTCAATTTACAGGACAAGCATTAAAAATCGGTCAAGGCGCTTTAATTGAGTTTACAGCCGCTTTGTCATTGAACTTGGCTGTATTAAATATTATTCCATTTCCTGCACTTGACGGTGGGAGGCTATCTTTTGTCCTTTACGAATGGATTACAAAAAGACGCATTAATAAAAATTTTGAAAGAGGAGCAAATGCTTTAGGTATGTTAATATTGTTATCACTTGTTTTTATAATTACAATAAGCGATATTATTAGAATATTTAAATAAATATGGAGAGCTCAAATAAATCTAAATATAAGAATATAGCAATATCAGGAAAATATGCTACAGGAACAACTACCCTTGCTAAAAATCTTGTCAAAACACTTGGATGGAAACATACAAACTTAGGAGATATCCAAAGACAGTATGACAGAGAGCACAATATTAATGAAAACAAACAAGGAGCGCTATCCAGGCCTGATGACCATGAAAAGGAGATGGACGAAATGACAAAAAAAATATTGGGTATAGAGAGTAACTTAATTTATGAAGCATGGCTTGCAGGATTTATGGCAAAATCAATACCAGATGTACTGAAAGTGCTTCTAATTTGTTCTAATGAAGGAGTTAGGATAGATAGAGTAGTAAATCGAGATCATTTAAGTGTAGATGAAGCTAAAAAATATATAAAACAAAGGGAAGAAGAAAATTTAATAAAGTGGAAAAAACTTTACGGAGACCATGATTTTTGGGATGATAAAAACTTTGATGTTGTGATTGATACTTATTCTTCAGGCCCAATGGAAACCCTCGGCAAAGTCCTAGATAAACTAAATAAGTAAACTCTAAACCCTAATCTCTAAACTCTAGACAATATCAAATATCAAAAGTTTTAAAATTTTAAATTTATAATTTTGAATTTGTTTAGGATTTAGTATTTAGAGATTAGAGATTATTATGTATAATGTATTTTATGCTCTATTCAAAATTATTTGGTAAAACAACCAAATCTATTCCTAAAGATGAAGTATCTCTTAACGCCAAACTTTTGATTCAAGCAGGATATATAGATAAACTTATGTCCGGTTCATATACTCTTTTACCGCTGGGACGATTGGTTGAACTAAAACTGGAAGAAATAGTACGAGATGAAATGAATTTATTAGGCTGTGAAGAAGTTCTGATGCCGCTTATGCATCCCAAAAGTATATGGAATGAGACAGGCCGCTGGGACAAGGCAAAAGAAGTTATGTACCAATTTGAAAATAACGGAAAAGAATACGCAATGTCTTTTACTCATGAAGAAATATTTATGGATCTTGTGAGAAAACATTCGCAAAGTTATAGAGATTTTCCAATCATGGCTTATCATTTTTCAACTAAGTTTAGAAACGAACCACGTGCTAAATCAGGAATACTTCGATGCCGTGAATTTATCATGAAGGATTTGTATAGCGCTCATCTCACAGAAAAAGAATTGGATGATTTTTATTGGAAAGTTGCTGATGCATATAATGTAATTTTTGAGAGGATTGGATTGAAAACTAAAGTAGTAGAATCAGGCGGGGGAGTATTTACAGAAAATATAACACACGAGTTTCAAGTATTCTGTGAAACAGGTGAAGATTTGATTTTTTATTGTGACACGTGCGATTTTGCACAAAATAAAGAAATTACAAAAGTAAAAGAAGAGGATAAGTGTCCAAAATGCGATGGAAAAATAAAAGTTTCAAATGGAATCGAAGTTGGAAATATATTTCGATTCGGGACTTCTTATTCTGAAAAAATGAATGTATCGGCAATTGATAATAAAGGAAAAAAACAATTTGTATATCTTGGATCTTATGGTATTGGAATGACGAGATTAATTGGTACCTTAGCTGAAGTTTATAATGATAGAAGCGGATTAATGTGGCCTGAAGCAGTTTCTCCATTTAAAGTGCATCTTGTAGGTCTTGATTTAGAAAAAGGTAAAAATATTTATAAAAAATTACTTGAAAATAATATTGAAGTATTATTTGATGATAGAGATGTGTCAGCGGGAACAAAGCTTGCCGATTGTGATCTTATTGGGATTCCATATAGGCTTGTTGTATCACAAAAGTCTGGCGACAAAATCGAACTCAAAAAACGTACCTCAGAAAAAACCGAACTCCTAATTCTTGAAGAAATAGTTAAGAAATTAAATTCTAGCCAATAAATCCTCCGGCATAATAGAAAAAATATACTGTTTTTCCATTTTTTTCTATTCTTTCACTACCTTCAACTTCATCGATCGTTCCTGATCCCTCATTTGTATAAATAAAATCTCCAATTTTATACTCAACGTTATTCCATAGCCTAACCTTGTCCCATTTGTCAATTAAAGCTTTTCGGAGAGTGTTATCTGACTCTTCTTCAGTCATTTTTTCAAAGTTGCCATAATAAGACATCGACCAAACAGGTTTATTATTGAAATATATGGTTTCAAGTCCTGCAAATTTATTATTGCCAATATTAAAAATGTCCCTATATAACCAGTTGTCTTCTTTATATTCAAGCTGTTTAGATCCAATTAAAAGAGGCTTAACTTGACCACTATGACCGGCGTATGTCTTTGTCCTTGCCTTAAGAAGAAATTGCGTAAGTTTACCCTTATCCATAAATTTAATTATTTTAGTGTGATTTCAACTCTTTCGTCAATATATTGACCATTTACAAATTTGCCCTCTGTTAACTTAGATATTTTCTTTGGGACTCCTTTATAAATACTTGAAATTCCTTGATTTTTAATAAGCTTATCAATGCTTTTTATTTTAAAATCGTCATTAGTTATTCTTTTATTTAATAAGTCTATAGCTAATCTTATATCTTGTTCTTTACGAAGCTCTTCTGCTACTGCTTCAAAATAGACACCATCACCTGTACCGACGGGTGTTTTAGAATCAAAAATTACAATTGCAACGTTTGGATTTCTACTTATAAGTTGAGAATGGAGTGAATTTTTACCAGAAATCCAATAAAAATTATAATTTTCATCAAAAGCGAAAAACAGTGGAGATATCCATGGTTTTCCGTTTTTTGTTGATGTAGCAAGAGTTAGATAAATATTTTCCTCAATTATCTTTTTCGCTTGACCTACAAGTTTTTTTGTATCCATAAAAAACATTATATCAGAGATCGTTTATCCAATTCTTATTCCTTCCAATTAAACGATTAAATGGAGCGGATATATAATTAAATATTTAATTATATATTTGAATATTTAAGATTCGAATTCTTTTTTTTGATATAATTTGACTTTAATATGTCAGAAAAGCCTATCTCAATTGGTCTACGATATGGTCTTACAAACCTTTCAGAAATAGATATTTTGAATCTTACACCTCCTACAGGGGCAAACTGGCAAGAAGTCTTTAATTGTGTTCTTATACCTGAAAAGGTTTTAGAACTCAGAATTCTTGATGTAGGAGCTGGAACTTCAGACGCTGTATCTAAACTTTTGGAACTTGGTGCAGATGCCTATGCTCTAGACCCACAATATAGAAACCGAGCTCAATTACGAAGCGTCTTAAGTAGAAGTATTAAGAAAACATTTAGTGAAAATCGTGAACTTTTAAGACTTAGAAAAGAAGCATTGTCAAGTTTTAATCAGTCTATAAAAGGTAATCCAGAAAGATATATTGAAGGATTTGCTACAGATATACCGTTTCAAGATAATTATTTTGATATTGTTTATTCAAGGGTAGCAATTCTTTCTTACTTAGATGTTGACACGAATTTATTAAATAAAGCTATTGACGAATGTTTAAGAGTAATTAAACCAGGAGGTTCACTAAGATTATTTCCTTTTAAGGGAAATAATCCAGCAAATCCAAAAGAAATTGAAATTATGCGATCAATAAATAATCAAAGACTCCTACAAAGATTAAGACGTATCGATATTGTTGATAATGTAGAGATTGTTTCTATTCCTACATCATTTGACGACGGTAAAACCTTAGTTATCCAAAAAACAGAAAAATAGATTAAATTTCTTCTGTTATAATTTTCTACATGAAAACAATTGTTACACATATTTCTGTAGATCTTGACGCGGTGTCATCTGCGTGGCTTGTTAGAAAATATATGCCGGGATGGGAAAACGCAATTTTAAAATTTGTAAACGCTGGAGAGACGCTGGACGGCAAAGACCCTGATGAAAATCCAGAAATAATACATGTTGATACAGGGCTGGGTCAGTTTGACCACCATCAGATAAGAGATTTTAATTTGTCTGCTGCTAAAAAAGTGTTTATCCATTTAGATAGTAGAGGATATTTAAAAGTTTATGAAAAGGAGCCTTTATCAAGAATGGTTGATCTGATAGCAAAAATTGATAATTTTCAGGAAATTCATTTTCCAAATCCAGAAGCTGATATTTATGATTTTTCTATACACCAAATAGTTGCAGGGCTTCGGCCAGTTACTAAAGACGATGAAGAAAGATGTGAACTGATGTTTAAAATCCTCGATGGTACTTTGCAAGTATTTAAAAATAAAATCAAGGCCGAAAGAGAAATGAAGGAAGCTTTTACTTTTAATTCAAAATGGGGTAAGACGTTTGCAATTGAATCACAAAATGAAGAAACCATAAAGCTCGCTCAAAAATTAGGTTATGAAATGGTTATTAGAAAAGACCCAAAACTAGGATATGTGAGAATTAAAACAATCCCATCGGAAAAATTAGATTTAACTCCCCTTTATAAAAAACTAAAGAAGACAGATTCTAAAGCTGACTGGTTTTTACATGTATCAAAAAATATGCTTCTTAATGGCTCCTCAAAAAAATCAGATGTGAGTCCTTCTAAACTTACTATTAATAAACTCATTGATATAATCCGAAATATTTAATAAAATAGACTTACTCCAGGAGGTAAAAAATATGGTAATTGTAAGAAAAAAACAAGGCGAATCAAAAGATAATATGTTTAGAAAATTTACAAAAATATTTATTGAAGAGAATCTTGTAGATGAGGTCAGGAACAAATTATTTTATAAAAAACCGTCAATTTTAAGAAAAGAAAAAGAAAAAGAGAGAAGTCAAAAGAAATACAAAAGAAACTTTTAACAATGATCAATATCATTTCTTCTTCAAGATATAAAATTAACAAAAAATATATCAAAATAAAATCTGAGGAGATTATGTCAAAAAGAGGAATAAGTGACAACAATGATATAAATATTGCATTCATAGGAAAAATTAAAATGAAGGACATTGTTGAAAAATACAAGAAAGAAGACGAAGCTCTGCCTGTGATCACTTTTAAGTATAACGAGCTTCAAGAAGACAAAAAAATGTTAGGAGAAATTATTATATGTTACCCTTATGCTGTCCTTCTTGCCGCAGAAAGAAATAAAAAAGTTTATGATATGATTCTAAACCTTGTTGAACACGGAATTAAAAATCTGTCTCTTTAGACAATATGTATTATTTAAAATACAGGCCTAAAAAACTCTCCGAGCTTGATAATGTAAAAGCAAAAGAAATCATAATTAAAATCTTAAATTCATCTGAAATTCCACACGCACTACTTTTTGTTGGAGATAAAGGAACAGGAAAGACATCTACTGCTCGATTATTTGCAAAAAGTATAAATTGCCTGAAAAATAAATTTTCAAAAAGCGGCAAGGGAATTGAGCCGTGTAATGATTGCAAAAATTGTAAAAGCATTGACACAACAACCTCAATTGATATTGTAGAAATGGACGCAGCTTCAAACAGGGGCATCGACGAGATAAGAAAAATAATCCAGGAATCTACATTTGCGCCGATGAGTAATAGATTTAGAGTTTTTATAATAGATGAGGCGCACATGATTACTAATGAAGCATTTAATGCTTTATTAAAAACACTTGAAGAGCCGCCAAAATCAGTAATTTTTATTTTAGCGACTACCAACTTAGAAAAAATTCCAAAAACAATCAGGTCTCGTTGTAATGTAATTAATTTCCATCAGGCAAAGAGGGAAGATATTATTTCAATGTTAAAAAGAATAAGTATCAGTGAAAATTTAACAGTAACTCCTAATTTGCTAAGTCTCATAGCAAAGCATTCTGATAATTCTTTTCGTGATGCTGCTAAGCTTCTTGAAGAACTTGTCGTTCAAAATAAAATTAATTTTGATGAAGCAAGTGAATTTTTGGGAATAATTGGAAAAGACAGTTTGCTTGAAATAATGCAAAACAAAGATTTAAAAAATGCTCTCACTTGGATTGATGAATTTAAGAATGCAGGAGGAAATTTTAAAAATTTACTAGAACATTTACTTGACGATTTAAGAATACAACTTTTAATTAAAACTTCTGTAATTTCTGATTTTGATGGAATTAAACTAAAATATACTCTAAAAGAATTATCATCCTTAATCAGACTTTTTACTCAAGCATATGGTGAATTGAGAATCTCACCGATTGAGTCGATTCCTTTAGAAATGGCTGTCGTTGATTTTTATAACAATAATAAGCGAAATTAAGTTAAAATATAAATAGTTACAAGTTAAATCAAAATTATGTTTAATCCTTTTAAAGGTCTTGGAGATATAGCAAAATTACAAAAAATGCAAAAAGAGCTCCAAAATCAGGAAGTAACAGTCGATCTAAATGGAGTAATGGTCGTAATGAGAGGCGATCAGAAAATAAAGGACATCCAGGTAGACGGTATTTCTGAAAACCGAATAGCTGAAGCTATTAATGAAGCAGTAAAAAAAACACAACAACAAGCTGCTTTTAAGTTAATGGAAATGTCAAAAGACCAAGAATGATTAAAATCATTGCAGGAACAAGTAGCATTCGACTTGCTGATGCTGTAGCAAAGTTCCTAAAAGTTAACCTTTTAAAAACCGAATTCGTAAGGTTTGCCAATTCTGAAGCCAGAATAAGAATATTGGAAGACGTCAGTGATGAACACGTTTTTGTCATTCAATCCGCCTCAAACCCTACAGATGTAAATTATATGGAACTCTTTTTTACCGGTGACGCATTAAAAAGAAGTGAAGCAAAAAAAATTACAGCAATCATCCCTTATCTTGGCTATGCAAGACAAAACATTCAGCACAGAAAAGGTGAGAGTGTTTGCGCAAACGTAATAATAAAATTTTTAGAAACAGTAGGATTTGATGAAGTCATTTTATTTGATATACATGATGAAGCTACTCTTGGAATTTTTTCCATACCTGTTGTACATTTAAGCGCTCTTCCCTTACTTGCAAAAAATGTATCAAATTTTTTGAAGAATAATCTTAATGACGTTGTTGTAGTAACTCCAGATCAAGGTGGTGTTGAAAGGGCTCGTTTCTTTTCACAATCATTATTTAAAAATAAATTAGGTGACATTGTTGTTGTTGAGAAAAAAAGAGATTTAGATAAGCTCCATCAAAGCAAGGCTATAGAGGTATTTGGCGATGTAAAAGGAAAAACAGCAATTTTAGTTGACGATATTATAACTTCAGGAAATACTATGATTAATGCAGCAGATCTTGTAATTAAAAACGGCGCTAAAAAAATCATAGCTGTCGCTGTACATTCTGATTTCTCACCAGATGCGTTACAAAAAATTAATTTATCAAAAATAGAGAAACTTTTTACAACAAATACAATTACTCTTAATCAAAAACACGTTTCTAAAAAAATTGAAATCGTATCGGTTGCTTCAGTAATCGCTTCTTCCTTCAATTGATTTCTGCAAAGTCATATAATCTGCATACTCTAGATTTGCTCCCATAGGAAGACCAAAAGCGAGTCTTGTTAATTTAAATTTAAGATTTCTATTTTTTTTCAAGTCATCCAATTTATTTTTAATGTACATAGCAGTCGCTTCTCCTTCTGTATCAAGATTTGTTGCTAATATTATTTCCTTTGTACTTTCTTCTATTACGCGTTTAAATAAACTATCAATATAAATGTCTCCTGGGCCAATGTTATTCAATGGATCAATTCTTCCATGAAGCAGATGATATAGTCCATCATATATTTTCCCTGTCTCAAATGAAATTAAATCCAATACATCCTCAACAATCATTATTTTTTTAACATCTCTATTTTTATCAGTACATATTTTGCATATTTGTTCCTCTGTTAGATTGTTGCATCTAAGACAAAATTTTGTCTTATCTTTTAGATTTTTTACGTGTTCGGAAAATTCCTTAAGGTCTGTTTGTGGAAGTCTTAGCATATAAAAAGCTAATCTATTTGCTGTCTTTTCACCAATACCAGGAAGCCTCTGTAAAAAATATGCTATTTGTTTCAAACTAGAAGGAAGTGTTGACATTATTTAAGTGCAATTTTATCAGATATTGCTCCTTCTTTATTAACGTATATGTTTTTAGTTTTAATTTTTTCACCCATTTTCATCTTGTCATTATCTATCCAAACAGATTCTCCTTCGTTCAATAGAAAAACATCTCGCTCCTGATAATCTAACTGTTTTGAAATCTTCATGTACTGTCTCTGGTGTCTTATAGTCCCACCAATTGGTATAAGATATTTTGCACCGACAAGTCGAATTAAAAACTTTAAATCCTCTTGATTGCCGTGACCTGATGCGTGAAGTCTTTCTTTAATATCTGGATATACAACATCTGCTCCTTTAATCATTAGTTTTTCTATGAGTTTGTAGACTTCTCCTTCGTTTCCTGGAATTGGGTCTGAAGAGAAAAATACTTTGTCACCGCGTCCGATTTTGACATTTCTATTTTGATCTGCAGCGAGTTTAGAAAGCGCTGAATTTATTTGTCCTTGAGAACCTGCGACAATAAGTGTTATTTTATTTGAGGGCGTTCGAATGAGGCTTCTATCTTCAAGAAAAATATTATTTTTAAAAGGTAGATATCCAATTTCTCGAGCTATCATTGTATTCTCTTTCATAGATCTACCTAAAAAAACAATTCTTCTTTGATATTTTACTGATGACTCAATACACTGCCTTATTCGAGAAATATTAGAAGAGAAAGTAGTCATAATAAATTTTCCCGGAGTACTTTTTATTTCGCTATCAAAAGATTCGCCTACTGCGCTTTCTGACAGCGTAAGTCCTGGAGTTTCAGCGCCAAGACAATCAGATAATAAACATAAAGTTCCTTCTGATGACAACTTGCTTATGGCGTGAAAGTCAGGAGGTTTACCATATGGGGGAGTGAGGTCAAGTTTGAAATCAGTTCCATGATATATATTACCAACTGGTGTTTTAATAAAAATATGCAAAGTATCTGGGATTGAATGAGTCATACGGATAAAGTTAACTTTAAAATTTCCAAAAGAATATGCTTGTTTTAAATCAATTTCATTAATTTTTATTGATATACCAAATTCTTTGAAATCATTTTTGACAAATGCTGTTGTCAATTTTCCAGTATAAACAGGTGGTTCACCAAGATCTTTATAATAGTAGGGGAGAGCCATTGTATGATCTTCATGGCCATGACTTAATAAAATTGCTCTTATTTTGCTAACTTTATCCTTAAGATATGAAATGTCTGGTATTAAATAATCAACATCAAGATCAGTATCAGGAAATCCGATTCCACAATCCACAATTAAAATATCTTCAAGTTTTCCACCTTTATAAAGCTCATAAAGGTACATATTTTTTGTGACTCCAACAACCCCTCCAAGGGGAACAAAACGAAGTCTAAATTCATCCATAATATTTTTTAAGATTTAATACTATTATAGCAGAGCTGATATAATAAGCCTATGTTGGAATTAAAAGAAAAAATTACTGAAAAACTTAAAAAAGTGATTGACCCTGAATTAAATATCTCAATTATTGACCTTGGCCTAGTCTATGACATTAAAGTAAATAAAAAAAATGAGGCAAAAATAACTATGACTCTGACAACAATCGGGTGTCCTTTATTTCCAATTATTGAAAATAATATCAAAAATGCTCTGTCTGAATTAAAGTTAAAAAATGTTGAAATCGTCCTAACTTTTGACCCTCCTTGGACTATGGATAAAATGTCTGAAACGTCAAAACATATGCTTGGATTTTAAAATAAAAAATGGCAAAAGCAAAATTTTTACAAGATACATTTGAGAAACTTGCAGAACTCGGGGTATCTACAGCAAAAAAAGGTGCACAACAAACAGTCCAAACTTTTTCACCTCTAAATATATTAGAAAATTTAACAACAGCTCACACTGAGAAACCAAAAACTGACACTGACAAAAAGACAGAAGGACATACTCCAATAGATATTAGTGGCCTTACAAAAAATTATGAAGAACAGGATAAAAAAAAGGAAAACGATTTAAGAAACAGATTGTTTAATTTAGTAAAAGCAGGGGAGGATCAGGAAATGCAAAAGAAAAAGTCAGAGGAGAGAGAAAAGTCTGTTCAAGAACAAAGGGAAGAACAGCAAAAAGCAGAAGAAGAAAAGAAAAAAAGAGACGCTCAAATACTTGGCGAAATTCCACTGGGAAAACAAAGAAGAAGTATATTTTCTCCAAAAGTAAAAGCCCAAAGGGAACACGCCGAATTTAAACCTGCCTCTGGCAAACAATAAAAAACTTCTCCTCAGAGGTAGTAAGAGATAGCATCTATAATCTTTACTTTCGTTTGTATCCAATCTTTTATAACTATATAATTTGCAAGCTTTGGGTTCCTCGGAGGTGAAATTTTATAAACGGAGTGTAGTTCATCGGTAGAACGCTCGGTTCGGGACCGAGAGGCAGTAGGTCCAATTCCTATCACTCCGACAAAGCCTGAAAACGCACCTGCGAGGTGTGTTGCGGGCTTTTGCAATAGGCCGTAGGACACCGCCCCGGTGCAACGTGGACTTAGTCGTTGAGGTGTTCTTTTTTGAAGGTAGATTTGATATCTGTGTAGGTCGCGTGTTTTAATTGTTCTTTTGTAAATTTTGGCTTTCCTTTATATCTGATAAATTCCACTATCATAGGAAGCAGTGAAAGTAATATTATTCCAACTACAGCATAGTGAAAGTTTTTTTGAATTATTTCAAGGCCTCCAAAAAAGTATCCCGCAAAAGTAAAAATAGTAATCCACAGAAAACCCCCAATAACATTGTAGAAAAGAAAAGTTTTATAATGCATTTTTCCAACACCTGCTACAAATGGAGCAAATGTTCGAATTATAGGGAAAAACCGAGCTAAAATTATTGTTTTTCCTCCATACTTTTCATAAAACTCTCTTGTTCGCTCAAGATATTCTTTTTTAAATATTTTTGATTTCTCTTTTGAAAAAGCTGTTACCCCAATGTGATGCCCGATCCAATAATTTACAGTATCTCCGATTATTGCAGCTAATAGCAGCGATATATATATTACAAGGATATTTAAGAGACCTGCTCCAGCAAGTGTTCCTGCGACAAATAATAATGAGTCTCCTGGAAGAAATGGAGCCACAACAAGACCAGTCTCGGCAAAAACAATAAGAAACAATATTACATATGTTAAAGATCCATATTGAGAAATAATATTTCCTAAATATTTATCTAAATTAAGAAATAAGTCAGTAAATTGAGAAAGCAATTGCATATTCTAATAATTATTACTTGAGATTTTTAATTTCTTCAGCTTTATAAATCCAGATTTGAATTGTGCGTTGTCTGACTGGATTTTTTCCTTTTCCATCTCTACCATCGTGCTCAAATATGGCAATTTGTTGGTATTTTCCAAGTTCAAGCTGTCCATTTTTTATAGGCATTGTGACGCTTGGGTGAGAAAAAATTAAAGCTCTGATATGGGCTGCGGCGTTATAATCCTCGTCAACCTCATTACAAAATGGGTTATCTTGACACCTGTGTTTGTAATCTGTTGTTGGGTTTTTGTAGCCTTTATGTACTCTTGTGGACCTTTTGTCCTCCGGGATATGTCTTAGTGTATGTTCAATCATATCATTTAAAAGGTTTGGCTCTGCTATCTCATTTACGACTATTCCCATAGTTGTATGCTTGCTGTTTACAAGCACGAAGCCGTTTTTGACTCCAGATTTTTTAATAGCACTGTTTACTTTATCAGTAATATCCTCAATGTACGTGTGTTTGGTAGATGGGAATTTAACCTCTTTTAAAAATACTTCCATAATGTAATCAAGATTATTATTTTATCACAAATTTCAATATGCTAAAATAGGTTTAATGCGGATTTATAATACTCTAACCAGAAAGATTGAAGATTTTAAGCCATTAAATCCGCCCCTTGTCACATTTTACACCTGCGGACCTACAGTTTACGACTATACACACATCGGTCAGTTAAGATCATATATTAATACTGATATATTAAAAAGAGCTCTTCTTCATGAAGGTTTTGAAATAAAACACATTATAAACATCACAGATGTTGGTCATCTGACAGGAGATGATGATTCAGGAGAAGACAAGCTTGAAAAAGGAGCTCTTGAGAAGGGAAAATCTGTGTGGGATATCGCGAGTTTTTTCACAGAATCTTTTTATAAAAGCATTAAGGATGTAAATATTCTTCCTCCTTTAAAATTCGCAAAAGCAACAGAACACATACGAGAAATGATTGACCTCATACAAAAAATTTCAGATAATGGATACGCATATGAAACTAAAGAAGCATTATACTTTGACGTTTCAAAATTTGAAGACTATGGAAAACTTTCCGGACAAAAACTTGAAGATAAGCTCCAGCAAGCAAGAAAAGAAGTGCATATTGATAAAGATAAAAAGAATCCGCAGGATTTTGCCCTATGGTTTAAAAAAGTCAAGAGGTTTAAAGACCATACAATGCATTGGGAGTCACCATGGGGAATAGGATTTCCAGGCTGGCATATTGAATGTTCTGCAATGAGTATGAAATATCTAGGCGATGTGATTGATATTCACAGCGGTGGAGTAGACCATATAGCTGTTCATCACGAAAACGAAATCGCACAGTCAAAAGCAGCAACAGGAGTGGATTTTGTGAAGTTTTGGTTTCATAACGAATTCTTGCTTGTTGATGGTAAAAAAATGAGCAAGTCTCTTAAAAACTTTTATACAACTTCAGATTTAAAAGATAAAAATATTGACCCATTGGCATTTCGCTATCTGTGCCTTCAAACTCATTATCGTCAACAAATGAACTTTACATGGGAGAGTATTGAATCCGCAAACATTGCATATAAAAAACTAAAAGATTGTGTTGTTGAATTTAAACAAAAAAAGAAAGATGCGGCACTGTCTGAAGAAAAATTAAATATTAACGAAGAATTTAATAAAAATTTCTTTGACTTTATTTCAAACGATTTGCAAACACCTCAAGCAATTGCAGTTATGTGGGAGATGCTCAAATCAGATTTACCTAATCATTTTAAATTAGAACACTTATTAAAATTTGATAAGATTCTCGGCCTTTCCTTGGACTCTGCAATTCCAGAACAAGTCCCAAATCAGGTTATGAATCTTGCAAAAGAAAGACTTCAAGCAAGAAAAAATAATGATTTTAAAATGTCAGATGAACTTCGAAAAAAAATAAAAAAACTCGGATACGAGATTAAAGATACAAAAGAAGGCTTCAAGCTAAAAAAAATAAATTAAAGACTTAACTTCAATTTTGCAGAGTTTTCGCTTTTTAAAACATCTGATTCAAAAGTATATGTATATTTTTCCTTATCTTTATACCGCTCTAGTGCGTAATCAACTAATTTTTTAAGAAGATCCTCTAACTCAATACCGCTTTTCCTCCAAAGGTGACGATATAAAATCCCTGGAAGTGTATTTATTTCATTAGCAAAATATTTCATTGATTTTTTATCGTATAGAAAATCAACTCTTGCAATTCCTGAGCATCCAACCAATCTATATATAGTTTTTGCCATTTCTCGTATTTCTTGTGTTGTTTTTTTATCCAAATCAGCTGGAATTATTATTTTTTTATCGCTTTTTTCAAGCTGGGTCCCACCACCCTCTATATACTTATCCTCATAAGATACAAAATCCTTATCATAAATTGATTCCATGATGAGAGACACTAATGGTTCATCATTTCCTATCAAGCAACAAGTCAGATCTTTTAAATTCGATACAGCTTTTTCAACAATCACTTTGCTATCATAATGAAAAGCCACTTCAAGTGCATCCTCCAGCTCTTTTTTAGTTTTTACTTTGCTTATTGCAATAGAAGAACCAAGCCTTGCAGGTTTTACAAATAGGGGGTAGGGAAATTCTTTTTCTATCTTTTTTATCAAACTTTCTTTGCTTTTTCTCCAATCCGAATCATTGAAAAAAAGAAAATCCGTTGTTGAAATTCCATTTGCTTTATAAATAAGTTTTGTAAAGACCTTGTCCATTGAAATTGCTGAAGAATAAACATCGCACCCTACATAAGGGATATTAAACATCTCAAACATTCCCTGAATTGTTCCATCTTCTCCATTTTGACCGTGAAGCGCAGGAAAAGCTATATCGATAATAAGTTTTGCTTTAAATAGTCCTTTTTTATAAAATACCATTTTCCCATGTATTTCATTATCCAAATTCCAACCAGATAGATGTGAATACTTATTTATCTTCCCTTCTCTAAAAATCTTTAAGTCTCCCAATTTTTTTCCAATAAACCATACCCCACTTTTGTCGATGTAAACAGGTATTACATTAAAACCTAACGCTTTTAAACCACTTATAATCATCTGGCCAGTAAAAATAGAAATATCATGCTCAGGGTTTTTTCCTCCAAAAAATACTCCGATATTTTTATCAAACATAGTTTTCAGGCCAAATGTTTTGAAATAATACTACGTCACCAGATTTAGTCCAATGATTCAAATCATCGTACACGTCTTGCTGGTGATTATATATTTTAATTTTATCATCCGGAAAGTTATTCTTTCTTAGGCCTTCGTTTATGAAGCGCGAGGAACTTGTATCTACTAATACTACTAGATCTGCGACCTTACTCAAATACTCTGCAATCTCTAAATGTATTTTTCTGTTGGCTTTCCCTGTTTCCGCCATTCCAGGAGTTATGTATATTTTTCTTCTGTTTTTAAAGTTGGCTAAAACTTCTATTGCCTCTTTAACCCCTTGAGGGTTTGCATTATATGTATCATCGATATAAATTGTGTTTTTTGATTTATCAAATTTTGGCTCAAGTCTATGAGGAATCGATTTTATCTTTCTTATTCCCTGTTTAATAAACGGCCAAGATATTCCAAGTTTAAGTGCAATCTGAACAGCTCCGATTATATCGTCTATAACATACTTAGCAAGAAGAGGAATGCTAAATGAGTCTATAAAACTTTTATCTTCATATAGTCTAAAGTCCAAAGTTAAATTATCTGTGTTGAATTTAATATCAGTTGTAAATAATCCTGTTTTTATATCATCGCCATAGAATATGATTTCTTTATTATCGGTATATTTCTTATAATTTTCTCTCACCAACTTATCGGCAATATTTAAAACAATCGATGCGTTTTCTTTTGAATTTTCAACAACTTCAAAAATCGTTGAAACTGTCGTATCAAGAGCTTTAAGTCTTTCAAAATGCGCCTCATTAATTCCTGTTACTACAGATATATCAGGAATAGTTATTTTGCAAAGCTTTTTTATGTCGCCTTTATAATACTCACCCATTTCAACGATAAAAATATCGTAATCATCGCTTAAAGTAGATAGTATTAACCTTGAAATCCCAAGTGGAGTATTTATACTTTCAGGAGTTTTTAAAACCCTGTATTTTTCACTTAGAATTGTGAAAAGAATTTCTTTGAAAGTAGTCTTACCATAGCTTCCAGCTATTGCGATTATTTTTAAATCTTTAAGATTGCTAATTTTTGCCTTCGCCCTTGAAATAATTATTTTTTTTGAAATATAATCCGCTGGGTAGAAAACTATTATGGATAAAGTTAAAGGAATAAAAAACAATTGTAACCCAAAAAACAAAACAATACTAAAAACCAGTAAATTAAAGTTTGCAATTAGAAACGATAAAAGTAGAATCTGAAGAAGTGATAAAGAATAAATAATCTTGGCTTTGTTTGTCCAAACCAAAGGTTTTATTTGTTTATTTCCTCGTTTTACCTTAAGTATTTTTCCTAAGTATCTAAAAATGTCATATTCATCAAGTTGTAGAATATATAGCTGGAAAAAAGAGCTACTGAAAGGATTTATACTAAACATTTTGATTTATAAAATTAATTATA
>Ga0082335_1002614_pt1 | contig 33083 bp, 28 predicted proteins | sample Subgrocontami58m_FD_72375 | JGI IMG/M metagenome (GOLD analysis project Ga0082335, IMG submission 72375) | Subsurface groundwater microbial communities from S. Glens Falls, New York, USA - GMW37 contaminated, 5.8 m (SPADES assembly) (version 2) ... | reverse complement strand
GGATCGCGACCGCGGTGAGCCAGACCGGGTACCGCGCCGTCATCCCGGGCGCGGCGTCCGACGCAGTGGTCGTCCGGGTGCCGGAGATGGACTGCCAGGACGAGGTGAAGGCCATCGAGGGCACGCTGCGCACCCTGCCGGGTGTTGCCTCCTGGCAGGTGAACCTGCTGGAGCGGACCCTGCGAATCCAGTTCGATCCCAAGGACCTCGCACCCAACGTCATCCTCGAGGCCATCCGAGGCTTGGGGATGACCCCGGTCCTGGCGAGCCAGGTTGCAGCCCGCGTTGGGTGGCAGCGGGACCCCCTGGTCCTCTCGACCGCCGCCTCGGGCGTCCTGTTGGGGAGCGCCCTGCTGGCCGGCTGGCTGGGGGCACCGCCAGCCCTTGGCATTAGTCTGTACGCCGCGGCCCTATTGGCCGGTGGCTGGATGACGGCACGCAAGGCAGTCCGGACGATCCTCGCCTGGCGCCTGGACATGAACGTGCTGATGACGATCGCCGTCGTGGGCGCGGTCCCCATCGGGGAATGGGCCGAGGCGGCGGCCGTGGCCTTCCTCTTCGCCCTGGCGCAGCTCCTGGAGACCTACAGTCTGGACCGGGCGCGTCAGGCCGTCCGCCGCCTCCTGGACGTTACACCGCCGGAGGCGACCGTCCGGCGGAATGGGCAGGAGGTGCGCGTCCCGGTGACGGCGGTCAACCCGGGGGAGGTGATCCTGATCCGGCCGGGAGAGCGGATCCCCTTGGACGGAATCCTTCGGGCCGGGACCTCCGGGGTGAACCAGGCCCCCATCACGGGGGAGTCCATGCCGGTGGAGAAGGCCCCCGGCGCCCAGGTCTTCGCCGGCTCCATCAACGGCGAGGGGGCCCTGGAGGTGGAGGTCACCCATCGCGCGCAGGAGACAATGCTGGCACGGATTATTGCCCTCGTGGAAGAGGCCCAGGCCCAGAAGGCGCCAGCCCAGGCGTTCGTCGAGCGATTCGCCGCGATCTACACGCCGGCAGTGATCGCGGGCGCTGTGCTTATCGCCGCGCTCCCGCCCCTGCTCTTCGCCCAGCCGGCGTGGCCCTGGATCTACCGGGCCCTGGTCCTCCTCGTCATCGCCTGCCCCTGCGCGCTGGTGATCTCGACCCCGGTCGCCGTGGTCTGCGCTCTGGCGCGCGCCGCGCGAGCGGGCGTCCTGATCAAGGGGGGCCGGTACCTTGAGGCATTAGGCCAGCTCCAGGCGCTGGCCCTGGATAAAACGGGCACGCTCACCCAGGGAACGCCGGAGGTGTTCGAGGTCCGGCCCCTGAATGGGGCTACTTCGGAAGAAGTCCTCCGCCTCGCGGCGGCCGTGGAAGCCCGCTCGGAACACCCCCTGGCTGCCGCGATCGTCCGGGCGGCCCGGGCCAAGGGCCTCACCTGGCCAGACGCGACTGGATTCACCGCGGCGGCCGGCCGGGGGGCGCACGCCGAAATCAATGGGCGTCGCTACCATCTGGGCAGCCACCGGTACGCCGAGGAGTTGGGGGTGTGCAACGGGGCGATCGAAAAGCACCTCCAGGAACTGGAGGCCGGCGGGCAGACACCCGCTATCCTGAGCGATGGCGCCCGGGTACTGGGCATCTTGGGGCTGGCGGACCAGGTCCGGGAGGCGGCGGCGGAGACCTTGGCAGAGCTGCGGCACTTGGGGGTTGGCCCGCTCGTCATGCTGACCGGGGACGTCCGGGGGACGGCCCAGGCCATTGCCCGCCGGGTCGGCGTGGACGAGGCCCGAGCCGAGTTGCTCCCGGATCAGAAGGTCGCGGCCATCAAAGATCTGGTCCGGGAGCACGGCCGCGTCGGCATGGTGGGAGATGGGATCAACGACGCGCCCGCCCTGGCCGCGGCGACGGTCGGCATCGCCATGGGGGCGGCTGGCACCGATGCGGCCATCGAGACGGCAGACGTCGCCCTGATGGGCGACGACCTGCGGCAGCTCCCCTTCGCCATCCTCCTGGGACGGCGGGCCCTGCGGATCATCCGGGTCAACATCGGGTTGTCCCTGCTGACCAAGGCTGCCTTCGTCCTCCTGGCCGTGCTGGGTCAGGCCACCCTCTGGATGGCCGTCGCCGCCGACATGGGCACGTCCCTGGTCGTCATCTTCAACGGCATGCGGCTGCTTCGAAACGGGCGACACTGACCCTCAGCGAGGTCCGTCTGATGGGTGGACAGCATGGTGAAGCACCGAGACGTGCGGCAAAAAAACCGCCGTGTGGGGATGATCCTGTTTGCGGTATTCCTGGGACTCGCCATCATGTCGGTGGTATTCGTGCTATTGCGGAAGTATGGGTAAGCATGAAAGCGGCTGGGAGCGGCGGCCCGGAGGGTTCCGGGATCCGGCGCACGGGGGAGTGGTGACATGGGGCAATCGGGACGGCGGTTCCTCGTTGGAGCCCTTGCGCTCTGCGGGATCGTTCTCATCATTCTGGGAATCGGCGGGTTGCGGGATTTGCTGGTGGTAGGTAAGGTACCCTCGGACATGTTGGGCCGCCGGGTCGGATATACGGTCGGCTCGACCGTCGTCGGGGCCGGGCTGATCATTTGGTGCCTCGTCGCTGGCATCGCCTGGGCCCGAGAGCCGGTGATGGCGCCCGTGAAGCGCCGCGCCCACGATTCGCAATCGTAGCGACAGAGCGCATGCCCTAACAGGTTGTGCGACGATATACCCCGAAAGGCCAAATGGTCAGGGTGGTTCCTTGCCCACCATCCTTCCAGACAATCGGGCGAAGGAATGAGTGAGCACCTGCGTGGCTGAGTTACCCGGCCCCGGGCTGGCGGCGTAACCGGCCTCACAGGGTTTCTCAACAGTGGAGGCGGTCAGGGCTGTGATTGACCCACAAAAGGGACCGGACTATTCCGTTGCACGACCGCTGGCTCAGCCGCGAGTAAATGGGGACAGCGGGGCGAGGCAACGGGCACCGAAGACCGCAGCGGGATAGTGTTTCGCCGTTTCTATGGATCGTGAGAGGAGGACCCATGACCCGGAGACGATTCCTGTGGGGCCTAGCGGGGACCGGTGCTGTGGGGGTGGTCGGAACAGGGTGGGCCGCCTCGGCCGGGGGCTGGCGGGCGCCCAGCGGGGATTGGCTGGAGATGCTGCCGCGGGGCCAGTTTCCTGCCTACCTGAAGGATGCGAGCCCAAAGGCGCGAGAGATGTACCGGTTCGCCGCAGCCAACGGCGAGACGCTGCGCTTTATCCCCTGCTACTGCGGTTGCGGCAACGAGCGCATCGGCCACAAGAGCAATGCCGACTGCTACGTGGCGGAACGGTTCTTTGACGGCCGGATCACCTTCACCAGCCACGCCGCGGGGTGAGAGATCTGCCTGGACATCACGCGGGACGTGATGGCGATGAAGCGGGAAGGCAAGGCCCTGCGGGAGATCCGGGTGGCCATAGATAGAGCGTACAACAAGTACGGTCCGCCGACGCCAACCCCCATGCCCCCGGAGTGATCTGCACCGGAAGCGTGTTCCCGAAAAAACGGCGCAGGCTTTTTATCGGGTTGTATTGCCGTTGCCTGCACCGCGCCGGTCTTTGGCGCGGTGACCCGTCCCTTCTCCCGAGGAACCCTTGACAGGGACACCACCGAGGAATAGCCTGACCACCATTCCACATCGCCGAATCCCTGGCCGCCTCCAACCGGAGCCACGCCCATGACCGGCCTGGAATGCACTCGCTGTGGCGCGACCCATTCGCCTGCCACGCTCATCAATCTGTGCACCTGTGGCGGTATCCTCTACCCTCGCTATGATCTCGCAAGCCTGCGCGGGAAATACGACCGGAACGAGGTCAAGGATGGGCCCGGCACGCTCTGGCGGTACCGCCGGGTCCTGCCGGTGCGGGACGAGGCCAACGTGATCTCCCTCGGTGAAGGATTCACACCGATGTTTCCGGCACGCCGGCGGGGCCCCTTCCAGCCCTACACCGATCTCTTTATCAAAGATGAGGGCCCCAATCCGACGGCCTCCTTCAAGGCGCGGGGGATGTCCCCCGCCATCTCCATGGCCAAGGAGCTCGGGGCCAGAGAGGTCGCGCTGCCATCCGCTGGAAACGCGGGCAGCGCCGCGGCCGCCTACGCCGCGGCAGCCGGCCTCACCGCCTATGTCTTCATGCCCGATGACACCCCGGCCCTGATCGTCAGCGAGTGCATCGCCTACGGGGCGAGGGTGTACCTGGTCAAGGGGCTCATCAACGTGTGCGGCAAATTAGCTGCGGCGGGGGCGAAAGCGCGGGGGTGGTTCGATCTCTCCACGCTGAAGGAGCCGTACCGGGTGGAAGGGAAGAAGACCATGGGATACGAGGTTGCCGAGCAGCTCGGCTGGGAACTGCCGGACTGGATCTTCTATCCCACGGGCGGCGGGACGGGTCTGGTGGGGATGTGGAAGGCGTTCGCTGAGATGGAGGCGCTGGGCTGGATCGGTCGCAAGCGCCCGCGCATGGTGGCCGTCCAGGCGACCGGCTGCCAGCCCATCGTCAAGGCGTTCGGAGAGGGGCGGTCAGACTCCGTCCTCCACGAGCACGCCCACACCGTGGCCAGCGGCCTCCGGGTCCCCAAGGCCCTGGGGGACTACCTCATCCTCCAGGCCCTGCGCGAGAGCCGCGGCCTGGCGATTGCGGTCACGGACGAGGAACTCCTGCGCGCGCAGCGCGAGATCGCCGAGATGCAGGGCATTCTTCCCTGTCCCGAGGGCGGGGCGACGTGGGCAGCCCTGCAGAAGCTGGTCGCGCAGGAAGCCGTGAAGCCGACGGAGCGAATCGTTCTTTTCAATACCGGTTCCGGGCTGAAGTACCCCGAGCTGCTGCCCCGCGAGGCCCCCGTCCTGGACCCCAACGACCCCAAGGCGCTGGACGCCGTCGTCTGACCGGCCAACGATCCGCGGCTCTCCACAGCTCCTCTGCCCCTCTGCCCCCCTTCTCCGTGTCCCCGCGTCCCCGATTCCCCGGTTCGCTGCCTTCTGCTCACTGCCTTCCGCCCCTCTGCCCCTCAGCCCCTCTGCCCCCCCGCCCGGCTGCTCCCCTGCCCCTCTGCTCCTTTTCCCCTCTGCTCCCACGCTCCGCGCCTCGGCCACCCAGGGGGTACCCGGCTCGCGGCTCTCGGCTCGCCACTTACGGACATAAGCAAATTATCAAGGCCTGACCCCCGAGGCCAATGTCTGACCCCGTCCACGGGTCGGGGTCATTCTTTCACTGCCTCGACCACGTACCACATGGGATGCTGCTCCACGATCGGCTGGAGGCCAACGTCCCGGAGCATCTCGTCCACTGCGTGCGCGGTGAAGAAGTCCTCGGGGCGATGCTCGATGGCGAAGGGCAGCAGGTGCGCCGTCGGGCCCCAATCCACGAGAAGGAGCTTCCCGCCTGGCCGGGTCACCCGGGCCATCTCGCGCAGGGCCGGCGGCACCTCCACCAAGTGGTGGAAAATCATGACGCCCATGGTCAGGTGGAACTCGCAGTCGGCGAACGGCAGGCGCTCCACCGCGCCAGGCACCAGGGAGACCTGGGACGCCACGCCTGCCTTCAGTACGGCCTCCTCCCCCATCTTCAGGGAATCCTCCGAGGGATCCACGGACCAGATATGGCTTCCGCGGGCGAGGTGGTGTGCCAGGAACACCGCGTTCCGGCCGAAACCCGTGCCCACGTCGAGGGCCCAGACGGGCCGCCGGGGCAACCGGCGATCCAGCGCCGCCCGGATCGGGTCCCCATAGCCGAAGAAGTCGTGCCGGCCGTGCCGCCGCCCACGGCCGCGGATGTGAACGTGCTTGCCCTTGTGGATCATGCACTCCCCCGTTCGGACGTTCGGATGTTCGGGGGTTCGTGAACGCCCGAACCACCGAACTGCCGAACCGTCGAACGCCTTTCCTTCCTAGCCAAACATCCCCCCCATCCGCGTCCCGGCGACCCGGTTGATGACCAGGAGGCTGAGGGCGGCCACGACGATCAGGATGAAGCCCAGGGCCGCGGCCTCGCTCTGGGAGCCGGCGATGTAGAACGTGAAGATGCCGACCGGGATCATCTCCCACCCGCCCAGCGTGAGAAACAGGGTGGCCGAGGCCTCCTGGATCGACGTCATGAAGGAGAACAACGACCCCACCAGGATCCCCTTCCACACCAGGGGTAACGTCACGTCCCAGAACGTCCGCAGCTTGGTGGCCCCCACGCTGCCGGCCGCCTCCTCCAGCGACTTGTGGACCAGGAGCAGAGAGGAAAAGCTCCCCCGCACCGTGTAGGGAAGCCGCCGGACCGCCAGGACCAGCGGCAGGATGATCCACATGCTGGTGAGTGGTACGCCGATGCCCGGCAGGGGGAAGTGGAATGCCCGGATGTAGGCGATGCCGATGGCCGTCCCCGGGATGGCGAGGATCAGGGTGGTCAGGGCGTCCAGCAGACCCTTGCCCGGCGCCTGCGTCCGCGCCAGGACCCACGCCAGGGGAACCCCCACGAGGATGCACACGACGACGGCCAGGCCGGAATACAGGAAGGTGTTCAGGATGAACTTGGGCGTCTCGACGCTGACCCGCTCGAAAAAGGCCAACGTGTACTGGACGGGAAAGGGCGTGAGCGACCAGCCCTTCCCGAAGGCCGCCAGCGTCACCCCGATGTGCGGGATAAAGGAGAGGAACATGAGGAGCCCAAAAAACCCGACGGTCAGCCAGCGCTTGACTGGACCCAGGCGCCGCCGCTCCACCTTCGAGTACGCCAGGGAGCTGTAGTCCTTGATGGCAACATAGTGGCGCGCGGCCAGGAGGAACACGATGGCCAGCAGGACCAACAGGGCCGAGATGACGATCCCCATGCGGAACAGGCGGCGGTCCACGAACTGGACGATGTTCAGGTAAGCCTGGGATGCCAACAGATCGTGGACACCCAGCACCAGGGGGGTGACGAAATCTGCAAAGGTCCAGATGAAGACCAGCAGGGCCCCGGAGATATACCCGGGCGTGGTGAGCGGCAAGGTGATGTCCCAGGTCTTGCGCCAGCCCCTCGCGCCCACGCTCTCGGCCGCCTCTTCCAGGGACGGATCCACCTTGGCCAGGGCGTCCAGGATATTGAGCGTGATCATGGGGAAGAGATGCAGGGTCTCCACCAGGAGCACGCCTTGAATCCCGTACATGAAGTTGATGGGCTTCAGCAGGTCGAAATAGTCCATCAAGAGGACGTTCACTGTGCCAGCCCGTCCCAGGATGAAGACGAAGCCCAGGACGCCCACCAGAGGCGGCGAGATGATGGGGATCAGGGTGAGATAGGAGAACAGATTCCGGAACGGAAACTCGTAGCGGATCAAGAGGAAGGCCACCACGATCCCGACCACCGAGGTGGTCACCACGGTCGCCACGCCCAGGAGAATCGAGTTCCAGAGGGAGCGGAGGTAGAACCGGTCGGTGAAGAACTCCTGGAAGTTCACCAGGGTGAACTGTCCGGCCTCGTTGGTAAAGGCGTCGTAGAAGATCCGGGTGAGCGGGTACACGAGGAAGAGAATGAGAAAGGCCCAGATGAAGCCGAACCCCAGGAGGGCCACAACGGAGGTGCGAGGTCCTGCAGTGGGGGCCGCGACGGCGACGGTGTCGGCGGAGGTCTGTGCCATGGAAAGGTCCGGATCAGCCGACGGGGATGGCCAGGGTGCTGCTGACCGGGAACCGCAGGCTGACGCTGGTACCCACGGGTAGCTCCTGGTGGTGCCACGGGTCCCGGACGTCCGCCTTGAAAACGACGCCCGCCCCCACCTCGACGTCGTACCGGAGAGTGTTCCCCAGGTAGGAGGCGAAGGTGATCTTTCCTTTGAGGACGTTCCCCTCCTCTCCGTCGTTGTTGCTCAGGATGGCATTTTCGGGACGGACGCAGAGGATGCAGCGCTCTCCGGGCCGGAGTCGCTCGTCCAGCAGACCCAGGAGTTCGCCCAGGGCCGTCTCTGCCCGCAGGCGTTGCTGGGCAGGCTCCACCGACCGGACCGTCCCCTCGATCATGTTGTTGGTTCCAATGAAGTCCGCCACGAAACGGCTGGTCGGCCGCTCGTACAGCTCCTTGGGCGGCCCCACTTGAAGGACCTTCCCCTGGTTGAAGACGGCGATCCGGTCCGACAGGGTCAGGGCCTCCTCCTGATCATGGGTCACATAGACCGTCGTGATGCCCAGCTCCTTCTGGAGCTTCCGGATCTCCGCCCGGACCTGGACGCGGATCTTGGCGTCCAGATTGGACAACGGCTCATCCAGGAGGAGGATGTCCGGATTCAGCACCAGCGCGCGGGCCAGGGCCACCCGCTGCTGCTGCCCGCCCGACAGTTGCCCGGGGTATCGGCCCTCCAGGCCGACCAGATTCACCTTTTGAAGGCCGCCCTGCACGCGCTGGCCGATCTCTCCACGGTCGAGCTTTCGCAGCTTCAAGCCGTACGCCACGTTCTGGAAGACGGTCATGTGGGGCCACAGCGCGTAGTTCTGGAAGACCATGCCGATGCGCCGCTCGTAGGGGGGCACGTTGTTCACCGGCCGGTCGTCGAACCGGATGTCTCCCTCGTCCGGGTGATAGAATCCGGCCAGGAGGCGGAGCAACGTGGTCTTGCCGCACCCCGAGGGGCCCAGGAGGGTGAACAACTCCCCGTCCCGGATGTCCAGGCTGACCCGGCTCACCGCCTCCAGCGGCCCGAATCGCTTCGTCAGGTTCTGAACGATTATGCGCATCGCAATAGCTTTCAGCCGTCAGCGATCAGCGATCAAAAACAGGGGTTGGAGGCCGGGGGTTGGGGATCGGGGGTCCGAACCCTGACCCCTAGCCCCCAACCCCCATCCCCTGCGCGAAGCGCTAATATTTCTTCTTGAGATCTTCCCAGACCGTCTCGATGTCCTTGCGGTACTGCTCGTTGACCTCTTTGTACCGCTTCTGGGCCTTGTCGTCGTCGTAGATGTTGGTCACTTCCCGGTCGAAGTAGGAGCGGACGCCGCCGGTGAACTCCACCGCCATCTCCGCCGTGGAGCCGGGTGGCCCCTGGACCTTGTACTTCGGCGTGATGGGGAACAGGCCACGCTCCATGAAGACCCTCTGCCCCCGCTCCGTCAGCAGAAACTCGACGAAGGCCCTGGCCGCCTTGGGGTGCTTGGCCCCGGCCAGGACGCCCATGGGCTCCGGCGTGATCCAGGCCGTCTTGGGAGCCACGAACTTGATGTCGAAGCCTGCCAGTTTCTCCTCGAAGGCCATGTAGCTTGGCACAGCGAACCCGGCCGCGAACTCGCCCTTGGCCACCACGGACGGCACGTCACGGCTCCGGGCGGTGAAGATGCCCGTGTTAGCCGCCAGCCGCTTCAGCCACTCCCAGCCCTTCTCGTCGCCGGACTGCTGGAGGATCACCTCGTAGGTGGCGTGGCTGCTGCTGGATCGGGTGGGGGCGCACTGCGCCACGTTTCCTTTCAGTTTCGGGTTCAGGAGGTCGTCCCAGTCCTTGGGCTCCGGGATCCCCAGGCGCTGGAATAGCCGGGGATGATAGACCAGCCCGTAAGGCTCGAGGGCCGTCCCCACCCAGAAACCCTTGGGGTCCTTGAGGAAGATCGGCTTCGGCTTGCCGATGGTGGGCGGGATCGCGTCCCAGGCCTCCTTGGAGATCTCCAGCTTGGCCATCAGCTTCTTCTCGGCGAGATCGTCGAAGAGGGCGCTCTCGCCACCCCAGAAGATGTCCACCTCGGGCTTGCCCTTCCACTCCACGATGCGCCCGTAGGCCACCGGTGTCCCGGCCGCCAGCGCGTTCGTCTTGACCGTGATCCCCCACTTCTCCTTGGCGTACTGGGCGAACTCCTTGAGGGCGGCATCGTGGATGAATTTCGAGACCGGCGTGATCAGAACCAGTTCGTCCTCGATCTGCTGGGCCGCCGCCGGGCCCGCTGCCATGAGGACCGCCACCAGTACTCCCCCGAGCAGCTTCCACCGTCCTCTCATCGTGTCCCTCCTTCCACGGCCCGAACACCCGGGCCCGACCACCGCTCCCCCGCAGACGCAAAACCCCAGCGAAGGACGGCACCCACCCTCCGTCTTTCGCCGGGGCTCTCTCCAGGTCTCTGCCCTCCGCGGTCCTGACGGTTGATACCGCGTCAACTACGCGCCAGTCTATGTTGAAGGCCGTAAGAGTGTCAAGCCTTCCCTGCATCATCGGATTGCGTGGAAACCGGCAGCGGAGCCCGCTCACACTCCCACGTCTCTGTCGCCGTCGCTGCATTTCAATCCGAAATCGTCTCGCCTGAGCTCGACGCAGGCCGCAATCCGAAATCTACTCCGTGGCACTTCAATCCGCGATCCGCAATCCACAATCCGAAATCCGCAATCGCAAATTCATGGTGTGGCCCACCCGGACGCGCGGGCCACCGCGCGGCGCCAGCCCGCGTACAGGTGCTCCCGCTCCTTCTCGTCCATGCGGGGGAGGAACCGCCGGTCCGCGGCCCAGTTCGCCGCGATCTCGTCCCGGCTCGCCCAGTACCCGACGGCGAGGCCGGCCAGGTAGGCCGCGCCCAGCGCCGTCGATTCCTTGACCACCGGCCGCACCACCGGCGTCCCCAGGATGTCCGCCTGGAACTGCATGAGCAGGTCGTTGGCCGTGGCCCCGCCATCCACCCGGAGTTCCGTGAGTGCGAGGCCCGCGTCAGAGGCGGCCGCGTCCAGCACTTCCCTGGTCTGGTACGCGATGGCCTCCAAGGCGGCGCGAACCAAGTGCGCCCGGGTGGTGCCCCGGGTGAGCCCCAGGATCGCGCCACGCGCGTACATGTCCCAATGCGGCGCCCCCAGGCCCACAAAGGCCGGCACGAAGTAGACCCCCCCGGTGTCCGGCACGGAGGCGGCCACCTGCTCCGACTCAGCAGAGTTGGCGATCACCTGCAGGCCGTCGCGGAGCCACTGGATGGCCGCCCCGGCGATGAAGATGCTCCCCTCAAGGGCATACTCGGCCCGCCCCTCGGTCGGGCTTGCCGCGATCGTGGTGAGCAACCCGGTCTGCGATGCCACGGGTCGGTCCCCGGTGTGGACCAGGAGGAAGCAGCCGGTGCCGTAGGTGTTCTTGGCCGTTCCGGGCTGGAAGCACGCCTGGCCGAACAGCGAGGCCTGCTGGTCCCCGGCGATTCCGGTGATGGGCACTTCCGCCCCCAAGAGATCGGCCGCCGTCCGGGCAAAGAGGTGGCTGGACGGCCGCACCTCCGGGAGCATCCGCGGCGGCACGCCCAGCGCCGCGCACAGGTCGGGATCCCAGACCAGCCGGTGGATGTTGAACAGCATGGTGCGGGAGGCGTTGCTGTAGTCGGTCACCCAGGCCCGCCCGCCGCTCAGCTTGAAGACCAGCCACGAGTCCACGGTGCCGAAGCAGACCTCCCCCCGCTCCGCCCGCGCTCGCAGGCCGGGCACGTTCTCCAGCAGCCACTGGATCTTCGTCCCCGAGAAGTAGGCGTCAATCACCAGACCAGTCCGCTCGCGGACCATGGGTTCCCAGCCGCCCCGCTTCAGGCTGTCGCAGAGCGGGGCCGAGCGCCGGCACTGCCAAACGATCGCGTTATGGACCGGTGTCCCGGTGGCCCGATCCCACACGATCGTCGTCTCGCGCTGATTCGTGATTCCCACGGCCGCGATCCGCGAGGCCCCGATCCCGGCCGCAGCGATGGCCTCCCGCGCCACTGCGAGCTGGCTCTCCCAGATCTCCAGCGGGTCGTGCTCCACCCAGCCCGGCTGGGGGTAGAGCTGTCGGAATTCCCGCTGGGCAGAGGCCACGACCTGTCCCCGGCGATCGAACACGATCGCCCGCGAGCTGGTCGTCCCCTGATCGAGCGCCAGGATGTAGGTGTCCATCATATCGCTTGGCAATCCGGCGATCTGGTCATCAGGCAATCTGGAGGCCCGGGTTTCCCGATTACCCAGTTGCCAAGTCGCCCGATTGCCACATTGCCTACTTTTCAGTCTCGATCAGGCCCTTCACGAACCAGTGCTGCAGGAAGATCACGACCGCTACCGGCGGCAGCATGGCGAGGATCGCGGTCGCCATGATGATGTTCCAGTCGGTCTGGGCATCGCTGGTGCCGATCATCTTCACGATGCCGATGACGATCGTCTCCATGCTGCGGCTGGTCGTGATCAGGAGCGGCCACAGGTACTGGTTCCAGCCGTAGATGAACAGGATCACGAACAGCGCGGCGATGTTGGTGCGCGACAGGGGTAGGACCATCTGCCAGAAGAAGCGGAGGGGGCCCGCGCCGTCGATCTTGGCCGCCTCTATCAGCTCGTCCGGGATCGTGAGGAACACCTGGCGGAAGAGCAGGGTCGCCGTGGCCGAGGCGATGAGGGGAACGGTGAGTCCGGAGAACGTATTGATCATCCCCAGGTCGGTCACGACCTTGTAGGTGGGGATGATGCGTACCTCCACCGGCAGCATGAGTGTGACGAAGATCATCCAGAAGAAGAACATCCGGAACGGAAATTCAAAGAACACCACGGCGTAGGCCGAGATGATAGAGATGGCGATCTTGCCGAAGGCAATGACCAGGGCCATGATCAGGCTATTGATCATCAGGATGCGGACCGGGGTCGCCGAGACGCGGAAGCCAGAGCCGCTGGTCAGCGCCTGCCAATAGTTGTCGAGCATGTGACCGCCCGGCAGGAGCGGCATCCGGCCGGTGGCGATCGTGGCCGCGTCGTGGGTCGATCCGATCAGGGCAAAGTAGATGGGAAACGCGAACACCACCACACCCATGATGAGCACGAAATGCGGGATCCAGCTCTCCGAACGCTTGGACGTCGCCATCAGTAGTGCACCTTTCGCTCGATGAAGCGGAACTGCAGTGCGGTGAGTCCGATCACCACTACCATCAAGATCACCGACTGCGCCGAGGAGCCACCCAGGTCGAGGTTCATGACGCCGTCGGTGTACACCTTGTAGATCAGAGTCTCGGTGGCCTTGGCCGGGCCGCCGCCGGTCAGCGCATGGATGACCCCGAAGGTGTCAAAGAAGGCGTAGACCATGTTGACCACGAGCAGGAAGAAGCTGGTCGGCGACAAGAGCGGGAAGACGATGCTCCAGAAGCGCCGCGCCGGCCCCGCATCCATGGAGGCCGCCTCGACGACCGACCTGGGGATCGCCTGCAGGCCGGCGAGGAAAAAGAGGAAATTGTAGCTGACCTGCTTCCAGGACGCCGCCAGGATCACCAGCAGGAGCGCCTGGGTCCCATTCAGCTTGTAATCCCAGAGAATCCCCATGTCGTTCAGGCGACGACCGAGGATGCCGATGGAGGGGTGGAAGATGAAGAGCCACAGGCTCGCGGCCACGGCAGGCGCCACGGCGTATGGCCACATCAGGAGCGTCCGGTAGACCCGGGCGCCGCTGACCTGCATGTCCGCCATTACCGCGAAGAGCAGTGCTACCCCCATGGCAATTGCAGCCACGGCCGTGGAAAAGATGACCGTGACCCGGATGGAGCCGAGGTACAGGGGATCGGTGAGGATCGTGCGGAAATTCTCGAGCCAGACGAACTCGGTGCGGAGGCCGAAGGGATCCTGGAGTAAGACAGAATAATATATCGCTTGGGCGGCTGGCCAGAAGAAGAAGACCACCGTAATGGCGAGCTGGGGTGCGAGAAGCAGGTACGGGAGGACCTTGTTGGGAAAGATGACGCGCCGGCGCATCAGCGGCTCCCGGGGGAGGGGGTCCAGGGGTGCAAACCGCCAAGGCGCCACCCCAAATTCGAAATTCGAAATGGAGGCAGCGTCCCGGCGGTTCGCCTGTTACGCTTCCACTACGGGCGGTTAGTCCGCTCGAAGTTGCGAAGGACGACGTTGCCCCGCTTCACGGCGCTGTCCAGCGCTTGCTTTGCGGTCTGCTGGCCCTGGAAGGCCTTCTCCATCTCCTCCTGGATGATCACGCGGATCTCCGGCATGTTGCCGAGCCGCAGGCCCATCGAGTTCTCGGTGGGCTCGGTGAGCGTGAGCTGGCGGAACGGGACGTCCGCGCCCGGATTTTGCCGGTAGTAGCCCTGCCCCGACGCCAGCGCGATCCCGTTCAGAGTGATGGGCACGTAGCCGGTGTCCATGTGCCACTTGGCGTCCACCTCCGGCCGGCTGATGTAGCTGAAGAACTCCGCCACCGCCTTGTACTCCTCCGCCGTGCGCTTCGGACCGGTCAAGACCCAGAAGCTTGCACCGCCGATGATCGAGTTCTTCGGGGCGGTCTTCGTCCCCTTGTAGTACGGCAGGAATGTCACACCCCAGTTGAACTTCGCCTCGCGGATGATGCGGGCGCGCATGCCCGAGGAGCCGTGGAAGATGGCGCACTCGCCCGACGGGAAGAGCGCGTCGGCGGCGCCATCACGCCCGCCGTACTTGAACGTGCCTTCCTTCAGCATGTCCATCAGGGTCTGCAAGTGCTTGACGTGCAGCGGGCTGTTGATCTTCAGCTCGGCGTCCATCCCGTTCATCCCGTTGGCCTTGGTGGCCAGCGGCACGTTGTGGATGGCGCTGAAGTTCTCGTACTGGGTCCAGGTCGGCCAGGCCATGGTGTAGCCGCAGGGGGCCGCCTTGGTCGCCACGATCTTGCGCGCCGCGGCCCAGGTTTCCTCCCAGGTCCGGGGCGGCTTCTCCGGGTCCAGCCCTGCCTTCTTGAAGGCGTCCTTGTTGTACCAGGTGACTGGCGTCGAGCTGTTGAAGGGCATGGAGACCAGCCGGCCGTCCGTCGTGCTGTAGTAGCCGCGTACGCCGCCGACATAGTTCTTGGGGTCAATGGACACCCCGGTCTCCTTCGCCAGCTCGTACACCGGCTTGATGGCAGTACGGGCCGCCATCATGGTGGCGGTGCCCACCTCGAACATCTGCACGATGTGCGGCGCGTTGCCGGCACGGAAGGCGGCGATGGCGGCCACCATCGTCTCGGGGTAGCTCCCCTTGAAGGTGGCGTTCACCTGGTACTTGGTCTGCGAGGCGTTGAAGTCCTGGGCGACCTTCTCCAGGATGCCGCCCAGCGGCTGGGTCAGGCCATGCCAGAATTCGACTTGGACGCGCTGCTGCGCCTCGGCCCGGGCCAGGCCCGAGGCGACCATGAGACCGACGATCGCCGCGAATAGCCACTTCAAATGGAATATGCGTTTCATGTCTGCCTCCTCCTCTCCGGGAGTTGTGGCCTGTCTTACCAAGAAGCCTTCCGCAGGTTCAGGAGCCGATCCGGATAATCCGTGACGATCCCATCCCCCGCGAAGCTGCCGATCCCCAGGCCGATCAGCCGCCGCATTTCCGCTTCCTCGTTGACGGTCCAGGGCACGATCGGGATGCCCGCCTGATGGAGTGCCGCCACCACCTCGGCCGTCAGGTGGCGGAAGCTGGGTGAATAATAGTCGGCGTGATACTGCCGGACCAGCGCCACGGGATCCTGCGGCGCCTGGCGCCCGCCCGCCAGCAGGCCGGTCCGTATCCCCGGCTCCAGGGCCTTCATCGTGGCAAGGGAGGGGTGATGAAACGAGATGATATTGACCCGCAGGACGAAGCCAGTCTCACGCAAGATCTCCAGGACCCGCGGCTCGAAGTCCTCGGGGGTCCCCGGACGGTCCGGGTGATACTTGAGCTCGAGATCCAACCGGATCCGCGTGTTCCCGGTCGCCTTGACCAGCGCGATGACCTCCCGCAGGGTCGGCACCCGCTCTCCCCGGAAGCTAGGGGCAAACTTCACCCCGGCGTCCCACCGCTTCAGTTCCTCCAGGGTGAGGTCGGCAACGCTCCCCACGCCATCCGTGGTCCGCTCCAGCGTCTCGTCGTGGATGACCACGATCTCCCCGTCCCGCGTGACGTGGAGGTCCATCTCCAGCGCATCGGAACCCAACTCCATGCCCTTCCGGAACGCGGCCAGCGTGTTCTCGGGGGCCAGGCCGCCCCCGCCGCGGTGCGCGTGAACCTCAAGAGGTCGCGGTGTCCTTTCCGTCGCGGTTGCGGCCACACCTATCCCCTGGCTATCCAGCACTCCCACGATGCAGAAAGAGATTCCGATGACGCGCAGGCAAGCCGGGCGGAGGGTAGGGGACCGCATGCCCGCCACTATAGCACACGTCGCGCACCCTCCGCCCCCGAAAACCCGCTACCGCTTGATCACTGCCTCCACCTGCTTCTGCACCGTGGCCATGGCCTCCTTCGGGTTCACCTTGGCGTCCACGGCATCGTCCAGTTGCCTCTTCAGGATCTCCCGGATCTTCTGGAAGTTGGGCGCCATCATCTTCCCGGCCGCGTACTGCAGTTGATCCCGCGCCACCAGATAGCGGGAGTCCTTGGCCAGGAACTCCTTCATGGCCGGGACCTCGTACGCGGATTTCCGGGTGGCCACATAGCCCGAGGCCAGGCTCCACTGCGCGGCGTTCTCGGTGGAGGTCATCCATTCGATGAACTTCCAGGCGGCGTCCTGCCGCTCCTTGGGGATCTTGCGGGAGATGGCCAGGTTCCCCCCGCCCACCTCGGCGCCGAAGGTCTTGTTCTTGGGCATGAAGGCCACGCCGAAGTCGAACTTGGCCGAGTTGCGCAGGAAGGTCAGGATCCCGGTGGAGTGGTACAGCATGGCCGTGCGCTGGGCCACGAAATCAGGCGGGGTGGATCCCCAGGTGGAATGGGGCGGCCCCACCTTCTCCTTGTGCATCAGGTCCACCCAGTACTCCAGCGCCTCCACCGCTTCCTTGGAATCGAAGTTCGCCTTGGTCCCCTCGGGGTTGATCAGCCAGCCGCCGTTCTGGCGGACGAAGGCCTCGAACAGCCAGTCGTTCCACCCACCCGAGACCGTCACCCCCCATTGCTTCACCTCGTTCCCCTCGCGCACGGTGAGCTTCTTCGCCGTTTCCTTCAACTCGGCCCACGTCTGGGGGGGTCGCTCGGGGTCCAGGCCGGCTTTCTTGAACAGCTCCTTGTTCCAGTAGAAGACCGGCGTGCTCCGCTGGAACGGGATCCACCAGATCTTTCCCTTGACCACGCTGTTCTCGCGGAAGGGCGGGAAGAAATCGTCCCAGTACTTGCCACCCTCCGCTTTCTTCACGTAGTCGTCCAGGGGGATGACGGCGTTCATGGCCAGGAGTGTCGGCAACTCCGAGATCTCCACGATGAAGATATCGGGCGGGTTCCCCGCCATCACCGCCGTCTGGACCTTCTGGAGGGTGGGATCGTAGTCGCCGGAGTACACCGGCACGACTTCGATCCCGGGATTCTCCTTGTTGAACTTGTCGGTCATCTCGCCGATGACCTTGGCCAACGGGCCGGCCACCCCCACCGGGTAATAGAAGGTGAGCCGGATCAGTTTGCTGGCCGCATCCGCCGGACCCGCCGCCAGGGCCACGGCCGCCGCCAGCACCAGCGCTCCCACCACCCATCGCCATCGCATGTCACGCCTCCTTTCGTGATTCGTCCATCATCGCTCACTCGCGTCTGCTCCCACGCCCACGAATCACCGTTCACTAAGACGTAAAAGCGTAAAACGTAATGGCTCGTCACGTTTCACGTTTTACGTTTCACGTTTCATCCTTTCAGTCCCGAGAACATGAAGCTCTCGATGAACTTGCGCTGGAACACCAGGAAGATGCCCATCAGCGGCGCGGTGACGAAGGCCGTGGCCGCCATGAGCAAGGTCCAGTCGGCGCCGCTTTCCTGCTGGACGAACATCCCCAGCCCGATAGTCAACGTCCGGACGTCCGGCGTGTCGGTCACGATCAACGGCCAGAGGTAGTCGTTCCAATGGCTCACCAGGCTGATCAGGCCAAAGGCCACCAGGGTCGGCTTGGCCAGGGGGATCAGGATGTGCCACAGGAAGCGCAGTCCGCCGCAGCCGTCAATGACGGCGGCGTCCTCCAGGTCCCGCGGGATCTGCTTGAACGCCTGCCGAAGGAGGAAGGTCCCGTAGCCGCTGGCGAAGAAGGGCAGCATCATGGCCATCCGGGTGTTGAGCAGGTCCAGGCTCTGCAGCGTGAGGAAGTTGGGGAGGAACGTGGCGTGGATCGGGATCATCATCTGGATGAGGAAGAGGAGGAAGAGGACGTCCATGCCCCGGAACCTCCGTCGGGCGAAGACGTATGCGGCCAGCGTGACCGTCACCAACTGCACCGCCAGGATTCCCGACACTACGATGACGGTGTTTACCAGGAAGATCCCGAAGGGGGCCCGGTCGAAGACCTCGGCGTAGTTGCCGAAGTTGATGGGCCACGGGATCCACTTGGGCGTGGGGGTGAACACCTCCGTCCGGAGTTTCAGGGACGTGGAGAGCAGCCACAGGTACGGCGTCACCGTCACCAGGGCGAAGAGTCCCAAGGTGAGATGCGTGGCCAGGTGGCCCAGCCGCCACCGCCGGTTCCAGATCCTGAGCCGCTCCCCCACCGTCATGGACACCCCCAGAAGCCGCTAACCGCCAAGGCGCCAAGAGCGCCATGAAGATCCTGGATCAGGAAACCAAGGCAATCTGATCACCGCTCTTGAGAAGAGCCAGTCAGTCCGATCTTGGCGTCCATGGCGTCTTGGCGGTTCATTCACGAATCCTGAACGCATACTGGCCCCGGAGTCAATCGGCCTCGTAGTAGACGCGCCGGCCCACGTATCGGAACACCACCAGGATGAGGACCAGCAGCAGGCAGATGAAGATGGTCGTCAGGGTGGCCCCCATCCCGATATCCCAGAAGCGGAAGGCATTCTGGTAAATGTAAAAGGTGAGGACGTTGGTCTGATCCGCCGGGCCGCCCTGCGTCATCACGAAGACCTGGTCGAAGACCTGGAACGACGAGATGATGGCAACCACGAAGACGAACAGGCTGGCGGGGGTCAGCAGCGGAAAGGTGATCCCCCAGAAGCGGCGCCACGCCCCGGCGCCCTCGATGCTGGCGGCCTCGTACAGGTCGGCCGGGACCCCCTGCAGCGCCGCCAGGTAGATCAGCATGAAGTAGCCGAAGTTCTTCCAGATGCTCATGATCATGATGGCCGGCAGCGCCCAGTGCCGGTCGTACAGCCACTCGACCCGCGGCACCCCCAGGAAACTGGTGTAGTAGTTGAAGAGGCCGATCCCCGGGTTGAAGATCCAGACCCACAACATGGCGGCGGCCACCATGGGGATCATGGTGGGATAGAACAGGGCCACCCGGTAGACACTGCGCACCCTGCCCAGATTCTGGTTGACCAGGACGGCCAGGAACAGGGCCAGGGCCATGGTCATGGGGATCGTGCCCAGCGCGTAGAAGAGGTTGTTGCGGAGGACCAGCCAGAAGAGCGGCTCGCGCCAGAGGCTCAGGTAGTTCTCCAGACCGATGAAGACCCGCTCGGGGTTCAAGATGTTCCAGCGGAACAGGCTGAGGTAGGCCGAGAAGCCCATGGGGTAGTAGGTGAAAAGGGCCAGGAAGGCGAGGGAGGGGAGCAGGTAGAGGTACACTCCTCCCCCGCGGAAGCGGGAGCGCCACGTCACCGCCACGGCCTGGCCTGTGGCGGACAGGCGCGGGGGGACGGCCATGGCGGTCGAATCGGACATCAGGCGACTGTTCACATCAGGTCCCTCAACAGCGTTCGGCAGTTCGACCGTTCGATGGTTCGGTCGTTCCGGGTCCGGCAGAACAACCGAACACCCGAACTACCGAACGCCCGAACGCTATTTCATGGGCCGGAAGGCTGGCGAATACCTCAGGCCGTATGCTAGCCGGTCCGGAAGCGCTGCCCCAGGGCGATCTCGTCCAGGTACGCCTGGATCTCCCGATCAACCCGCCGGGCGTCCCAGCCCCGGACCTCCCCCATCCAGGCGGCGATCTGCCGGCAACAATCCAGGCCCATGCAGGCACTGGTCCCGATCCCGGTCCGCCGCAGCAGGAAGTCGCTGAGGGTCTCGGTCAGCTCGTGTTCCACGGCGTAGAGGAGCTGGGCGCGGATGTCGGGGTTCTGCTTGCAGAGCCGCTCCCTGAGTTCCGGAGCCCGGGCGGCGCTCTCCAGCACGGCCGGATACCGGCGCCCGTAGATCTGTAGGAGGTTCTGGATCTGCTCCGGGTCCAGGCCGCTCCGCCGGGCGACGTCCGCCACGTCCGCCCAGAGGCGCACCTCCACCGTCCCGTCGCCGTCCGATCCGTCCAAAGCCAACCCGTGGGTCCGGCAGGGGACCGGGCGACCCAGCAGGCGCCCGACCCGATCCACCGCCTCTTCCGCCAGGCTCCGGTAGCAGGTCAGCTTCGTCCCGGTGATGGAGAGGAACGTACCCGTCTCCCCCTCGGGGATCACCTTGTGCTCGCGGGAGACGGCCGAGGCGGCCCGGCCTTCTTCAAATGCCAGGGGGCGCACCCCGGCGTAGGTGTAAGCGATGTCCTCCTCGCGGACGCGGGTGGTCGGGAACACCCGCTGGGTCTCTTGGAGGAGATACCGGACCTCCTCCCGGGTCGCGGCCAAGCCATCCAGGTCCCCCTCGAAGTCGGTGTCGGTCGTGCCCACCAACGAGAACTCCCGCCAGGGGATGACGAAGAACATCCGCTCGTCCCGCTTGGCGGCGATGTAGACGGCATGGTCGGTGATGCGGGGGAGCAGCAGGTGGATTCCCTTCGTCGTCCGAACGCACCGCCGCCCCTCGTCCACGCGGGCCAGCCGGCGGACGCGATCCACCCAGGGGCCGGCCGCATTCACCACCACCCGGGCCGCCACCCGTGCCACGCCTCCCCGGAGAACGTCCCTTACCTCGACCTCCCACTCGCGGCTCGCGGCTCGCGGCTCGCGGCTCTTCACGGCCGTAACTTCCGCGTAGTTAAATACGAGGGCTCCCCACCGGCGCGCCGACAGGACGTTCTCCAGGCAGAGCCGTTCCGGCAGGAGCAGCAGATCGTCGAAATAGAACCCGGCGCCCTGCAGGTCCCGGGGCTCGAGGTGCGGCTCCCGGTGCAGGGTCTCCTCCCGCGACATGGTCCGGTAATGCGCGGTCCGCTTCCCCGGGGTGAGCAGGTCGTACAGCTTCATCCCCACGCGGACCGTGACCATGCCGCGCTTGGCCCCCCGGTAGACAGGAACGATGAAGGGGAGGGGTCGCACCAGGTGGGGGGCCAGGCGCTGGAGGCGCTCGCGCTCCCGCAGGGACTCCCGCACCAGGCCGAAGTCGAACAGCTCGAGATAGCGAAGGCCCCCATGGATCAGCTTCGAGGAGCGGCTGGTCGTGCCAAAGGCGAAGTCCCTCCGCTCCAGGAGCAAGGTCCGGTGGCCCCGGATGGCGGCGTCCCGCGCGATGCCCGCCCCCGCCATGCCGCCGCCGATGACGACGACCTCGAACTGCTGCCCGTCCAGGCCTTGGAACCGGTCGTTCATTTGGGATGCGTATCCTTCCCTGGCCGCGCTCATCCCGCGCCAAGGAGTTCGCGGAGGTCGCCCAGCACGTAGTCGGGTTTGATGGGCGATCGCCGCAGGGCCCGGCGGTCGGTCACCCCCGTCAGGACCAGGGCCGCGGCCATCCCGGCCTCCCGGCCCATGCGGATGTCGGTCTCCAGGCGGTCGCCGATCATGAGGCAGTCCCGTGCCCGGAGACCCATCTGGGCCAGGCAGACGTCCAGGGTGATGCGGGACGGCTTGCCCACGATCACCTCGACCCGCTTGGCCGTGGCCCCCTCCACGGCGCCGATCATGGCGGCGCAGTCCGGGATCTCCCCGCCCTCCACCGGGCAGGTGCGATCCGGATTGGTGGCGATCAGCCGCGCGCCCCGCCGGACCGCGTGGAGGGCCCCGGTCAGCTTGGCATAGTCGAAGGTCCGATCGAAGGCGATCACCACCCAGTCCGCCTGATCGCCGTTCGCCACGATCCGGAAGCCGGCCCGGCGAAGCTCGGCGAGCAGGGGTCGCTCGCCGATGACGAAGAGGCGCGCCCTCGGGGTCCGCGCGCCGAGGTAGCGGGTCAGGACGAAGGAGGAGTTGATGACATCCGCCGTCCGCGTCGGGACCCCCAGGCAACGGAGCTTACGGGCGTAGCTCTCCCGCGTGTCAATGGGCTTGTTGGAGAGGAAGACGACCCGTCGCCCGGCGGCGCGCAGGCCCTGGATGGTCTCCCGGGCGCCCGGCAGCAACCGGTCCCCCCGGTAGACGGTCCCATCCAGATCGAAGATGTACCCCCGGAACGCAGGAATATGTCCCATCAGAATAACGCCTTCTCTCCCACCAGACGGAACACCGCGTACTGGAGGGTCATGACGACGGCGATCAGGATCATGGAGATGGCCGAGGACGTGTAGAACTCGCCCCGGAGCAACCCCTCGAAGATGACCAGGCTCATGGGCTTCCACTCCTGCGGCGCCAGCAGGATGGTGGCGCTGACCTCGCGGATGGAGGTCAGGAATACCATGATGGCCCCGGCGAAAATCCCGGGCAGCATCAAGGGCAGCGTCACGCCCCACAGGCTCAGGAACTTGGGCGCCCCGAGCGCGAAGGAGGCCTCCTCCAGGTCCGGTCCGATGGCGCGGATCGAGGCGGTCGTCGAGCGTAGGGCGTACGGCATCCGGCGGATGACGTACGCGATGATGAGCAACAGGGCCGTCCCCGTGAGCTTCAAGGGCGGGTTGTTGAACGCCAGAATCATGGCGATGGCCAGCGGGACGCCCGGCAGGGCCAGCGGCAGGAAGCCGAGGTAGTCCAGCACCACCTTGCGCCGGCGAACCACCAGGTACGGGATCACGGCCGAGAGGGCCAGGCTGATGGTCAGAGCCGCCCCTCCCAGGAGGAAGCTGTTGAGGACGGCGCCGGCGGAGCGCTCGATCACGTAGGCGTAATTCGCCAGGGTGAAGCCATCGGGCAGAAGGCCGGCACCCCACGTCGTGGCGAACGACTGGACCGCCGTGGAGTAAATGGCCATCACCGGGATGGCCAGGGCGATGAGGCTGTACAGGAACAGACCCGTGCAGATCCGAGGATCCTCGATCAATTCCCGGCTGGCGGGCTTGCCCGTGATGGTCCCGAACTCCGTGCTCCCCAGCACCCGGCGCTGCACCAGGAGGACCAGCGCCGACAGGAGCACCAGGAGGACCGCGATGGTGGCTGCCCCGCCCCAGTTGAAGTACCCGACCATCTCCCGATACGCCTCCACGATGAGCAGCGGGAACCGCCGGGGCGAGAGGATCATGGGCGTCCCGAAGTCCTCCAGGGACACCACGAAGACCAGCAGGGCCCCGGCCCCGATGCCCGGAGCCGCCAGCGGCAGCGTCGTCGTCAGGAACGCGAAGAACCGCCGCGCCCCCAGGAGGTGCGCCGCCTCCTCCAGCGTGGGATCCATGACCTTGAAGACGGCCAGCATGGGCAGCAGGGCGTACGGGAAGAAAAAGAAGACCTGGACCATGCCGACGCCCAAGGGGGAATGGACATCGAAGAATTCCTGGACGCCCAGCACCGAACTGATGATCTGGGTGATCCACCCTGTCTTGCCGAACATCAGGAGGAACGCGAAGGAGGAGATGAAGGTGGGAATCATGAGCGGAACCAGGCACAGCGCCCCGACGAGGCGGGCCGCCGGCATGCGGGTCCGGGCCAGGCCGAAGGCGATGGGTAGGGACAGAAGGATGCACGCCGCGGCCACCCCCAGTCCCAGGGTCACGCTGTTCACCAGGGCCCGGAAGTAGCGGGGGAACGTGAGGAGCTGCACGTAGTACTTCGCAGAGGCGGCCTCGGCGATCCGCCGGACCAGCGCCTCCATCTGGGAGAGACCCAGCAGGCCTCCCAGGAGGTTCACCTCGCGCCCCGTCACGCTGACCACCAGGATGGACAGGAAGGGAACCAGCAGGAACAGGAAGAAGAAGGCGAGGACCGCAATGTAGGCCAGGCGGTCGAAATCCAACCGGCCCCGCCAGCCCTCACGTCCGCCGGACCCGGCCGTCATGCCTCCTCCACCAGCAGCACGCTCTCGGCCGCGAAGCCGATCTGGACCTGGTCCCCCGGCGCGTACAGCGCGCCGGGGCGGGGGTCGGGGACATCCACGACGAAGACGAGGTTCTTCACGGCCACCTCGTACCGGGCCGTGGCGCCGAGATAGGCGCCGAACCGGACCTCGCCCCGGAAGAGGTTGTCCGCGGCCAGGGGCTCCTCGGGCCGGGCCAGCCGGATCGCCTGGGGCCGGACCACCGCCCGCACCCGCTCGGCCTTGGGCTGTCCCGCGGCGCGGAACGTGAGGTCCCCGGCCTCCACCAGGGTGCGATCGGGGCCGGACGGGATGGCCCGCGCCGGGAAGAGATTCTCGGCGCCGATGAAATCCGCCACGAATGGCGTGGCGGGGCGGTCGTAGATCTCGGCCGGCGTTCCGAGCTGGACGACCCGTCCACGATCCATGATGGCCAGCCGGTCCGCCAGGCTCAGCGCCTCCTCCTGATCGTGGGTGACGTAGATGGCCGTGATGCGGAGGGCCTGCTGGATCTTCCGGATGGTCCCCCGCATGCTGACCCGCAGCTTCCGATCCAGGTTCGAGAGGGGCTCGTCCAGCAGCAGCACGGCCGGTTCCGTGACCAGGGCCCGGGCCAGGGCCACACGCTGCTGCATCCCGCCCGAGAGCTGCCCCGGGGCCTTCGCCTCCTGCCCATCCAGGCCGACCAGATGGAGCGCTTCGCGCACTCGTTCGCGCAGGGCGGCGTCCAGCGGGAAGGCTCGTTGGCTCAGGAAGCTCCCCAGGACCGCTGCCTTCCGCACCGGCCCCCCCTGCCGGTACCGGCGCGCCTGAAGCCCGTAGGCCACGTTGTCAAAGACCGAGAGATGCGGAAACAGCGCGTAGCTCTGGAACACCATCCCGCAGGGTCGCTCGAAAGCCGGCAGGTGGGTGACCGGCTGCGCGCCGATGATGATCTCTCCCTGCGACGGCCGTTCAAGCCCTGCGATGCAGCGCAGGGTCGTCGTCTTCCCGCACCCCGATGGTCCCAGGAGGGCGAAGAATTCGCCCTCCTCGACCGCGAGGCTGACCCCGTCCACGGCCCTGAGGGAGCCGTAGAGCTTCACGAGATCCTGAATCCGAACCGAGGCCATCAACCGAACCGCCCACGCCACTCGTTGCGGATCCGATCGTAATTCTGCTCGGCCCAGTCCATGTCCATGTCCATCGCGTACTTGCCAACCTCCTGGAGAGTCATGGGGGTCTTGGACTTCACTTTCTTGTTCAGCACAATCTGGGAATAGTCGGCCAGGATCTGTTGCCCCTTCTCCCCGAGGATGAAGTTGTACAGTTTCTTCCCGTTCTCCGGTCGCTTGCTCCCCTTGACCATGGCGACCGGGTTCGCAATGACCGGCGTGGTGTCCGGCATTATGAAGTCCACCGACTCTCCCCGAGCCGCCAGGCCCCACGGCATGAAGGAGAAACAGATGCCGATCAGGGCATCCCCTTTGGCCACCGCACGGGTCGGCGCCGCCCCCGACTCGGGGTAGAGGCTCACGTTCTTGTTCAGCCGCTCGAAGTAGTCCCAGGCTTCCTTCTCCGAGCGACCCTTCTGCTTCTCCAGCATCATCCGGCCCAGGACTGTGAGAGTCGCTGTGCCCGATGCCGCCGGATTGGGCATCTGGATCTTCCCTTTCCAGCGGGGATCCAGCAGGTCCTCCCAGGTCTTGGGAGCGTCCTTCTTGGGCAGGTTCTTGGGATTGTAGGCGAGGCCGATGACGAATACCTCCACCCCCACGAAATGCCAGTCCTTGTCCCGCAGGTAGATCTTTCCCTCCCGCAGCGGAAGGTCCTTGAACTCCGGCGGCGTGTACGGCGTCGTGATCCCCTCCCGCTTGGCGTACAGGAAGGACAGGAGGCCGCCTCCCCCATACCATACGTCAGCGTTGGGGTTTGACCGCTCCGCCAGGAGGCGATTCACAATGACGTTGGTCCCCCCATACTGCACGTCCACCGCGATCCCGGTCTCGGCCTCGAAGGCCTTGCCGATCTTGCTGGACAGGTCCGGGGATTCGGGGCAGTACAACACGACCCGCTTTTCCTCCGCCCCCAGAACGATGGCGGGGAACCCGACGCTGGCGACCGCCGCCCCGGCGGTCTTGAGGAAGGTCCGGCGGTCCATCCCCCTGCGTCGTCCTCCGTGTGCCCGCGTTTTCATGCTCCCTCCCTTGCCTGGCGCACCCAGGCACGTCAGACGCATCAGTTTCCCCTCATGTTCCCTCGGAATCCCGCACCGGCGTGTTCCGCCGGTTTCATCCCCGACTTTCCCGTCTTCCTCTCCTGGCCCTGGCCGTTCCGCTCCCCCTTGGCGTCAGCGGGACCTCATCTCATCTCCGCCCTTGATCCGCGCTCCGGGAATACCCCCACAGGCTGGTTTCGCTGGTCGAGACCGCCACCGCCCCGGCCGAGAGGACGGCGTCCACCTGGGCCGCGGTCCGGATCAACCCCCCGGCGATCAGGGGCGGGAGGGTCCCGCGCCGCGCCAATTGCCCCGCGATGGTCGGGAGGATCACGCCCGGCAGCATCTCCACCGCGTCGGGGGCGGCCTTCTCCACGGTGGGCAGGCCGGCCTCCAGGGATTCCGAGTCCAGGACGAAGAGCCGCTGGACCGCGAGCAATCCCTCCCGCTTCGCGGGGCCGATGAGGTTGGAGCGCGTCGTCAGGATCCCGTCCACTCCCAGGGTGCGGGCCAGGAATCGGACGCCCGCCTCGTCGCGCCCGATCCCTTTGATCAGGTCCACGTGGGCCAGGATCAGCCGTCCCTGCGCATGCGCCTTCGCCACGCTGTCCTGCAGGGCGAAGATGTCCTCCCCCAGGATGAACAGCACGCCTACCCCGTGCCGGATCGCCGCCTCGACGCCCGTCGAGTCCCGCAGGCCGGCGATCACCGGTCGGGCCTTCAAGTTCTCGAAAAAGCGCGCCCGGATGATTCCCATTGGCACCCCAGAAACAAAAAGCCCCAACAAAAGACGATCCCACGGATCGTCCCTCGTTAGGACTTTCTCACTCTCCGCCCCGGCGGGGACCCCGATCTACCCCTTCCCGTCCTGTCTGGTTGGCATTTATAGGCCCACCCTCCCCGCCCTGTCAAGGTGAATCGCCGGGTCCCCTGCGCTGCCTTTGAACAGGCGTCTTGAAAGCATACCGGGCCATTTTCCATGGGAGTTTTCCCTTGGCAAAATTCGCGCCGCTATGGTAATTTTCCTCCAGTTCATCGGAGGACGCCAGAATTATCCTGCTCCCCAGGCTGATCAAAAAGGCCCAGGGGCAAGGAAGGCGCGGAGGAGTGGCACCGAGGTCCGCCTCTGGCGGCTCGCACTGCCGCGGTGAGCGCCTGACGCAGCCGATGGGCCTTTTCCAGCAGCCAGGTAGGGGGTGCGATCATGTCAGGACATAGCAAATGGGCCGGCATCAAACATAAGAAGGCAAAAGTGGATGCCCAGCGCGGGCGGGTCTTCACCAAGATCATCCGCGAGATCACGGTGGCCGCCCGGGTCGGCGGCGGGGACCCGGCAGGCAATCCGCGCCTGCGCACCGCCACCCAGGCCGCCAAGGCGGTGAACATGCCCTCCGACAACATCGAACGGGCCATCAAGAAAGGCACGGGCGAACTGGAGGGTGTCTCCTACGAGGAGATCACCTACGAGGGTTATGGGCCGGGCGGCGTGGCCGTCATGGTCGAGGTGGTGACCGACAACAAGAATCGGACCGTCGGCGAAATCCGCAAGGCCTTCTCGCGGCACGGCGGGCACCTGGGCGAGGCCGGGTGCGTCGGGTTCCTCTTCGAGAAGAAGGGGTACCTCCAGGTCGAAGCGTCCAAGGTGGACGAGGATCGGCTGCTTTCCATCGCCCTGGAGGCCGGCGCCGAGGACCTGCAGCGCGAGGAGAGCCTCTTCGCTTTGACCACGGCCCCCAAGGACTTCGAAAAGGTGCGGGAGGCCATCCTGAAGAGCGGGCTCCAGCCCCTCTCGGCCGAGATCACCATGCTTCCCAAGAGTACCGTGAAACTCGACGGCAAGCCGGCCGAGCAGATGCTGCGCCTGATGGAGGAGCTGGAAGAGCACGACGACGTCCAGCACGTCTACGCGAACTTCGACATCCCCGAGGAGATCATGGCGGCGATGTCGGCCTGACGGCCGTGGAGATTTCGAATTGCGGATTTCGAATTTCGAATGTGTCCCGGACAACCTCCAATCGGAAATGCGTTCCCCCCAGCTGCATCCACCTCTGGCCTCCCACAGCCAATCGCCCGGATGCGAGTCTTAGGCATTGATCCGGGGTCGGTGACCACAGGCTATGGCCTCGTGGAACTGCGGGGCGACACCCTTCACGCCGTCACCTTCGGCGCCATCACCACCCAGGCCGGCCTCCCCTTCGCCCAGCGCCTTCTCCGCATCCACCAGGAGCTGCGCACGCTCTTGACCCGCGCTCGCCCGGACTGCGCCGCCGTCGAGGCGGTCTTCTTCGCCCGGAACGTCCAGAGCGCGCTCCGGCTGGGCCAGGCGCGGGGCGTGGCGCTGCTGGCGCTGGCGGAAGAGAAGGTGGAGATTCACGAGTACTCGGCCCTGGAGGTCAAACAGGCCGTCACCAGTTACGGCCACGCGGCCAAGGGCCAGGTCCAGGAGATGGTCCGCCTGCTCCTCGGCCTGGCGGAGGCCCCCTCCCCGGTGGACGCCGCCGACGCGCTGGCCGTGGCCATCTGCCACCATCATGCCGCCCGGCTGAAGGCGCGGTTACGGGAACGCTGAGATGATCGCACAGATCCGGGGCCGGCTGGCCAGCAAGGAACCCCATCGGGTGGTGGTGGACGTGAACGGCGTGGGATACCAGCTCTTCATCCCCCTGTCCACGTTCTACCAGTTGCCCGAGGTGTCGGCGGAGGTCTTCCTCCACACCCACACCCACGTCCGCGAGGACGCCATCCAGCTCTTCGGGTTCCACACCCGGGACGAGCAGGCCCTCTTCGAGCTGCTCCAGGGGGTAACAGGGATCGGGCCCCGCCTGGCGACGAATATCCTCTCCGGCATCTCCGTGGAGGAGCTGGTGCCGGCGCTCTCCGAGGGCAACGTCGCCCGGCTCCGGGCCGTCCCCGGCGTGGGCAAGAAGCTGGCCGAACGATTGGTGGTGGAGCTCCGGGAGAAGGTGGGAAGCGCCCGCCTCGGCCAGCCCACAGCAGCGCCGGCGGGCCCCGCTCCCCTCACGGACCGCGCCCTGGAGGACGTGGTCTCGGCGCTGGCGAACCTGGGATGCAACCGGAAGGAAGCGATCAAGGCCGCTGAAGCGGCTCGGCAGGAGCTGGGCCCGACGGCCGAGTTCGAGAAGCTGATCAAGGCCGCGCTCCGCGCCCTCAGCGAGTCGCGCTAGGAATACGATGCAACCGCAAATGAACGCAAATGAACGCCGATGGACCCTGGCCCCCAACCCCCAATCCCTAACCCCCAACCCCTGACCATGACCGATCGCGTCACCACCCGGCAGCGCCTCCCCGAAGACCAGCAGGTCGAGCAGACCCTCCGCCCGACCCGGTGGGACGACTATGTCGGCCAGGACAAGGTGAAGGACAACCTCCGCGTCTTCATCCAGGGGGCGCGGGCGCGGAACGAGGCCCTGGACCACGTCCTGTTCTACGGCCCTCCGGGCCTGGGCAAGACGACGCTGGCCTACATCATCGCCTCGGAGCTGGGCGTGAACATCCGCCCCACCTCCGGCCCGGTGGTCGAGCGGCCGGACCTGGCGGCCATCCTGTCCAATCTCCGGGAGCGGGACGTCCTGTTCATCGACGAGATTCACCGCCTCAACCCCACGGTGGAGGAGACGCTCTACCCCGCCATGGAGGACTACAAGCTGGACCTCATCATCGGCCAGGGGCCCAGCGCCCAGACCTACAAGCTGACCCTGCCCCATTTCACCCTCATCGGCGCCACGACGCGGGCGGGGCTGCTGACCTCGCCGCTCCGGGACCGCTTCGGCGTGATCCAGCGGCTGGACTTCTACACCGAAGAGGACCTGCTGAAGATCGTCACCCGCTCGGCGGCGATCCTGAACGTCTCCATTACGCCCGATGGCGCAGCGGAGCTCGCCAAGCGCTCGCGTGGCACCCCGCGGGTGGCCAACCGGCTGCTGCGGCGGGTCCGCGACTTCGCCCAGGTCCTGGGGGACGGCACCATCGACCGGGACGTGGCCCACGATGCGCTGAACCGCCTGGACGTGGACGAGCGGGGATTCGACGAGATGGACCGCCGGATCCTCCTGACCATCATCGAGAAGTTCTCCGGCGGCCCCGTGGGCATCGAGACCCTGGCGGTGGCCGTGGGCGAGGAGAAGGACACCATCGAGGACATGTACGAGCCGTTTCTGATCCAGCTCGGCTTCCTGGCGCGGACCCCCCGGGGGCGGACGGCCACGCGGCTGGCCTATGCCCATTTCCACATCCCCCTGCCGCCCACCGGCCCCCAGGGTGAGCTGTGGTCCGGCGCAGCCCAGTGATCGGGGGGGACTCCTTTTATCCGCAGATTACGCAGATTTCCTAGGTGGAGATGAGGCGTGTTTCCCGGGATGGATTCGCTGGGCAAGGTGCTGATCCTGTTCGGGGTCGTCCTGGCCCTGCTGGGCGGATTGCTCCTGGTGGCCGGCAAGATCCCGTACCTCGGCCGGCTGCCCGGGGATATCGTCATTCGCCGCGAAAACTGGAGCTTCTACTTCCCGCTGACCACCAGCATTCTGATCAGCATCCTGTTGACCCTGTTGTTCTCGCTCTTCAGTCGCCGATGAGGGGACGCTGGCGGTTCTGGCCAAGGCGGACTATCGCACTGGCGGCCGTGGCGGTCTGTCTCGCGGCAGGGCCTGAGACGGGATCGGCCGCGGTCCAGAATGTTCGCGTTTTGGTTGCGGAGGGCCGCAGCGCCCTCACGGTCAGTAGCGATGGCGGCCTCACGATCACCGATGCCACGGGCCGGCGCGTCCTGGCGCAGCGCGGAAGCGGCGAGCCGCTGCGCCTGCTGGTCCGCGGAGGCACGGTTCGGGTCCGCGAGACGGGGACGTCGGCCCCCACGCTGGTCGCGTGGCCGGCCCGCTCGGCGACCGTGGATCTGGAGGGGCAGGCCTTTCGCGGCCGCTTGCTGGTCCAGCCCTGGAACGGCGCCCTGGCGGCCGTGAACGTGGTGGACCTCGAGGAGTACCTCCTGGGCGTCCTGAAGGATGAGATCCCGCCGGGGTGGCCGGCCGAGGCGGCCAAGGCCATGGCCATCACCGCCCGGACGTATGCCGTCTACCAGGTCCAGCAGAACCCCGGCGCCCTGTTTCACCTCCGGGCCACCACGGCCTCCCAGGTGTACGGGGGGGCCACGGGGGAGGATCCCCGGACCTCCTGGGCCGTGCAGGCAACCCTGGGCCAGATCCTCACGTTTGGGGGCCAACCCATCCCCGCCTTTTACCATTCGTGTTCAGGCGGGGTCACCGAGGATGCCCTGGACGTCTTCGGCGCGAACTTTGACACGATCGTCGGAGTGGCCGACCAGTTCAGCCTCGGCTGCCCGTATGCCCTCTGGGTGGAGCGGCTGACCTCCCAGCAGATCGAGCGGGCGCTCCTGCGGGCTGGCTATCCGATCGGCCGCCTCCTCCGCATCGAAGATCTCCTGCGCAGCCGGACGGGGCGGATCCTTCGCCTGGCGGTCCACCACACCCGGGGAACCCTGGTCCTGGAAGGCAAGCGATTCCGGGAGGCGCTGGGGAACGAGGTGATCCGCAGCACCGATTTCGAGGTCCGCGCCGACCCCGGCGGCTTCACCTTCGTGGGACGGGGATGGGGGCACGGCGTCGGGCTGAGCCAGTGGGGCGCCAAGGAGATGGCCGACCTGGCCTATCAGCACCAGGACATCCTGAAATTTTATTATCCTCTCGCGGAGATCCGAACCCTGACCGGACTCGTGGGTCAGTAGTCAGCAGCGTTCGAAAGTTCGAGTGTTCGTCTGCTCGGTAGTTCTGGAACGACCGAACGCCCGAACGGTCGAACAGCCGAACGCTTTCGGTTTGTGAGATGCGACCCAGCGATTTCGATTACCAGCTTCCAGCGGAACTGATCGCGCAGGAGCCCGCGACGGAACGGGACGCCTCGCGCCTCCTGGTCCTGCACCGAGGGATCAACCGGACAGAGCACCGCACCTTCTCCGACCTGCTTGAGTACCTCCGCGCCGGTGACGTCCTGATCCTCAACGACACCAAGGTGATCCCGGCCCGGCTCTTCGGCGTCTTCGAGGACGGCAAATCGGTCGAAGTCCTGCTGGTGCGACCGGCGGGAGATGGGTCCTGGGAGGCGCTGGTCAAGCCCGCGAAGCCGGCGCGGGTGGGACGGCGGCTGATCCTGGCCTGCGGCCGTCTTGAAGTGACGGTGGTGGCCCAGGGGATCTACGGGCATCGGGTCCTGCGACTGCCCGCCGACGTGGACTTGCGGACGATCCTGCAATCCTACGGGGTGATGCCCCTGCCGCCGTACATAAAACGGAGAGCCGAGAGTCGAGAGCCGAGAGCCGAGAATGATGCCGAGCCTCGCGGCTCTAGGCTCTCGGCTCTAGGCTCTGATTACGAGCGATATCAGACTGTGTATGCGGAGGAGGAGGGGGCGGTGGCCGCGCCGACGGCCGGCCTGCACTTCACCCCGGGGCTGCTCGACCGGATACGCGGGCTGGGGGTGCGGGTGCACCCGGTGACCTTGCACGTCGGTCCCGGCACCTTCCAGCCGGTGCGGGTGGACGAGGTGTCCCGGCACCGGATGGAGCCGGAACGCTACTCGATTCCCGAGGAGTCCGCCCACGCCATCAAGGCGGCGAGGAGCGAGGGCCGGCGCGTGATCGCCGCCGGGACGACCACCGTGCGCACGCTGGAGCACGCCGCCGGCGAAGACGGCACCCTGCGGGCCGGCGAGGCCGAGACGGACATGTTCATCACCCCCGGCTATCGCTTCCGCGTGGTGGACGCGCTCCTCACCAATTTTCATCTGCCCCGGTCCACGCTCCTCATGTTGGTCTCCGCCTTCGCCGGCCTGGAGCCGATCCAGCGGGCCTATGCCGAGGCCATCGCCCAGAAATACCGTTTTTACAGTTACGGGGATGCGATGCTGATCCTGTAACCCTGTCACGACCCCCCCACCCCTCCCCTCCCCCACGGTGGGCTTCGTCGCGAGCTCAGCCGAGCGGGGGAGGGGAGGGGTGGAGGTG
>Ga0082335_1002612_pt1 | contig 33106 bp, 27 predicted proteins | sample Subgrocontami58m_FD_72375 | JGI IMG/M metagenome (GOLD analysis project Ga0082335, IMG submission 72375) | Subsurface groundwater microbial communities from S. Glens Falls, New York, USA - GMW37 contaminated, 5.8 m (SPADES assembly) (version 2) ... | reverse complement strand
CGTGCCGGCAGGGGCCCACGGGGCCCATTGGGGCGCCAAGGACGCCGGGGGCACCCAGAAGGGCGGGTACTACCTCTACGTAACTCATCAGAACTCCAACGTCCTCACGGTCATCGATCCTGACCCCAACAGCGATGGAATGGCCCACGATGCGGCGGTGGTCGGGCGGATACTCCTGGCCGATGGCAGCGCGGGCGCCGGCGTGACCGACGGGACCGGGGGCCAGGGACTCAAGCCCATGCCCAACGTCTACGACGGTTGGATACAGGACACGGTGGCCCTCTCCGGAACGGGCCAGCTATCTGCCGAGGTAGAAGGCTGGATCCGCGTCCTCGCTCCCAACCAGAAAAACCCCGGACGGTAGCCGGCCTTGCACAGGGTAGAGCCAGCCCGACTGATGTTGGGCTGGCTCTACCGCAGCCAACTCTTATGTCCCTTTGTCCACCAGCACACTCTATGCTATAATCGGCACGGTCTTGTGTTGGGAGAAGGGAGTTGCAGGTAGCGCTTATACGATACACTCCGGAGCCGGAAGCAACGGTAGCCGCGGCCGCTCGCCTCTGCTACTCCCGAGTAGGGGCCATGGAGATATTGGAGAAGACGGACCCCGCCCAGGTCGAGAAGCTGCTCAACCACCTCCTTTCTTCGGGCCACCTCTCACCCTTCGAGCATGTGTCCTTCACCTTCGCCATCGAGGGCCTCTCCCGGGCCGCCAGCCACCAGCTGGTCCGCCACCGGATGGCCAGCTACAGCCAGCAAAGCCAGCGGTACGTATCTTTCAAGAAGCTGGACTGGGTCACACCCCCCACGGTCCAGCGAAAGCCGGAGCTGGCTTCCGCTTTCCAGGGGCTCATCGAAGAAGTCCACCGCCTTTACGGCCGCATGGTGGAGGCGGGCGTGCCGGCCGAGGACGCCCGTTATATCCTTCCCAATGCCGTTTGCACCAACCTGGTAATGACCATGAACGCCCGCGAGCTGGTCCATGTGTGTTCCGTTCGCCTGTGCTTGCGTGCCCAGTGGGAGATAAGAGAGCTGTTCACCAGGGTCAAGGCAGAGGTGGAGAAGGTAGCCCCCCGCATCGGGGCGGAGCTAATGATCAAATGCGATAGGCTGGGCTACTGCGACGAGAAAGAGTCATGTGGCCTCTACCCCACCAGGGAAGGCGCAGGCGTGAAGCCTGCGGCTACAGGGGGCCCATGGCTTTAGCCCGGGGCCGGCCTGCTCTAGCATCAAAATGGGGTGTGTGCCGCCCATCGCCCCGGCCCGAGTTCCCGCTATCATGCCACATCGGGGCTCTGGCCCGTAATACGGATGGCAGCAATAATACACCCGGAGGCCACCATCTATGCCTGAACTGACAGTAAAGAGCGCCACATTGGAGTTCCTGGAGGCCCTGGCCAGCTCGGCCCCCACGCCGGGGGGCGGCAGCGTGGCAGCTCTGACAGGGGCCCTGGGGGCGGGCCTTATCAGCATGGTCTGCAACCTGACCCTGGGCAAGGAGAAATACAAGGACGTGGAGACGGAAGTGGCCCGGCTGCTGGACGAGAGCGAGAAGTTGCGCCGGGAGCTCATGGGGCTAGTAGAGGCGGACATCAGCGTCTACGGCAAGCTGTCTTCCGCCTACCAGCGGCCCCGGCAGACCGACGGCGAAAAGGCCCTTCGCACGGCGGCCATCCAGGCGGCCCTGGTGGAAGCAACGGGCATTCCCCTGGCCATCGCCCGGTCCTGCGCCCGCCTTCTGGACCTCTGCCCTCAGGCCGCCAAGGTAGGAAATATTGGAGCCATCAGCGATGTAGGGGTTGCCGTCCTCCTGGGCGAGGGAGCCCTACGCAGCGCCGCCCTCAACGTGGCTATAAACCTGAAGAGCCTCAAAGACGAAGCCTTCGTGCAGGCTACCCGCCGGGAGATGGACCGGCTCATGGCAGGCAAATCGGAGCTAAAGGAGCTGGTCTACACGGATGTGATGGCGAGGCTTTAGAGATTCCGGGCCGGACCAAACGTGTGACACGGGGATAGGAACAATGTCGTTCTGAGGAACAATGTCATTCTGAGCGAAGCGAAGAATCTCACTCCTTCCAGATGCGGCTCTGCTACTTCGGAGCGCGCAAGATTCTTCGCCTCCGCTACGGGGCGGCTGTAGTGACGTGGTATTCGGCCCCGCTCCGGCTCAGAATGACATGTTGATTCCCGTCTGTGGAAAACAGCAGGCCGGCCCTCTAAGAAGGAGTAATAAATTGACCGCCAATCTGTTAGATGGGAGGGCCCTATCCCAGAAGATGAAGGGGGAGCTGGCCCAGGAGGTGCGGGACTTCCAGTCCCGGCACGGTTACGCTCCCACCCTGGCCGTCGTGTTGGTCGGGGAAGACCCAGCCTCCCAGTCCTATGTCAAGGCCATTTCCAAGTCCTGTAGCGATGCAGGGATCGGCTGTAACCAGATAGTCCTCCCCGCCTCTACCACTGAGAGCGACCTCAAGGCCAGGCTCAATCAGTTGAACCAGGACCCGCGTACCAGCGGCGTTATCGTGCAGATGCCCCTGCCCAAACCGCTGACCCAGGACATGGTGACCGATGTGCTCTCCCCGGACAAAGATGTGGACGGGATCTGCCCGGCCAGCGCCGGGCGCCTGGCCCTGGGACAGGAGGGCTTTGTGCCCAATACACCCATGGGAGGGCTGGAGCTGCTGAAGGGCTACGGCATCGATCTGATCGGGAAGCGGGCAGTAGTGGTTGGCCGCAGCAACATCGTGGGAAAGCCCATGGCCCTCCTGCTTCTGCAAGAGCATTGCACCGTAACCGTCTGCCACACTCGGACCAGGGACCTGCCGGCCGTGACCCGTGAGGCCGACATCCTGGCAGCAGCCATCGGCCGCGCCGGGGCCGTTACGGCGGACATGATCAAGCCGGGGGCGGTAGTGGTGGATTTCGGCATAAACCCGGGCGAAAAGGGCATTGTGGGAGATGTCGACTTCGAGGCCGCCAAGGACATAGCCTCCTGGATTACCCCGGTGCCCGGAGGCACCGGCCCCATGACTAACGTTATGCTCATGCGCAATACGCTTCGGGCGGCCCGGAAGCTGGCTTCCTGGTAGCCCTTATCCGGAAGTTCTTACCGCGGAGACGCAGAGATCGCAGAGAATTCTTTCTTGTTCCATAACACTCTTTGTGCCTTGCTGGTGTCTTAGTGGCTGAGTAGTTACAAAAATAGAGGAATCTCTGCGCCCTCCGCGCCTCCGCGGTGAATTAGAAGAGCTTTGTCAATCCAAATCTAACAAGGAGATCTGATGCCTTACGACGCAACAAAGATGAAGGACTGGGAGATTGGGGAAGCGGCGGAGAAGAACATGCCGGCGCCCGATGACTGGCGCGAGAAGCTGGGGCTAAAAAAAGACGAGATCATCCCCATGGGGAAGATCTGCAAGCTCGATTTCATCAAGGTCATCGACCGCCTGAAGGACCGGCCTGACGGCAAGTATATCGAAGTAACCGCCATCACTCCAACGCCCCTGGGCGAGGGCAAGACCACCACGACCATGGGCCTGATAGAGGGCCTGGCCAAGCGGGGGCAGAACGTGGGAGGCTGCATCCGCCAGCCCTCCGGCGGTCCCACCATGAACATCAAAGGCACTGCTGCCGGCGGCGGGAACGCGCTGCTCATCCCCATGACGGAATTTTCCCTGGGACTTACCGGCGATATCAACGACCTTATGAACGCCCACAACCTGGCTATGGTTGCCCTTACGGCCAGAATGCAGCACGAGCGCAATTATACCGATGAGGACCTGCAGAAGCGCGGGCTGCGCCGGCTGGATATCCACCCCAGCAGGGTTGAAATGGGCTGGATCATGGACTTCTGCGCCCAGACCCTGCGCAGTATCATCATCGGCATCGGTGGACCCCAGGACGGCTACACCATGCAGTCCAGGTTTGGGATCGCCGTCAGCTCTGAGCTCATGGCGATTCTGGCCATCGTCAGGGACCTGGCAGACCTGCGTGAGCGTCTGGGCAAGATCACGGTGGCTTTCGACAAGTGCGGCAAACCCGTTACCACGAACGATCTGGAAGTGGGCGGCGCTATGGCTGCCTGGATGCGCAACACTATCAACCCCACCCTGTGCTCTACCGCAGAATACCAGCCGGTCATGGTGCATGCCGGCCCCTTTGCTAATATTGCTGTCGGCCAGTCGTCCATCATCGGCGACCGGCTCGGACTCAAGATGTTCGACTACCACGTGACCGAGAGCGGCTTCGCCGCCGATATCGGATTCGAGAAGTTCTGGAACGTTAAGTCCCGCTTGAGCGGCCTGGTGCCGAACGTCTCGGTCCTCGTGGCCACAGTCAGGGCTCTGAAAATGCACGGCGGTGGCCCGAGAGTAGCCCCCGGCGCTCCGTTGCCCCAGGAGTATACCAAAGAAGACCTGGGCCTGCTGGAGAAGGGCCTGCCCAACCTGCTGCACCACCTCAACGTCATCCGAACCTCCGGCATGAGCCCAGTAGTCTGCATCAATAGCTTCCATACCGATACCAAAGACGAGGTCGCCCTTATCCGAAGGGCGGTAGAGGCCACCGGCGCCCGTTGCGCCCTATCGGAGCACTGGGCCAAGGGAGGCGAGGGCGCCCTGGAGCTGGCCGACGCGGTCATGGACGCCTCCAAGGGGAAGCCGGAATTCAAGTTCCTCTACCCCCTGGAGATGAAGCTGCGGCAGCGGGTCGAGAAGATCGCCAAGGTGGTCTACGGGGCTGACGGCGTGGCCTGGACCCCCGAGGCGGAGTCCAAGGCCAAGATGCTCGAGGCTGATCCTCAATACGACGACTACGCCACCATGATGGTGAAGACCCACCTGAGCCTCAGCCACGATCCGACCGTCAAGGGCGTGCCCAAGGGCTGGACGCTGCCCGTCCGGGACTTGCTGATCTTCTCAGGCGCCAAATTCCTCTGTCCCATGACCGGCACCATCAGCCTCATGCCCGGCACCGCCTCCGACCCGGCCTTCCGGCGGGTGGACATCGACACCAAGACGGGCAAGGTGATGGGGCTGTTCTAGGACGGCCGGGACACTCCGCAGATTCCGCCGATTACGCAGATGAGGTAGAGCGGAGTTCCAGATGTAGGCTGGCTGAAGGGGTGGTACAAGTCCTCTGGAACACACGGGGCATCCCGACAGGGGATGCCCCGTTGCTCTTGGCTCGTTACCGGTGTGCGGTCAGCGGTGGTAGTAGATGGCGTTGTCCCAGATGCCATCTTTCCTGGGAAAATCCGCCATTTTGGCCTTATAGCCTATTCTAGGTTCACGCTTCAAGCTAACGGGCCCGATGAACGCAAAATTATATAAAGAGAGAGGCCAGCGATGACAGATTCAGAGAGGCTTGAAAAGGGACGGCAGGTCCTTCAGCAGCTACGCGCCGGCATGCCGGTGAGTGCAACAACCAACGTTACTGCGGAGATGTTCCCCGATTTTTGGGAGATGACCCAGGGGCACCTGTTCGGAGAAGTCTGGTCCCGCCCGGGGCTAGCCTTGCGAGACCGCAGCATAATGACTATGGTGACCCTTACGACCCTTGGGCGGAGCGAAGAACTGAAGGTCCATATGGGATACGCTCTTAACATCGGGATTTCTCGGGAAGAGATCCTGGAGATGCTGATGCACGTGGCCCATTACGCGGGCTGGCCCGCCGGCGTGAGCGCGCTCCGCGTAGCAAAGGAAGTCTTCTCTTCACGGGAATAGCGGCGGGGCAACCAGGCGATGGAATTACTTTATGTCGCCAGTTAGGTTAATCATGAAGTCCTGTGGGCTCAGGACCCCGGCACCGGCGTAGGAGCCAGGGCCGCCGGCTGCCCAATGGCGAAGACGCCAGAGAGGCAGCCATACCTCGCGTCGTGGGTCGGCCGCCGGTAATTATCAGCGCCAAGCGAGGGCGCTAGAAGTCCCTGGGGTCGATCCGGCGCACCATGGAGGTACCGTCGAAGTGTGTATCAGCCGATAAAAGCTTCCTTGTAAAGGTGCTCTCTTCCCCTGGCATACATGGGGATATTGGCATCAACGAAAAAGGCGCCGGAAGGCATCATCGCACCGGTATGCCATCGTTGCAGGCATACTCGGTGGCGTCCAGTTCCTTCTCCGTATCCGGCCAATCGGAGACTGGGTCGTTCCCGCTGGCGTTCCAGGCCAGCGCCCTACGCTTGCAGGCCTTAACCAGATCGGCCAGCAGGTGCTCCGCCACAGAGTCCCGCACCACGGCGCTCAGGTTGCGCCCCGTCTGCCGGACGTATTCCTCCAGTAGCTCGTACTGCTTGGGAGAGAAGACGGCTTGAACCCTTTTGAACGATGTCCTGGCCATACTATGTTCCTACTGTGTATTACATAGTGAGCATAAATTGATTTACTAACAACGTCAAGGCAAAACCCCGGGTGTGTAACACAGCATGCCGGGTTTCTGGATGCGCCTAGTTCTCAACGGATGAGCCTCGCGTTTCTTACCTAATTGGAGTCTACATTGGGTGCAAGACAACGTGAGACGGGTCACCGGCCCGTCTCTACAAATACGCGGCCCTCGATAGAAAACATACCGATTGTCTTATCGACCGCCAAGTGCCGGAAGCAAACTGCCCAAACAGCCTGGAACGGATGCCGGATGACACGTAAAGGGCCGCTAACCGACGATACACCATCTATCCGTTATCCGTTCCTGCCATCCGTTATCCGTTGGGAATCATTGACCCCCGAGAGGACGCCACCCAATCACCCAGCCACGCTCCTACGCGTGCTTGTATTCCGGGTGTTCGTCCACCTGCTCCATCTGGTGGCCTGTGCCAGCCATAAAGGGCGTGTAGATGAGAGCCAGCCATTTGCAGGGCTTCCCTTCCTCCGCATTGAAGTGTTGATGCACGACCCCGCTGGGCTTCACGGGCAGGAGGATAAGGTCGCCCTCCTCCCAGTCGTACCGCACGCCATCCACGGTCGTCCAGCCCTTGCCCTCCAGGACATAAAGGCCCAACCCCCCTTGATGCCGGTGGCGTCCCGAGTGGTTGCGTATGTCCTGGACGAAGACCATCCAGTCCCGGTTGGCCGTGTCTTCGATGGTTGGAAACAGGAAGAACTTGACCAGGGCTTGCTTCCCCTGCTCCCAGGGCACCTCCTTGTTCCTCACTACCACCCTGTTGGTGCGGGCCTTCTCCCTCAGGATGGCCCATTCCTCCAGTATGCTCTCATAGTGGCCCTTGGATTTAGCCTCCGCCTCTTTCTGCCTGGTTAGCTCTCTCTCGGCCATACGCTCTCCTCTCCGGTTTGATGGGTGGAGCTCGTGTCTCGATCCCTAAGTGAGTCAACGCCTGTCTCTGGTCGCCTATATCGCCGATGATACTCTCAGGAGGGCCGGGGGTCAACCGGAAGGTTACGGGGTCCAGGGTTAATGACCGATGACCAATCACGAATCACCAATCACGGCCTACGCATGCTTCCAGTCCGGCGAATCGTCTATCTGCACCATCTGGTTGCCCGTGCAGTCCATGTAGGGCTTGTAGATAAAGGCGAGCCATTTGCAGGGCTTGCCCTGCTCGGCGTTAAAGTGCTGGTGGACGACGCCGCTGGGTTTGACCGGCAGGAGGATCAGGTCCCCCTCCTCCCAGTCATGCCTGACGCCGTCCACCGTCGTCCACCCCCTGCCCTCGATGACGAAGATGGCCAGGCCTCCCTGGTGCCGGTGCCGCCCCGAGTGGGTGCGGATATCCTGGATGAAGACCATCCAGTCCCTGGAGACGGTGTCATGGATGGTTGGGTAGAAGAAGAACTTGGCCCGGGCCTGGGACCCCTGCTCCCAGGGCTGTTCCTTGCCCTTTATTACCACCCTTTCCGTGAGGGCCTTCTGTCGCAGGAGCGCCCACTCCTCCAGAATAGTCTCATAATGTCCCTTAGTCGTGGCTTCCGCCTCTCTCTGTCTGGTTAGCTCTCTCTCCGCCATGCGGTCTCCTCTCTTGCTAGCTCAGCCGGCGCCCCGGTTTCCGGTCGGGGGAGGTGACACCCGCCTATCGCGCCACGCGAGCACACGCTCCAGGGGGGATTATACTCGTATCCTGAAGTGGGGTACAAGAACCATCCTAGGCCTAGGAGGCTCGTGGCACAGGGCCGGGCATCTTCATGGTTGCAAACTGCGGAGAGGCATACGCGCCACAACAAGCATCGTCGTTCGCACAAAGTTCTGACGGGCACCCCAGGCCGGGATGTGATGCAGGATTTTGCGTAGCCGATAGCTGTGCTAACTGGCGTGGCCGGGCACACCTAACCCCCTGGCCCCCTTCCCGGCGCGGGAAGGGGGAATAGACTTCCCGGTTCACCCCTGCGCAGGCATAAAGCCTGCGGCTACCATTGGATACCCTCAAGCACATGCTCCAGCTCACATCGTGTCGCCCCTTTGAAGGGGTAATCCTGCCTGGGATGCCAGGGCCTTGCGACGGGGATTGTCCGGTATATAGCGGACATGGGCGGTGAGATCTTCGGACCGGCGGATAACATGGTCATGGAAGTCCTTCTGCCAGGCTGCGCAGGCATGAAGCCTGCGGCTACAGCTACTCCGGGCACGTTCAGGGATAGCCAGTACCCGGTCTTCTGTTTGTACTCAACCAGCGTCTTCCAGAGATCGGCATTCTCACCTCGGCCCTGTAACACCAAGTGCAGGTGGTCGGGCATGAAGCAGTAAACGAGCACCAGATAGGACCACCGCTCGGCCGCGGCGCGTAGCATCTGCGCGAACTCGCTGACCACGGCCGGGTCCGTGAAGAGCGGTGTGCGGCGGGCCAACGCATATGGTAATCGAGGCGGCGACCTCGCCCCGGTACGCTTCTCTCGGCAGGCGGTGCGCATTTTCCCGGACAGGTGTTGGACGCCATGGTGTATTCCGTCTCATTGATCCTCAGTCTGCGCAAGCATGAAGGCGCAGGCGTGAAGCGCAGGCATGAAGCCTGCACCTACATTCACGTTCACCAAACCCTAGCCTGGTAGCTGCCGGTAGGCGGAGGTTCTCACGTAAGAGCTTCATGCCTCACGACTCCCCTCCTTGCGTAAGCGCCCCGATACCCCGCTATTGTCCCGCCTGCCGGATGTCGCTGGCCTGGGCTGGCCGAACTTCCCCCAATCCGCCGATGGCTGATGGCTGACCGCTACAGAGCTACGGCCGCCCCAGGACGATAACGCATGAGAGGACCCCCGGGCCTCCCACGGTATGGGCCAAGCCTTGCCGGGCGTCCTTTACCTGGCGCGGGCCGGAGCGCCCCCTCAACTGGTCGGTGACCTCCGCAACCATCCTTGCCCCAGTGGCGCCCACGGGGTGCCCGCAGGATTTCAGCCCCCCGCTGGTGTTTACGGGCAGGTCTCCCTCCAGGGTAGAGACACCGTCATCGATAAAGCGCCAGCCTTCTCCCTTGGCACAGAAGCCCAGGTCTTCGTAGTTGACAATCTCGGTTATGGTGAAGCAGTCGTGGCATTCTGCCACGTCTATCTCTTTCCGGGGGTCCTTTATCCCGGCCTGCTTGTAGGCCATGGCCGCCGCCTCCCTGGTGGCCCGGAATCCCAAGAAGTCGTTGTCCGCCTGGAACTGCATGTTGTAATATCCCCCCGTCACGGAGAAACCCATGCCCTTGATGAGCACGTAATCGGACTTCATGGCCTCAGCGACCTCCCGTCGCGCCAGGATTACGGCAGCCGCCCCGTCGGTGGTGGGACAGCAGTCCAGGAGCCCCAGGGGGGCGGCCACCATAGGCGCCCGCACCACTTGCTCTACGGTCACCTCATTGCGGAAATGGGCCCGGGGGTTCAGAGAGCCGTTGTGGTGATTCTTCACCGCCACTCTGGCCAGGCTCTCCTTGGTAGCGCCGAAGGTATACATGTAACGGGTGCCCACCAGGGCGAACTGGCCGGGCGCCGTGCGCCCCTTGCAAAGATAGGGATGTGTCTCCAGTACATGGCGGGCCACCAGGCTGCCCCTGGTCGGCACGTCCCGCATCTTCTCGGCTCCCACCACCAGCACCACGTCGTACTCTCCAGCGGCGACGGCGAAGGCGGCGTTGCGCACGGCCTCCATTCCCGTAGTGCAAAAGGAAGCCACCCGGCTCACGGGCCGGGGGTAGAGGTTGAGAGGCTCGGCCAGGGAACTACCGGCGTCGCCATCCAGGGCACTGGTGCCAGGGTTGGCCGTCCCAAGCCAGGCCGCCTCGATGCGATCGGGCTCGATGCCGGCGTCCTGGTATGCCTGGTAGGCAGCCTCCACCACCATATCCGCATAGCTCATCTCAAAGAGCTCACCGAAACGGGTGCTGCCCACGCCGATGATTGCTACCTTGTCCTTGATGCTCACTCTTTGCCTCCTCGCAGGGTCCAGGGTCTACGGTCTAGGGTTCGACCAGGGATAGGGCATAGGGTTTAGGCTCTTCGACCCCACCCCTTCACCCTAAACCCTTGACCCTAAACTGGCCGGAATTTCCAGAAGTAATGGACCACACCGCCCCCCTCGTGTAGGCGGCGGAAGGTAAGCTCGACCGGCATGCCGATACGGACTTCCCGCGGGTCAGCATCGGTAAATTGGCCGTAGAAGCGGCCCCCGCCTTCCAAATCGGCCACGATCATGGCGATGGGAGACTCCGGGGAGGGGAAAAGGCTGTCGACGGTGAAGGTGAAAACGGTCCCGCGGCGGGATAGCTTCTCGTCATCGAAGCGGTCCTTGGCCCCGCAGCCCAGGCAGACCCTGCGCCGAGGGTAGTCGATGGCCCCGCATTCCCGGCAGCGCACGCCATATAGTTGCAGGTCCTGCCGGGTCTCCCGCCAGGACAGGGCCAGCGACGAATACGGCGCGAGGGGCTCGGCCGCCAGGATCTTCCGGAACTGGAGGTACTTTCCGTAGCTGGGAAGCTCCCGTTTGCGGGCCAGCCAGTATTCTACGGCCCAGCGCACTCCCAGCCGGGTTATCTCGTCCGTCACCCGGAAGAGGAAGGCATCACACCCTCCGCCTCCATAGCCGGTGACTAAGATCCGGTCTCCCGGCCCGGCCTTCTCCAGAGCCGCGGCGAGCTGCACCAGGGGAAGCGAGCAGCCGGTATCGCCCACCTGGCCCCAAATGGCATCCAAGGCCGAGACTTTCTCTCCAACTCCCAGGGTCTTGGCCAGCCGGGCCTGGGCCCTCTGGTCGGGGGCAGAAATAACCGCGGCGGACACGTCGGCCGCCGTCAGGCCGGCTTTCACCAGCAGGGCCTGCGCGCAATCCCTGGCGACACGCTGAAGCCCGTAGCTCCCTATGAAAGCGGCATCGCCCCGCTGGAGATAGGGGTCTCCCTCATTCCTCCAGGTGTCGACGAAGTCTCCAGAGAGGGAGTGACACGCCTCCAGCTCGGCCATGACGCCTTCGCTGCCAATCAAGAGGGCCGCGGATCCGTCCCCGAGGACGCCTTCCAGGTCGGAGCCGGGCTCCGCCAGGCGGCAGTCTGTAGCCGCCACCAGGACAGAGGCCAGACCGCCTCCCTGGACGGCCTCCAGGGCCGAGCGCAGGGCTGTGGTGCCTGCCCTCATGGAACCACCGTAGTCAGCGGAAAAGGCATCACGGGGAAGATCGAGTACGGTCGAGGCCAGGCCGGCCGTACCATGCTCTGCGTACGGAGCAGTGGTCGTGGCCAGGAAAAGGCCCTGGGGCTTGAGGGACAAGCCGTCCAGGGCGGAGAGCGAGGCCTCCACGGCCATAGTGAGGGAGTCCTCATCATGGTTGGCTACAGAGCGCTCTCCTCTGCCACCACCCTTACCCCATTCCCGAGCAATGGCTGCCTGGCTGAGTCTGTAACGGGGGACGTAGGCCCCGTAGCTGATGATCCCTACCACTTGTTCCTCCTAGGGTTTAGGGTGCAGGGTATAGGGTTTAGGGAGGAACAAGGAACGAGGAACAGGGAACAAGTGAGGGTCGAGAATCGAGGTTCGGGGGTCGAGCCGAGGCCCGGAGTCCAAGCGTACCCCCGCTACTGGAGACCTGGACGTAGCCCCTTCTCGTCCCTCGTTCCTCGTTCCTTGTTCCTCCTGGACCCTGGCCCCTGAACCCTTGACCCTCCCCCGTGCTAGACCAGCGCGGCGCCGATGCTGCGGCCGCCGCAGACAAATATGGTCTGCCCGGTGATGAAGGCCGCCTCATCGGAGACCAGGAAGAGCACCGCGTTGGCGATGTCCAGGGGCTCGCCGATGCGTCCCAGAGGGATGGTCTTGAGCATCCGATCGAAGACATCTTGGGGGATGGTCTTGACCATAGGTGTGTTCATGGGGCCAGGAGCGATGCAGTTCACGTTGACACCGTAGCGGGCCAGTTCCAGAGCCGACGTGCGGGTGAGGCTTACCAGCCCACCCTTGGAGGCGGAGTAGTTGGACTGGCCTATGTTCCCCAGAAAGGCCCGGGAGGCAATGTTGACGACCTTGCCGTACTTTTGCTCTGCAAAATAGCGGGAGCAGGCCTGGATGAGAAGGAAAGGAGCCTTCAAGTTCACCGTCAGAACAGCGTCCCATTGTTCCTCGGTCATATTCTTTATCATGGCGTCCCGTGTAATGCCAGCGTTGTTCACCACGATGTCGATCCGCCCCCACTTGGCTGCCACAGCCTCGCAAAGGGCCTGCACCTGGGCCTTGTCAGCGACGTTGGTGTTCAAAGCGATGGCTTCGCCCCCCTTTCCCTGGATGCTGGAGGCTGTCTGATTGGCCCCTTCCAGGTTAACGTCGACGGCGGCGATCTTGGCGCCTTCTTCGGCCAGTCGAACGGCAATTCCCTCCCCCAGACCCTGAGCGGCGCCGGTCACGATGGCTACTCTATCCTTGACTCGCATGGTAACCCCTTTCTATGTGTTATCTAATATCCGTTATCCGTTGAAATCGGGTAAATGGCCAAAGCTACTTGGCCGAACCTCGCCGGCACGAAACTCATCGGCTATCCGTTGAGAATGTCTCTTTCGGCATCTCATATAGCCTCTCCCTGGCCTTGGCCAGCTCGCCCCTCACGGTCTCAAGCTCCACTGGGGTAGCCGGCTCTATCTCAGAGAGGGGATCGACGACCCGCAGGGTCCAGGCGACGCTCTCCCGTACCTCCTTCGCGCTCACCCCAGGCTGCACAGCCTCCAGGTACATTTCTTTGCTCTCGGGATCGAAACAGAACCTGCCCAGGGGATTGATCAGGGCCGTTGGACCGGTCCCCTCCATGAAGCCTGCCTGCCGCCGGCTGTCTCCTCCGGTCAGGTACCCGGCGCTGGTGACGTAGTCCACCCTCTCCGGGTACCGGTCCGGTGTAGTGGCCGAGGAAAGGATGATCAATCTCTTGGAGAACGCCGCCAGCTCTGTGGCTCCGCCAGACCCGGCCAGCCGGACCCGGGGGTGGGCGAAGTCCCCCAGGCAGGTGGAGTTTATGTTCCCATAGCGGTCCACCATGAAGCCGTCCAGCATGGTCGTTTCCATCCAGCCGGCCCGCAGGAGCATGAAAATGGTATCCAGGGAATCGCCGCACATGGTGGCCTTCTGGGCCAGAATGAGGTCGTTGTTAGAGGTAGGAATGGTCTCTATCAACGTATCTTCTACGAAGCCTCCCTCGTAGGCGCAGAGCATGTCCGGCCTGTAGAGGCGTCGGGCTACCCGGCTGGCGATCACCGGCCAGTGAAAACCAATAAAAGCCCGGCGGCAGTCCCGTAGCTCCCGGGCCCCCGCCACCAGCATCATCTCAAAGCGCGACGCGCTCCTAGACATCCCCTTACCTCCGGCCGGCTACTCCGGCCAGTCCTTGCCGTGTTGGTAGCGGTAGACGGCAACCAGGGCGCTCAACCTGTCCTCTCCCAGCTTGCGAGCGTACTCCCGCCGGTCCGCTAGCCCGTAGACCCACTCTTCCAGAAAGGCCTCAAATCCTTCTCTGGCATGGGCCTGCTGGCTGTAATCGTAAGCAAAGTGAATGTCCCGGTCGTAGTATCCGAACGACTCGCTAGGATGGGCCCCCCAGGGCTCGTGGACCACAGCCGCCACGCGGAAGCCGGGAATAATGGTCAGATTGGAGCTAAGCTGAATCAGGCCCTTGTCCACTATCTCCTCGGCGCTGACCACGATGGTGCGGCAGGCGTTGGCCCCATATCTAATGTTCCCCAGGGGTCCGGCCAACTGGCTATTGCCCTCTACATCCGCCCGTTGAACATGAACCAGGCCCACCTCCGGGGTCAGCGGCGCCACCAACGTAACCTTCTCCCCGGAAAAGGGTGATTCTATCACCTGGAATTTGCGGTCCCCTAGAAAAGAGCGATGCTGGAATTGCCCCGTTGCCACATGTTCGGTAGTTGGCATGAACGGCAGCCCCATGGCCCCGGCGAATAGGGCCATGCTGATAGCGCCGTAGCCCATCTCCTCCACCTCGATGGGAGGGTCTCCCTTTTCTACCGCCCGGCGGAAGCAATACGCAGAGGAAGGGCCGATGGGGTTCCAGATGTGAGAGGTTATCACCCGGCGCACACACCCGGCCCCGATTAACTGGTCTACCAGAATATCCCCGGCCTCCCGGACGACGGTGAGTCCCGTCTTCCGCTGGCGGATAACCTCATGGGCCAGGGCAAAGGCCTGCATGAAGCCGAAGCCCCCAAAATAGACCTCGGCCCCGTCCCCCACAAAGCGCTCCACCGCCTCCCGGGCCGTGGTCAGCTTGCCGCGAGGTCCCCGCACCCTATGACCACCTACAGCCCCAGCTCGCTGGAGATGATGACCTGCTGGATCTCTGAGGTACCCTCGGTCATGGTCATGAGCCTGGCATCCCGAAAGAAACGCTCCACGGGGTGCTCTCGCATGTAGCCGGTGCCACCCAGTATCTGCATGGCCTCCCAGGTCGCCCTCTGGACCATCTCAGAAGCAAAGAGCTTGATCATGGAGGCTTCCTTCATACAGGGTATCTTCTGGTCGTACATCCAGGCCACCCGGTAGGTCATGGCCCTGGCCACTTCGATCTCCGTGGCCATGCGGGCCAGCTTGAAGGCGATAGCCTGGAACTTGCCGATAGGCCGGCCGAACTGGACCCGCTCCTTGGCGTAGGGCAGGGCCATGTTGAAGACCGCCTCGGCGATGCCCACGCAGCGCCCACCGAAGAGGATGCGGCCGCCCTGTAGGGTGCTAATGATGTTCAAAAAGCCGCCTTCCTTCTCACCGATCAGCTTCTCCTTGGGGACCCGTACGTTATCGAAGGAGAGCTCGGCCGCTTCTGCGGACCGGGTGCCCATCTTGGGCCATTTCTTGCTGACGGTGAAGCCGGGGGTGCCCCTGTCTACCAGAAAGAGGCTGATTCCCTTGTGCCTTGCCTCCTTGTTAGTATACGCCGCCACGATGATGTAGTCAGAGAAGGTGCCATTGGTGATGAAAGTCTTGACGCCGTTGATAACGTAGTCGTCCCCGTCTTTGCGGGCGATGGTCTCGATAGAGGTTATATCGCTACCGGCGTTGGGCTCAGTGAGGCCGAAGGCGCCGATCTTGCGCCCTTTGATGGCGGGCACCAGGTATTCCTGCTTCTGCTTCTCCGTCCCCATCATGAAGATGGGATTGGTTGCCAGAGACCCCTGCACCATGAGGCCGCCGGCAATGCCCACGCATATCTTGTGCAATTCCTCTGTGTAGACGCATTCGGTGACCTTGCCAACTCCCGGCCCACCGTACTCCTCCGGATAGCGGACGCAGAGATAGCCCAGGTCTCCGGCCTTCGGGAATAGCTCCCGGGGGAACTTTTCCTTTTCCTCCGCTTCTTCCACCAGAGGAGCTATCTCCTTCTGCGCGAAGTCCCGGATAGCCGCCCGGAACATCTTATCTTCTTCACTGAATTCGAAGTCCATTCTTCACCTTTCTCTAGTATTATGGCCTGATGGTTGAACCCGGTTAACCGCAGAGGCGCAGAGATCCACTAGATTGTTGTCCGCGGTCTCGGTGATCTCTGTGGTAAAACTAATACGTCCCCTGATTAACACAGTACCTCGTTGCAGAAACAGGCGTTACCTGCCTCGCCCGAGAAAGTGGCCCAGGCGTCTCGCCTGAGCGCCCAGGCCAGAGGCCTGTGCCACTCCATTCTCTTGCCGCCCATTCGCACGCCGATTCTGGCAACATGGTACCAGGAACCGCTACTATCTGCCCGTCCACTGGGGCTTGCGCTTGTGCAGGAAGGCGTCGATCCCTTCTTTGGAGTCCTCGGTAGTGGATACCACCGCGACCATCTCCTTGAGATAGTCCATGGCCTTGAAATACTCCATGTCGGCCTGCGTGTAAAGGGCGTCCTTCCCCAAACGCAGAACGGTAGGGCTCAGGGCGGCCAGCTTATTGGCAAGGGCCATCACCTCGTCTTCGAAGCGGTCCTTCGGCACCGCGCGATTGATGAGCCCGATCTCCGCCGCCTCCTTGGCGCTAACCATCTCTCCGGTGAAGAAGAGCTCGAAGCCGCGCTTCCTACCGATCAGGCGGAAGATGGGAGCGCTGATGACCATGGGGAAGAGACCCACCCTGATCTCCGTAACTCCAAAGGTAGCATCCTCGCTGGCTATGGTCAGGTCACAGGTAGCTGCCAGGCCGCAGCCTCCGGCCAGGGCGTAGCCCTCCACTGCGGCGATCACCGGCTTGCCCATACGTGCGATGGTTCGAAAGACCTCCGGCAATACGGTGAAATGCTTCCGGTACTCCATGATAGTCTTGTCCATGACCTCGTTCAGGTCGGCTCCGGCGCAGAAGTTGCCTCCTGCCCCCCGCACAATGAGCACCCTGATAGAGTCGTCATCCGCGCATTCTTGAAATCCCCGGTAGAGCTCGCGCATGAGCTGGCCGCTAAGGGCGTTGCGCCTCTCAGGACGGTTAAGGGTTAGGGTAGCAATGGGCTTCTTGTCCAGGACGATGGTCTCGTAAGACATGGGCGGTTCCCCTTTCTCAGGATGTTTCTCAGGGGTGCCGGCGCAAGACACCAATGCGAATTATAGTGGGGTCTAGGGTGTAGGGTCAAGGGTAGTGCTTGCCTACGCGAAGCGGCGGGAGTAGAGGATCTCCTTCAGCTCCATCACCTCTTTCCTCAGGGACAGGTCACCGGTTATCTCATCGGAGATCTTGTGCCATCCGTGGAGCACGGTGGAGTGGTCCCGACCCCCGAGGGCCTGGCCGATCTCGTTAAGGGAGGCGTCGGTCTCTTCTCTGAGCAGGTACATGGCGATCTGACGGGGCAGTGCGACCTCCCTGTTGCGCCTCTTGCCTGAAAGGTCCCTGTTCTCAAGTCCGTAGTAGCTGCAAATCGCCTCCAGGATGATGCGGGGAGGAAGGGACCGCCGGCCGCTGCTCTGGAGGTACTCCTTGAGGACGGGGGCCACGTTTTCAAGCGTCAGCGTAACCCTGTTGAGCCGGGCGTGGGCCGCCAGGCGGTTCAGGGACCCTTCCAGTTCCCTGATGTTCTGCTGTACCTTCTGGGCGACGTGATCCAGGACGTCCCCTGGGAGCGACATACCCAGAAGATCAGCCTTGGAGCGCAGAATAGCCACGCGGGTCTCGAAGTCGGGCGGCTGGATATCGGCAATAAGGCCCCACTGGAAGCGGGAGCTAAGGCGGTCCTCCAGCACGGGCATGGACCTGGGATGGCGGTCGCTGGTGATTACGATCTGCCGGCCGCTGCTATGCAGGTCATTGAACGTATGAAAGAATTCCTCCTGGGTCTGCTCCTTTCCGGCAATGAACTGAATGTCGTCCATCAGGAGGAGGTCCGTGCCGCGGAACTTGCGGCGGAACTCATCGTTACGCTGCTCCCGAATGGCATTGATGAATTCATTGGTGAACTGCTCGCAGCTCACGTAGAGAACCTTCAGGTTCTGCTTCAAGATGCTGTTGCCGACGGCGTGAAGCAAATGGGTCTTCCCCAGCCCGGTCCCGCCGTAGATGAAGAGGGGATTGTAGGCATCCCCCGGCTTTTCGGCTGCGGCCTGGGCTGCGGCGTGCGCCAGGCGGTTGGTGCTGCCCACGACGAAGGTGGAGAAAGTATAGCGCGCGTTAAGCCGGCACGTCCCATGGCCGTTACCATTGCCGTTACCCATACCATGCGCCGGCGCGCCCCGGTGGGTCGGGCGGGAAGAGCACGAGTCCGAAAGCACGAAGGATACCTCCAGAGGCCGACCCACGAGCCTTGCCAGGGTGGTGTGGACAAGAGAGCCCATCCTTTCCTGAAGCCATTCCGCTGCCAGGCCGGTGGGAGCTCCCACCGTCAGACATTCATCTTCATAAGACTGGGCCACTGTGTCCCGCAGCCAGGTCTCGAAATTGGCCCTGGATACTTGTCCTTTTAGTTCGGCCAGGGCGGCCTGCCAAAGAGAAGTAGCCCTCTCGGCACTCATAATATGGCACCTCCTTGGGGCGCTACCAGATAAATATGGTAACCGTGCGCGGCGTGGCCTGTGGCTGGGTTGGGAACCCCAAAGTGGCCACAAAAGTTGTTAACCCTTGTCGGGAAAACAGAGGGAGCGGTCTAACTTATACCAGAAGAAGGCATGGCCCCTCAAGGAGAGGGGCCATAAAGCTTTCTATTTCAATTGGTGAATGAGAAACTAACTCTTATTTGTGGAACTCAGTTTACACTTGGATTTACCATTAATGTCAGTTTAGCATTTGGAAAAGCCGCAGGCCCGACAGACGACGCACCCTTCTCCGAACTCCAGCAGGCTCCCGCAATCAGGGCATTCAGGGCAGTGGCCGGAAATGCCCGCCGAGGCCTCAGAATGGTGCGCGTGCCACTGGCCTCCCCGCTTCTCTTGCAGGAATCTCTCCAGGGCCTTGGCGATGGCATCGGCGCAGGACAGAGTCACGCCCCCGTTGCTCCAGGCTGGAGACGGGCAGCGGATGCCCTTGATCTGCTTGACAACCACGTCGGGCTCAATGCCGCTGCGCAGGGCCAGGGAGATCAGCCGGCTGATAGCCTCGGACTGGGAAGCTGTGCAGCCACCGGACTTGCCCATCTGGGTGAAAACTTCGCAAAGTCCTTGCTCATCCTCGTTTATGGTTATATACAAGTTGCTACAGCCGGTGCGAATCTTTTCTGTAGTACCCCTGGTTAGCTCCGGCCGGGGGCGCGGCGTCCCCCTTATGGAAGCCTCCTTGTTGACAGAGCCGATGTTAAGCACCTGGGCGGCGCGGGAGCCGTCCCGGTAGACCGTTACCCCCTTACAGCCGGTCCTAAAGGCCTGCATATAGACCTCTTCCACATCCTTGGGGCTGGCCTGGTTCGAGAAGTTGACCGTCTTGGAGACGGCGTTGTCCACGTTCTCCTGGAAGGCAGCCTGCATCCGAATATGCCACTCGGGGGCGATGTCATGGGCGGTGTCGAAGACAGCCTGAACATCCTCCGGAACGGTGAGCAGGCCCCGCACGGTGCCGCTTTTGGCGATCTCCTTCATGAGCGGCTCGCTGTAGAAGCCCCTCTGTTTGGCTACTTCCTCGAAGATGGGGTTGACCTCCACCAGCTCCGTGCCGTCCAGCACGTTTCTTACGTATGAGACGGCGAAGATGGGCTCGATGCCGCTGGAGCACCCCGCAATGATGCTGATCGTCCCAGTGGGCGCCACGGTGGTCACCGTAGCGTTGCGCATGGCGGAGTAACGGCGGGCCAGGGTGCTGCGAGGGAAATTGGGAAAGCTGCCCCGCTCCCGGCCCAGGAACTCGGAGTAGGCGTGTCCCTCCAGGTTGATGAACTCCATAAGGTGGCGCCCCACGTCTACGGCCTCGTCCGAGTCGTACGAGATGTTCATGCGCAAAAGCATGTCCGCGAAGCCCATGACGCCCAGGCCAATCTTGCGGTTGGACTTGGTAATCTCCTCAATCATGGGCAGCGGGTACCGGTTGACATCAATAACATCGTCCAGGAAGCGTACGGACAGGTGGACCGTCTCCCGGAGCTTCTCGTAGTCTATGGCCAGCCGTCCCCCGTGCCACTTGAGCATCTTGGCCATGTTGATCGAGCCCAGGTTGCAGGACTCGTAAGGAAGGAGAGGCTGTTCCCCGCAGGGGTTAGTGCTCTCAATCTCTCCCACCTCCGGCGTCGGGTTGTCCCGGTTGATGCGGTCCAGGAAGATAATCCCCGGCTCCCCGTTCTCCCAGGCGCTGTGCACGATCAGGTCAAAGACCTCCCGGGCGTTGAGCCGCCTTGCCACCTGCCGAGAACGGGGGTTAATTAGGGGATACTCCTGGCCCTTCTCTACCGCCTCCATGAACTTCTCCGTGACGGCTACGGAGATGTTGAAGTTAGTGAGCTTGTGCCCGTCCCTCTTAGCCGTGACGAATTCCAATATGTCCGGGTGATCCACCCTCAGGATACCCATGTTGGCCCCGCGCCGGGTGCCCCCTTGCTTGATGGTCTCCGTCGCGGCATTGAACACCTCCATAAAGGAGAGGGGACCGCTGGAGATGCCCTTGGTGGACTGGACCTCATCGTGAGCAGGGCGGAGGCGCGAGAATGAGAACCCGGTGCCGCCTCCGCTCTTGTGGATGAGGGCAGTGTGTTTCATAGTCTCGAAGATGGCTTCCATGGAGTCCTCTATTGGGAGGACGAAACAGGCCGATAACTGACCCAGCTCACGCCCGGCATTCATCAGAGTGGGACTGTTGGGCATGAACTCTAAATCGCTCATCATCTGGAAGAAGCGCTCTTCCCATACCAGGGCTTCAGCCTCTCCGCGCCCGTAGAGACGCTCTGTGGCGACCACGGTCCCGGCGACCCGCCGGAACATCTCTTCCGGGGTTTCGACCACCTGCCCCTGGTCGTCCTTCCTCAGATAGCGCTTCTGTAAGACAGTTATGGCTTCTTTGGTAAGCATGGCAGTCCTCCAGTTAATCGGCGGAGTCGGGGAAAAGGAATGCGGTATCGCGCTTCTTGTCGAAGTAATAGAGGAGTCCCTGGCCGGGGCCTATGGCGAAGAACCCGATTCCTTCGCTTAAGCTAAAGAGAGCCGGGTATCCCAGTTCCCCGAACAAGGACACGGCAAGGCTTGGCATCAGATCCTCTGCTTCAACCATGGTCTCATCTAAAGGCTCATTATCCAGTAGCCAAGCCCATCGGTGATAAGACATCCCCGCTCCTCTCAACGTATTGTGTTAGAACAAAACAAGACCACAATATCTTGTGCCGCCTAGCACAGGTATTGTAGACCCAAGACGGTTCGGATGTCAAGGGGGTTTTCCACATTTTCAATTTGACAGTTTCATAACCGGCTGCTAGGCTATGCCCAGCTACGTTTGGTGGTGGGATACGTATGCCTTACAAATATGTCGCCTACACCTCGGCGGGTGAGAAGGTGGAAGGGGTCCTGGAGGTGGACACCAAGGATGCCGCCGAAGAGTCCCTCCGGAACTCTGACATGAGCATCGCTGAAGTGCGGGGAGGCCCCAGCAGAACGTCGGAGATCAGGTTCAAAGTCCACGGCAATTCGGACATGACCGTGGTCGAGATTCGCCGCATGCGTCCTGCCCTGACCCTCGAAGAGCTCCTGCCCTCCCTCTATGCGGTCAAGCGGCGGGAGGTGATTGTCTTCAGCCGCCAACTGGCCACCCTTCTGACCTCCGGCATTGCCATCCTACCGGCCTTAAGGTTGCTTCAGTCGGAGTCCACTAAGAAGCTCTTCGCCAAGGTCCTGGGACAGGTAATAGAAGACATTCAGCAGGGAACTTCTCTGTCCTCCGCCTTTGCCAAGCACTCCACCGTTTTTCCGCCGGTCTTCGTCCGTCTGATAGAAGTAGGAGAGCAGACAGGCAATCTGGACGACATCCTCCGGCGGCTGGCCGATTACCTGGACAAGGAGGAGTCCCTGGTTAAGAAGGTCCAGGGGGCCATGGTATACCCTGCCATAATCATAAGCCTCGCCTTTGTCGTTGCTCTGCTCTTCGTCAACTTCGTCATACCAGGCATGACCGGCCTCTTCACGGAGTTCAAGGCTGAGCTCCCTCTTCCTACCCGGATTCTCCTGGGCAGCTCAAATCTGGTACGGGGGAATTTCATCCAGATCGTCGTAGGGCTTATCGTCCTCATCGGCGGTGGATTATGGTACAGCCGTACTCCCCAAGGCCGGCGGCAGATCGACTACGCCATGATGAAGAGGGTTCCCCTGATCAAGTCCGTGGTCACCAAGGGGAGCATGGCCCGCCTGGCCGGCATCCTGTCCATGCTCCTGGCAGCAGGGCTCCCTCTGACGGAAATCATGGAACTGCTCAAGCGCACGACCCAAAACGTCGCCCTTCTGGAGGCCTTGGAACAGGTGCGTACTGATGTCTTGGGAGGCACCTCCATGTCGGAAGCGCTCAGCCGTCAAGCGGTCTTTCCGCCCATGCTGGGGCACATGGTGAAGGTCGGGGAGGAAACGGGCGCCCTGGCAGAGAACCTGCAGACGCTGGCCCGCTTCTATGAAGAGGAGACGGATCGGGCTGTCACTACCCTGACCTCGATGATCGAGCCGGCCCTCATCGTAGCCATCGGGGGCTTCATCGCCTTTCTGGCTATCTCGATCATCACCCCCATGTACTCGATCCTCGAGACTATCCGTTAGCCGAGGTCCCACCCCCGCTTACCCGCCCGCGCTTCAATGGCGCTTCAGTAGTGCTTCAGCGCTTTGCCCGCCGCCCCAGCCCGGCGCCCCCTTAGGCGTCAAAATAAGTGGACTTAGAACGTAGCGCTGGGGCTTGTCCCCGGCCGGAGGGGGCGTCGGGGGACAAGCCCCCAGCCTGGGGAACGGTGGAGTCACTTAGGTTGCCATAGCACCGTTCCCCGACCACCGGGCGGTCGGGGTCTAGACGCCCCCGACTACACAGCAAAGGCAACCCCGACCTAAAGGGGCGGTATCAGCGCCAACCTGCTGTTGTCACCACCGGCTGTTCTTGACCGTCGCGGGCAGGTATATTCTTGACGACTGAAGTGAGGTGATCTTGGCAGGTGCAGTCCGGCTCACCTGCGTGCCGTCGCCGAGCTGGCCGTAGGTGTTGCTTCCGCAGGTCAGCACGTTGCCATCGCTTGTTAACGCCATCCACCAGCCGGCGCTGGCGGAGATGCCAATAACGTCAGATAGCCCTGAGACCTGAACGGGCGTGGAAGTGGAACTGCCTCCATCATATGCCTTCCCCCAGACCCACACTGTGCCATCGCTCTTCAGAGCCAGGCTGAAGTAGTCCCCACTGGCGATGTTCACTATTCCGGACAAGCCAAACACCTGAACAGGGACGCTCTTCATAGCCGTCGTCCCATCCCCTAGCTGGCCGGATTCATTTTCGCCCCGGGCCCAGACAGTGCCGTCACTCTTGAGGGCCAGGAGATGATTGTATCCTGCGGCGATTGCCCCGATGCCAGAGAGTCCGGCTAGCTGCGCGGGCCTGAGCCAGTTGGGGTCAACCGTGCCCCCTTTTTCCCACAGCCCCCACATCCATATGGTCCCATCGCTTTTGAGGGCAGCGGTACCGTGCCTTCCTACTGCGACCGCTGTTGCGTTTGTCAACCCGGAGACTTGCAGCGGGGTCGTATAGACAGGTAGTGCGCCCCCTTGGGAATCTATGGCGCCGTTGCCGAGTTGTCCGCGGTCGTTCCCAAGCCATGTCCAGACAGTTCCGTCGGACTTGATGCCAACACTCGAAAAGTACCGATTGACCACCGTACCCATCCCGGACAGATTGTCTATGCGCTTGGGAACACGGGAGTTACTCCTAGTCCCGTCGCCAAATTGCCCGTATTCGTCGTTTCCCCAACCCCAGATCACGCCGTCGGCTGTTTTTGCGAAGCTCAAGTAATCACCTGCCGACACCGCGACCCCGTTTGAGAGCGAGCCCTTCCTTGCGGGAGTCTTTATTGGGTTGTCGTACGAATCGCCGGCTTCCCCCTGGTTGTTGGCGCCCCAACCCCAGACGCTGCCGTCCTGCTTGACTACCAGGCCATGCTCTCGGCCTGCCGAGATAGTTCTAATCCCCTGACCGATGGGAAGAGGCGTGCCGGTCGGAATTGGGGTAGGCGTAGCGGTTGGGCCTGTGCCGGGCGTCGCAGTTGGTCCCGCGCCGGGTGCCGGCGTTGCGGTTAGCGCGATGGGTGTTGCAGTCGGCGGGATTGGCGTGGGCGTGGGGGTCGGCGTGGGCACCTCAAAGGACGCGCTGCCAGGCTGGGTCGTGTAGCTTGGGGTTGCGGCGCATAACGCTCCTTTGACGTTGTAACCCCAGACCCACACGCTCTTATCACTCCTCAACGCGATAGAATGCTCTCTTCCGGCGGCGATGGCGATGACGTTGGTCAAGCCTGGCACCTTGTTGGGGGCAGGGTTACTGACCGTGCCGCCGTTTCCCAACGCTCCTGTGCCGTTGTTACCCCAGGCCCACACCGTCCCGTCGCTCTTCAGTGCCAGCGTGTGCATCGTGCCCACGGCTATGGCCGTTAGGTCCGTCACTCCAGACACCGCGACAGGTGTTGAACTGTAATTGGGGGAAAGGCTCCCGGTGCCCAGTTCCCCGTCAGTGTTCGTTCCCCAAGTATAAACTGTTCCGGCGCGCGTGAGAGCCGCGCTGCTATCCCCTCTCGCGGCTATTGCTATCACGTTTGACACGCCAGACACCTGCGCGGGACGTGTCTGGGAAGTGGTGTTGCCGTTCCCCAACTGTCCCTGGTCGTTCTTGCCCCAGGCCCAAACCACGCCGTTAGAGGCGAGGGCCAGGGAATGGTTGAATCCAGCCGCCACGGCCGTGCTACCGGTCACGCCGACTTGGACCGGGCTCGACCGGTCCGTCGTGGAGTTATCCCCCAGCTCTCCATTGACGTTGTAGCCCCAGCTCCAGACCGTCCCGTCGTTCTTGAGGGCGAGGCTGTGGTAATAGCCAGCAGCGGCGCCTGCAACCCCCGAGAGAGAGGGTACAGAACCCGGTGACAGACTGACTCCAGTCGTCTGGCCGTTGCCGAGCTGGCCGTACGAAGCCCAGCCCCATGACCAGAGCGCGCCGTCGTTCTTGACGGCCAGGGTGTGCCAGCCTCCGGCGGTTGTGGTGATAACGCCGGTGAGTCCGATGGCCTGCGTTGGTGAAGAACGGTCCGTGCTTGTGCCATCGCCCAGCTCGCCGTGCCCGTTGTAGCCGCAGGACCAAAGTGTCCCATCCCCGTATACAGCCAGGGTCCAGTAGTCGCCGCCGGCGATCGCCGCCACGCCGCCCGCGGCTGACTGGCGCGTGTCCGCTGGGATGACGGCTCCAGAGCCCTGTACGGTCCAGGCGTAGGTGGTACTGAGGATTAGGATAATGGCGATAGTAAGGAAAACCCTTGAGAACGTGCGCATATGGGTCACCCCCAAAACACCACAGTGGACTGTGGCTTATTTAAGTGCCTACGCCTTCCCCCTGGATTTTGTGTTGCGACCCGGTGGGGATTATATCCTATCAATTACAAAACGTTCAAGGTCTGCGTATCGAGAGGTGAGCTTGTAACGGAAAACATTAACAAGTTACCTTGTTTTCTGGTAGATGTTTCCACAAAAGGCGGTAATAACTACCGTTTGTTCCACTGACTTCCGAGGCAGTTCTCTAAGCTTTTCTTTCTTGATTTTGACTGGATTATGTGAGGACTTTGCGCTATCCTCCGCTCCCAGCAGCCAGGGTTGTCCTCAACTCCGGTGGTCGGCTTCGGGGACGAAGCCGACCACCGAGACCATTCTACGATGTCTTTCCATGAGACCGCTTAGCTTTGCACCGGATCGCGGTCTACTTCTCCACCGCAGTTTACTTTGAGAAAGGCCGTGGTCACCCACGCAACGACTACCACAACAAACGCGAAGAGGAAGGCCTCGCTGATGGCGGTGGAAAGCGCATGCCTTAGCCCTTCCAGTAGCTCCTGCACCAGCGCCGTGCCCTGGGGCCCCATCTGACTTAGGCTAGCCCCCAACTGTGCCTGAGCTTCCGGGCTTATCAGAGCCTGCGGGTTGTGTGCCAGGGCGGCGAGACGCTCTGGCGGTAGGGCCACCCTTACATCCGGCGAAAGAGTGTTAGTCAGGTTGGAGGCGAAACGATTGGTCATTACAGAACCAAGAATGGCCAGCCCCAGCGTCCCTCCAATGGTTCGAAAGAACTGGGTAGAGGAGGTAGCGACTCCAAGGAAACGGTAAGGGACAGCGTTCTGGACCGCGAGGGTGAAGAGAGGCATGGTCGCCCCGAGCCCCAGGCCCATGAGCACAGTATTGAACACCGCCTGTCCGTAGCTCGTGTCCGCTGTCATCCGAGAAAGCAAGGCCTGACCAAGGACGGTCACCCCGCCCCCCACCAGTCCCAGGACGCGGTAGTGTCCTCCCGTGCGGGATAGCACCTGTCCGGAGAGGATACTTCCTACCACCATCCCTAGCGTCATGGGCGTGAGGAAACCGCCACTGGCAGTCGCCGATAGACCCAAGACGCCCTGGAAGAAGAGAGGGATGAAAATAATCACACCAAACATGCCAAACCCGGTGAGAAACGTCACAATCATTGATACGGCAACGATACGATTCTGAAAGAGCTGCACGGGGATAATCGGCTCAGCAGCCCGCAACTCCGCCGTAATGAAGATCCCGGCCATGACTGCGGCGAAAGCCAGAGTCCCAATAACCTGCGCCGATTCCCATGGAAACTGGGATCCTCCCCAGGAAAGGGCAAGTAGCAGTGGCACCACCGCCAATGTCAGCGTCACCCCACCGATAAAGTCGAGTCGATGTCTTGCCCGGGCAACACGAACCTCAGGGAAAAACAGGATGAACAGGGCCACGACCGGGATGCCGAGGGGTATGTTGATGAAAAAGACCCAGTGCCACGAGAGCGTGTCCGTAACGTAGCCGCCCAGCGTTGGCCCGATGACGGAGGAGAGCCCAAAGACCCCAGCAATCAGCCCCTGGTATTTGCCCCGCTCGTCCGGAGGGAACAAATCACCGACGGTGATAAAGGCATTGGCCATCATCACTCCGGCGCCGATTCCCTGGAAGCCCCGGAAGAGAATGAGTTGAATGATGCTCTGGCTCAGCCCGGAGAGAACGGACCCCAGGAGGAAGATGACAATCCCCCCAATGTAAAACCACTTACGCCCGTACATGTCAGTCAGCCTGCCGACGATGGGCACAAGAGTGGTGGAGGCCACCAGATAGGCTGTGGTCACCCAAGCGTAGTAGGCGAAGCCACCCAAGTCCGCCATGATGCGTGGCATCGCGGTGCCTACCACTGTCTGGTCTAGAGATGCCAAGAACATGGCCAGCATTACTCCCCCCATAGTCAATGCCACTTGGCGTCGGGGTAGGGCTTGGAAACCCTGGTCATCCCCTGTCGCCCTGCCCGCTCCTCCGAGCGGTATTTGGCCGCGCTCTTCCATATTCACGTTATCCTCCGTTTGTGCTCGGTCCAGGACGGTCTCATTACAGATCGGGGGCCGGTATTACTTCTCTGTCTTCGCTGTGGCTCCGGGAATCACGTAATATTCTGGCAGTTTTATCGACACCGCTGTCTTTCTTAGGTTTGCGATGTCCTGTCGTGATGCGCTCATTTTCACTTCAAGGGCTGCTTTCTCATCAACGATGACATCTATCTCGCCGCTCTCCTTGTGGTAAAAGCTCATTGTGTGGTGCGGTCTCAGGGTTTGAAATACACTTTGTTCAAGCAGTTGTCCTTATGATACCTTCCCAGTATGTTCGCAATGCCGGAATCGCACGGGAAAAGCTTTCTACTTCCCGCGGCTTGCCTGCCGATGCTTGGTGAATGTCTTGGTATGAGGGACATAAAGTAGGTCTGTTCAAGAAACGGAAGATAGTTGTAAAGCTTTTTGTGCGAACCACTCCGCCACTTCTCTTCTTATCTGTTTGAAGACAAGGAACTCCGCAAAGTCCAAGGGGTATATTTCGAAAATGATTTTTCTACCTGCGAGAGAATCCAGGTAGTAGCTGCTTGAACCCGTTAGGAGAAACTTGACGTTCCGGTGATCATAACAACAATCCATCTGCCGCTCAAGCACAATTGCAATGATATATATATTGACAAGCTATTCATGCGGTGGTACGATAATGTAATCTGACTCCGGGAGGGCCAATGACTGAACGCGTAGAGGCGGCCCCCGTATCCGAACGTGTGGAGGCAGTTCTCGAAATCCTCCGCCCCTTCTTTGAAAGGGATGGGGGGAACATAGAGCTTCTTGGCGTGGACTTGGGCGTGGTGGTGGTGCGCCTCACGGGCGCCTGCGCCGCATGCCCATTCGCTGAAGCTGACGTTCAGGGCATGGTCGAGCAGGTCATCCGAGAAGCCGTGCCGGAAATAAGAGCAGTCGAGGCCGTCCTATTCTGAAGGCTGGATTCTGTAATTCGTTTTCACCTGAGCTGAATGCCGTGAAGGCCGATGGTAGTCCCAGGTAATGCAGCCCGGCTGGCGTAGAGGCCGCGGAGGAGGGAGAGTAAGATGCCAAGGTACATGGATTTCCACAAGAAGGTAGAGGGGCTGAGCGCCGACAAGGTCGCCGCTGCGCACCGGAAAGACCTCGACATCCAGGACAAATACGGCGTCAACTATTTCAAGTACTGGGTAGACGAAGGCGCCGGCGCCGTGTTCTGCCTATGTGATGCCCCCAGCAAGGAAGCCGCCAACGCGGTCCACCGGGAGGCCCACGGCCTAGTCGCCGACGAGATCTACGAGGTCAGCGAAGGCTCTTAGGCAACTTGCGGCAGAGAACCCGGCCCAGGGTAGAGACGCCCCGGTGGGGCGTCTCTACAGATAGTGTGTTCTTGGAGGAAGAAAGGCGATGGACTATCACGAGGCCCTGGTGAAGGGTTGGAGAAACTCCATCAAGGAAGAAGCGGCGGCAGAAAGACGCTACCGCCGGGCGGCAGAGTTGGCGCCGGACCCGGCCCTGAAAGCCCTCTTCGAGTTCCTGGCAGGCGAAGAGGCCAAGCATAGGGACCTTCTGGATGACGAGTACCAGAAGCGGTTCATGCCAGACATGTAGCTATGGACACCTTCCGCTTTTCACCGCGCCCGAACCGGGCCCACGAAATCCGCTGGCGAGAATGGGGCCCGGAGGCCTTTCAAGAGGCCGTACGGCTGGACCGGCCGATGCTACTGGCCATATCCGCGGTCTGGTGCCACTGGTGTCATGTAATGGATGAGACCACGTATTCCGACCCCCGAGTCATCGACCTGCTCAACCGGGAGTTTCTCCCCGTCCGGGTCGACAATGACCGCCATCCGGAAGTGAACCAGCGCTATAACATGGGCGGCTGGCCGACCACGGCCTTCCTCACCCCCCAGGGCGACATCCTCAGTGGGGCCACGTATCTGCCCCCGGAGGCCCTCCAGTCCATTGCCGGTCAGGTCTTGCAATACTACCGGACTCGCAAAGCCGAGCTTTATAGCCGTATCCTGGAGCAGAGCGGAAAAGCTGCCCCGGCTCATGTACCGTCAGATGTGCCGCAGGATGCCGCGGACCGCGTGCTGGGCCATCTCGCCCAGACCTATGACCCGGAACATGGCGGTTTCGGCACGGAGCCCAAATTCCCGCAGGCCGACGCTCTGGAGCTACTCCTGCAGCGGTATCACGCTGGCAGAGAGGAGCGCTGGGGCCAGATGGCGGCCAAGACCCTCAAGGCCATGGGCTCTGGAGGGATGTTCGACCACGTGGCAGGGGGCTTCTTCCGCTACTCCACTAACCGGGACTGGAGCATACCCCATTACGAGAAGATGGCCGAAGACAACGCGGCGCTCCTCCGGGTCTTTCTCCACGGGGCGCAGGTCCTGAAAGATCCGGACCTGGCGTTCGTGGCGAATAGGACCGTCGACTACGTTCTGTCAACCCTCTATGATCGTAATACCCAAGCCTTCTACGGCAGCCAGGACGCCGACGAGGAGTATTACCGGTTGCCACCGGAGGAACGGGCCCGGCGGGAGCCTCCTTTCGTGGACCGCACCGTTTACCTCAATTGGGCGGCGGCCATGGCGTCTTCGTTCCTGGAGGCATCTCGCGTCTTGAGCAGGCCGGAGCTGGAAGACACCGCTCTGGGGGCCCTGGGCTTCCTCTGGGAAGAGCTATACCGGGAAGCCCAGGGCATGTATCACTACTATGACGGCCAGGCCAAGGGTCCAGGGCTGGTGGTAGACCAGGTGTGGATGCTGGAGGCCCTCTTGGATGCCTATGAGGCGACCGGCAGGCCCGTATACCTGCAGCAGGCCGGGAAGCTGGCTGATCTGGTATGTACCCGTTTCCAGGACACCTCGGGAGGTTTCTTCGACACCTGGGAAGGCTATCAGCCTCTGGGTCGCTTGCAGGAACGGGACAAGTCCATAGTGGAGAATTCCCTGGCGGCCGAGGGCCTGATGCGGCTCTATTACCTGGCCGGTGGCGAAGACTACCGGCAGGCGGCGGAGGGTGCGCTTCGCACCTTTTCCTCAGACTACCTTAAGTACGGGCCTTACGCCGCCACTTACGCCCGGGCGGTGACCTGGCTGACAGAGGACCCGCTCCAACTAAGGATAGTGGGCCAGGAGGAGGCCACCCAGCCATGGCGAAAGTCGGGCCTGGCCTCCTACAATCCCCGCCGCCTGGTTGAATCCCTGGACCCCAACCGGGATGTCGCCCGTCTGCAAGACCTGGGACTTCCCGGGAGTGGCGGACCGGTGGCCTATATCTGCCACCGGGGTGCGTGCTCTTCAGTAGAAAGGGCGGGAGACCTACCGGGCGCCCTTGAAGCCCTGGCCTCACCGACGGCAAAGAGGTCCTAGGTCTTATGGTCTATTTCTTCGGGCCGCGGCCAGGCACGAAGGCATATGTCTTTTAAGGTATATACCACTTAAAGCTTGACATTTAGGGTTAATCGTGCTATAATGCAACAAAGGTGAACTAGAAGAGTTCCTTGGGATCTCGGGTGAGCTTGGTTAGGATCTTTCCCTGGGGGGAGGGAGTGAATCATGACGCAGCGAATATTAGTGCCCCTGGAAGGGACCGAATTTGCCGAATCTGTTCTGGGAGAGGTGGAGGAGCTAGCCGCTGGTAGGCGTGCCGAGGTAGTCCTATTTCGCGTGGGACAGCTTCCTCATGACGTGATGATAGAGAGCGGCCGGGTCTTCTATCTCGATGAGCAGTTGAGTTGGTCCGAGTCTGAGATGCTCGAGTACCTGAGGGTGCTGGAGCGGAAGCTAAGGGCTCGGGGCCTGCGAGTCCAGAGTGCCACCGGCTTCGGTGATCCCGCAACGGAGATACTCCGTTACGCTGAGGAAAACGGTATTACCATGATTGCCATGGCCACCCATGCCCGGAAAGGGCTGGACGGCATCTGGCGCGGCAGCGTGGCCCGTAGCGTTTACGAGAGGGCCGCGGTGCCGGTACTTGTCAAGAGGTGGAGCGAGAAAGAAGCCGCACTGCGGGCGGCTTGAATATTGGCCTTATCGGTTCATTGATAGGGTATCCCAGGGCATCCTTTGGCTGAGGGATGTCGAATGGTAAACTGGAACCACCTGGGATGGGGCAGGTGGCGAGGCAGGGTGTCCGAAAGGCGCCAGCGGTCGTTTGCCGTTAGAAGGGTGCGGAGAGGTAAGATGGTGTGCCATCGAGTAGCGCCTGCCCACTGAGGAGCAAATGGGAAGGCCGGAAACCTGACAGGGTTTTCGGCCTTCCCTTATTCTTTTTCTCTTTCCTCCGCTCCTGCATGCGCAACCCTGAAAATGACAAATTGGGGGGACGCTCCCCAAGGCCCCCCGCACTTCTGAGGCCTCTTGACGCGTGCAAGCCGGACCCTGTTTTGACACGTTTAAGCCGGACCCTGTATGATTAATGCCTAGCGTTCCAGTTCCAAGTGAGATTCCGGCCGCTGATGAAAGCGTTTCACCACCTTATCTCCAATCGCCATGAATACGCCCGTGAATGGAAGGCCAGGACCGGAGGCAAGGTTCTGGGCTATTTCTGCACCTATGTCCCGGAGGAACTGGTCTATGCCGCCGGGGTCCTGCCGGTGCGCATCCTGGGCAGCCACGAGCCGGACAACGTGGCGGAGCGCCATATCTATTCCATGTACTGTCCCTTCTGCCGAGACTGCCTGTCCCAGGGGCTGCGCGGGCGCTACGACTACCTCGACGGCATTGCTATCGCCCATTCCTGCATCCATATCCGCCAGGCCTTCAGCAGTTGGCGGCTCCATGTGCCTGTCTCTTACGACTACTACATGTTCATGCCCGCCAAGCCTCAAAGCCCCTCCGCTCATACGCTCCTGACCAAGGAGCTTGCCGCCTTCCGGGACTCCCTGGAGGGATGGACCGGGCAGCCCATAACGCCCGAGGGCCTGGGAGAGGCTATCGAGCTGGTCAACACGGGGCGCCGCCTGTTGCGGCAGGTATATGAGCTTCGCAAGTCCCCACGGCCGCCCCTGACGGGGGCCGAGGCTATGGAGATGGTGGTGTCCAGCCAGATGGCGGACCGGCGGGAGCATAACATCTTGCTCCAGGCGGCCCTGGAGGAACTGCGGGGCAGGGATCTTGCCAGGGAGACGGGCGTCAGGCTCATGATCGTGGGCAGCGAGGATGATGATACGGAGATGCTACGGCTCATCGAGTCTCTGGGCGCCACCGTCGTCATCGATGATCATTGTACGGGCAGCCGCCACTTCTGGAACCAGGTGGAGGTGAAAGGAGACCTTCTCTCCTCTATCGCCGCCCGCTATTTGGAAAGGCCTCCCTGTCCCCAAAAAGACTGGGAGGGGCGCCGCCGCCTGGACCATATCCGTCGCTTGGCCGCGGAGTATGGGGTCCAGGGGGCCATCGTTATTCAGCAGAAGTTCTGCGACCCCCACGAGTTGGACAATCCTGTCATAATTTCTCTTCTGCAGGACGAACTCCATATCCCCTCGCTTTTCCTGGAGTTCGATGTGACTATCCCTGTGGGCCAGTTCCAGACCCGCATCGAGGCGTTTTTGGAGATGCTACGCCTAGAGGTGTGAGCTGCCACACGTCACGCCATGAGTAGTTGCGGATGGCGCGGCGATGCCAGTTGCCAGTCAGCAGCGGGCTCTCAGCCACACCGGCGGCTAGCACCAGGAGCCCGACGCTGGGGCAATCCCGCCCCGGGCTAAAGGTCATGCACAATTTATGACGCCAAA
>Ga0082335_1002611_pt1 | contig 33126 bp, 33 predicted proteins | sample Subgrocontami58m_FD_72375 | JGI IMG/M metagenome (GOLD analysis project Ga0082335, IMG submission 72375) | Subsurface groundwater microbial communities from S. Glens Falls, New York, USA - GMW37 contaminated, 5.8 m (SPADES assembly) (version 2) ... | reverse complement strand
ATAGCGACCACCGGCGCTGGTAACCCGCAGGCCGAAGCAATCTCCTAGTGGCGCGCCGAGATTGCTTCGCTATCGCTCGCAATGACGTTGGGCCATTTCCTGTGTTACAGACCACTAGTCACTAGTCATCTAATCACCATGCGACGCGCATTGCAGTTTTGTTATATCTTGCCCTGGATTTATTGCATTTCCGTTACAGTCGAGCTGCAAAACTTGGAATTCCGTTTGACAACACCTGTATGATTAGCCTATATTAGTTTTGCAAGGACCTCTTGCTGCGTCCTCATTGACCTACCATAACTGCGGTTTCCCTTGGAGCGGAAAAAGCAGCGCAAGGAGAAGAACCGTGAGAATTGCTCAACTGGCTCCGCTGTGGGAGAGAGTACCTCCGCCCCAATATGGAGGGACGGAAGCCGTGGTTTCACTGCTGGCAGATGAGCTTGCGCGCCGGGGACACCAGGTTGTTCTGTATGCCTCCGGCGATTCGGAGACCTTGGCTGAGCTGCGCTCGGTCTACCCCCGCAGCCTTCGCATGGCCGAAGTGGACGGCGTTATCGATAGCCCCGCGGGATACGAATGGGTGCATGTAGCAAACGCTCTCAAAGACCACGCCCAGTTCGACATCATCCACAACCACTCGGGTGAGCTGCCCATGGCCATGAGCACTGTAGTTCCAACCCCTATGCTTAGCACGCTCCACTGTGCCATCACACCTGACGCCCAGTTCGTGTGGGCCAGCTACCCGTGGTTCTACAACACCATAAGCTGCGCGTCCAAGAACGGCTCCCCGGATAGGAACTACTTGGGCGTAGTCTATAACGCTATAGACGTTGCGAGCTTTCCCTACGATGAGGATAAAGAAGATTACCTGTTGTTCCTGGGCCGCATATCCCCGGAGAAGGGACCCGTGACGGCCATCCAGGTGGCGAAGATGCTCGGGAAGAAACTGATCATAGCTGGAAAAGTGGACAAGGCGGACAAGGAATACTACCATAGGATGGTGGAGCCGCTCATCGATGGCAAGCTCATCCACTTTTTCGGAGAGGCCAACGGCGAGCAGAAACGAGAGCTCTATCGCAAAGCGATGGTGGTCCTGATGCCCCTCGACTGGGAAGAGCCGTTTGGCCTGGTCATGGCAGAGGCATTAGCCTGCGGAACGCCCGTGATAGCCTTCCCCCGGGGAGCGGCTCCCGAGATCATAAGGGATGGCGTGACGGGCTACCTGGTCAACAGCGCCGAAGAGATGGCCCAGGCCGTCTACCGCCTGGACCGCATAAGCGCCAAGAACTGCCGGCAGCATGTCCAAGAGCACTTCGATGTGCCAGTAATGGCCGACGGTTACCTGGCCCTCTATGAACGTATCCTGGAAATGGCTGGAACCGAGCCCAGGACCTACGTAAAGCATCTGGGCTTGAAGAGGAGGAGCTATGGGCGAGAACCCAGGAGCATCGGCGGTATTACCCCAACCAGCGTCAGGAGGAGCAGGTAAAGCGGTCCGGAGCCCCTGGAACGACCAATCTATCCTGGGCCTCCTGCTAGACGCTCTCCGTAAAGAGTGCGGTAATGAGTGCTGTGACTGCGACCTGGAGGTGAGAGACCGCGTCGCCTACTTGCGCGGCACCGTCTCCGGTCTGGCCCACAAGCTGGCCCTGGCCAGGGCAGTCATGAACGTCCCAGGGTTGAGGGCCGTGGTGAACCAGCTTCGGGTAACCCCCCTCTCACCCCGTAGCGACCAGCACATTGCTTCAGACGTCCGGTCTGCGATGATCAAGTCCGGGCTTGGGGCCCGGATGCCTGCTGTGAACGTTATAGATGGGGTGGTTTACCTCGCAGGAAGTGTAGGCTCACCGGAAGCCAGGAGCATCGCAGAGGATGCCGCCTGGTCGGCTCCAGGAGTTGAGCAGGTCGTCAGCGATATCCAGTCCACAACCCCCCGCCCCAAAAAGGACCAAGAGGTCCTGACCGACGTGGAGCTGACGCTGAGCCGCTACCTCGGATCAGGCTCCAAAATGGTGCACGCAGAGGTGCGGAAAGGAGTCGTCTACCTCAGAGGCGACGTGGATTCCGCATACCAGAGCCTGCTCACCGAAAACGCGGTTGCCTGGACACCGAGCGTGGTGGACGTGGTCAACGAATTGATTGTTACTTCCTGCCGGCCTAACTAGTCCGTATGGCCAGGGCCCCAGAACGCCAGCGCCGGTCTCGTGTCCCCATTGGGGCTCCTGAAGACTTCCTGATTGAGCAGACCGAGGCGGCAGCCATTGCCAGCATCCAGGACGCCCTGGTCATCAAGGAAGGGGACCTCTTCCTGCTGACCAACCGGGAAGGAGAGATTCCCCGCGAAAACAGCAGCGGCTTCGGCCTGTACCATCAAGATACCCGCTACCTGTCCACGTATGAGGTCTTCCTCGAAGACGCCAAGCCCATAGTCCTCCTCTCCACGGCCGAGCTCGGCTTTAGCGCCGAGCAGGAAATGACCAACCCCCTGATCTATAGCCACCTGGGGCGCCCTATCGTAAGGCAGACCATCGCCATCCGCCGCGAGCGGCTGGTGGACGGCTCAGTCCAGGAACGGGTGTTCGTAACCAACTTCAATGTCTTCCGAATCTCGCTTAACCTGCGCATTGACCTCGCTGCGGATTTCGTCGACATCTTCGAGGTACGGGGGATGGCCAGGCCCCGGCGGGGGGAGCTCCTCCCGCCACAGATTACGGAGGACTCCATAACCTTCGCCTACCTGGGCCTTGATGGTTTGGAGCGTCAAACCCGGGTCACTTTCTCCCCGCGCCCGACCAGCATTAGCGCCCAGGGCGTCACTTTCCGGTTCTCCCTGCGACACCGGGAGTCCACCAGCTTTCGGGTCACCATAACCATCAATAACGTCATGCCAGCCGCCTCTTTCACCACTTCCTTCGACCGCCTGGCCCGAGACTACCGGGAATGGAAACGAAACTGCACCCAGGTGGACTCCTCTAACGAGTTCTTCGAGTCGGTAGTGAACCGCTGTCTGGCGGATGTACGGTTGCTGCAAAGCGGGACGCCGGAGGAATCCTATGTGGCGGCGGGCATCCCCTGGTTCGCCACCCTGTTTGGCCGCGACCTCTTGTTTACCTCGCTCCAGCTCTTGCCCTATAACTCCAGTGTAGCCAGGAGAGCTCTGAGCCTTCTGGCCCGATACCAGGGCACAAGAGTGGACCCCTGGCGGGACGAGGAGCCGGGGAAAATCCTCCACGAGCTGCGTTTGGGAGAGATGGCCCGTCTCGATGAGGTGCCCTTCACCCCCTACTATGGCTCAGTGGACTCCACGCCGCTATTTCTTCTCCTGGCAGGAGAGTTCTACGCCTGGACCGGAGACCTGAGCCTGATGGAAGAGCTGGAGCCGAACCTGCTGGCGGGGCTTGACTGGCTGCAGCGATATGGCGACCTGGATGGCAGCGGCTATGTCTCTTACGAAAAGCGCTCCGCCAAAGGGCTCGTGAACCAGGGATGGAAAGACTCCGGCGATGCTATCGTCAACCCCGACGGGACCCTGGCCTACCCGCCCATCGCCCTGATAGAGGTCCAGGCCTACGTCTACGCTGCCAAGGAGCGGCTGGCCAGGGTCTTTGCCGACCTGGGAAGAGACGACCTGTCCCGCCGTCTCAGCCAGGAGGCAAGGGACTTGAAGGTCCGTTTCAACCAGGACTTCTGGCTGGAGACGGAGAAGTTCTTCGCCATTGCCCTGGACGGATCCAACAAGCCGGTCGCCACAGTCACCTCCAACCCTGGCCACGCCCTATGGGCGGGAATCGTGGACATAGACAAGGCCCAGGATGTGGTCAACAGGCTCTTGACCAACGACATGTTCTCCGGTTGGGGAATCCGCACACTGAGCACCCGGGCGCCCCGCTACAACCCCATGGGCTATCACCTGGGGACTATCTGGCCCCATGATAACTCCATTATCGCCATGGGCTTCAAGCGTTACGGATTCGAGGACGAGGTCAATGAGGTCGCTACGGCACTCTACGACGCCTGCCGCGCCTTCGATTATTACCGGCTGCCGGAGCTCTTCTGCGGGATGCCCCGCACCCGTCATAATGTTCCGGTCCGGTACCCTATCGCCTGTAGCCCCCAGGCCTGGGCCGCGGGAAGCATGCTTCACCTGCTCCAAGCCATCCTGGGCCTGGACCCAAACGCCCCGGAAGAGGAGTTGAGCATCGTGCGTCCCCGGCTGCCCTCCTGGCTGGACCGCATCCGCCTTTCCCGCCTTACCGTAGGCCAGAGCACGGTCGACCTCGTTCTCCACCGCCGCGACAACCGCACCGAGGTGGACATCGCGGCCATAGAGGGGAAACTGAAGGTCTCCGTGATAAGCTAGCCCGGCTTCTTCTGCCCGCACTTAGCGCATTCCTTGTAAGACTCCCCCCGGGAGGTCTTCCCGGACTTCCACTGGTGGTTCCCGCCCTTAGGGCACTTGTAAGGACCAGGCATGGCGCGCCTCCGGATCGGATGCCATTATTGTATGGGATGCGTACCCGCCGTACAAGCCCGACCAGGAGCTTCGTCGTCCCGCTGTACAAGCCCGACCAGGAGAAGTTAGCGGTAACGTAGTGCGGGGGCTTCTCCCCCTGGGGCCGGGAGCAGGGGGAGAAGCCCCCGCACTACGCATTGCTCTCCCCTGGCGTCCCCTCGCATCAGTTGTGAATAAAGCTTTCCAAGAGGGATGGCGCGAGCGGCCGCAAGACCTCATTACCTGCGCCTGAGAGAACAATTAGGCGTAGTTATTCCCCTAAATGATCCCTCCTAACGACAATCTCACGAGTTCCAGCAGACATAGGACAGCTCCGCGGATTTGCAAAAGGCAGCGCGTTGTGCTATAAAGAAAATGCCCCGAGTGGTTGAGTAAGGTACACCCGCTGGACCGTAGGATACCGAACTCTGAGTAGGTGGAAGCTGGGAACCTCCCGGTGGAAGCCGGAAGGAGCATAGGGCACTCAAGGCTGGCGAGGTAAACTGAAAGGTTACTCGGGGCTAGCTGTTTCTTCGGGAAACGCCGACCAAAGCCCCTTTGGCCGGCGGGGCTAGAAAGCCCCGCCTATCCGAATCCCAGTTTTGCGCAGCCAGCCCATTCCAAAGCATTTTAAAGGCCGTAGGCCTCTTCCGCCCTTTCTGCAAGCCGGTCCCAGTGGAATTCCCCCATAATCCGGGCCCGGGCCGCCTGCCCCAGGCGGCGGCGAAGCTCAGGGTCGTCGAGCAGAAGGACCAGTTTAGCGGCAAAGCCGGCCACGTCCCCGGGCGTTGCCAGCAGTCCGCTCTCGCCATCCACAATGTACTCGGAAGCCTGCCCCACGCGGTCCGCTACTACCGGGAGACCCGCCTGCATCAGCTCTACCAGCTTCAGGGGGCACTTGGCCCGATTGACCAGGGTGTCGTCAAGTGGATAAAGGGCCACCTGGACCCCGCGGAAGTACTCCGGTAGCTGCCCCGGCCTGATCCATCCGGCCATCTCCACCCTATGGTGAAGCCCGGCCTCCTCCACCAGGCGGCTCATCTCCCTCTCCTCTCCCAGAAGGCCCTGGCCCAAGACCAGCAGCCGGGCCTGGGGGATGCTGGTCAGCACCTCTCGGAGGATCCCCACCACCCGCCGGGCCTGGAACTCGAAGAACCTGGTGTAGAGAAGCAAGGTCGGACCGGCTCCATCGCCGCTGGGCCCCGGCAAGGTTTGTGTGTCAGGCGCCCCGCAGGCCCCGTTGGGGAGGTAGACGATGCGCTCTGAAGGTACGCCCACTTCCTCGACCATAGAGCATAGCACCCGGCTGGCCGCCGTCACGGCGTCCGCATGGCGCAGCACCCATCCCTCCTGGAAAGAGAAGAAGGCCCGCTGGAGGGGCCCGTAGGGGGCCAGTTCGTTCCAGCCACCCCGGCCTTCCCAATCGTCGGTGTCCACCACCAGCCTGGCAGAGCTAAGGCCAGCCCTTCTTAACATCCAGCAAGCCATGGCCACCAGGCCGGAAAAGGCCTTTGGCTTGAAGATATGGACCACCTCGGGCCGGCGCTCCAGGGCAAGGCGCAGGGTGCGCCAGGTCACCAGGGGGTACCAGAGGGGTGGGAACCGGGGAGGCAAAGGGGGGTGCCACACCGGGACCCCTTGAAGGACCAAGCGCCGGCCCGAGTAGGCCGGGTTGTCCCAGGGCGGGACTACCAACACCACCTCATGCCCGCGGCGGGCCAGAGCGGAGGCCAGAGGCAAGGCCCTCCCGCTCGAGGTGCCCTTAGGGTCCAGGGCGAAAGGGCCTACAAAGGCAATCCGCATAGCTCTATAGTCCGGTCACCCCGCAGGTATGCAGAAGCTGGGAGCGCCGGCGTCTCGCCGGCCCCAGGGGTCCGTCCCGAGCCCGGACAGCGGGAGAATCCCGGCACGGGATCACCATGCAACCGGAGACGCCTTATCGCAACGTCTGAGACGCCTCGGCGAGGCGTATCTACAAGTATCGAGCGGTGCCACTGCAACCCAGAGGCGATCACCACGAGGCGTACATAGAAGGCTCTACGCCCTGGCTGCCTCCAGCCCCTCCGGGGGAATGCCCAACTTCTCCAGGAGTGCGCTCACACCGGCGGGCAGGTCCTCTTCGACCTCCTGACGCTCCAGGCCCGCCCCTAGCGCCACGGCGAAGCTGAATTCGGCGGTCAGCAAGTCCTCCGGCTCGTGGGTGTCAGAGTTCACCAGCAGCCGGGCTCCGGCTGCCCGGGCCATCCCGGCCACCCGGCCGTTCCCCAAGCAATGGCCCTTCCGGGCGCTGATTTCCAGAAAGATACCGTTGGCGGCGGCCAGGCGGGCCTCCTCCGGGGTGAGGAGACCGGGATGGGCCAGGATGTCCACATGGGGCGAGCTGAGAGCTGCCAGGTTGGTGCCGGCGGGCACCGGCTCCACGATGGTCTCCCCGTGCACCACGACAAGCCGGGCTCCCATTTCCTTGGCGGTGCGGGCAATCTCCCCTAAGGCCACGGGAGGCACATGGGTAAGCTCCACACCCGGTATGGCCATGATATCCCAGTGCCTCTCGGCCAACTGGCATTCCTTTATCACGACAGGGAGATAGTTCTCCAGAGTGCCCAAGCCCATATGGTCAGTTATGGCTACAACCCGGTACCCGCGCTTGACCGCGCGGTGGATCAGCTCTATCGGCGAGAGGCATCCGTCGGATAGGGTGGTGTGCGTGTGGAAATCGCAGAGCATCGCCCCTCCAAGATAGCAGAAAGGGTAGGCAAAGACAAGGGAAGGGGCCCTCCCTCCAACATGCTGGCCTTTGCCGAGACGTTCATTAACGTTTCCCGAATGCAATCTGTTATGTCTTTGCAATGTTCTGCGTGCGATAATGACGACTTTGTAATGGTAGAAAGAGTACGCTTCAGCTAAATAGCGCGTACGTGTGGAGTTGTGTAGCGCGGGGGCTTGTCCCCCGCCGGGGGGGGCGGGAGACAAGCCCCCGCGCTACGTTAATTGGTTGCTGGGTACGGTCTGGCCGGCGTCAGCATCAAACCATGTCTTGCAAGGTCCCAATAAGAGTCAAGGTCTGCACTTCATTAGGCTGGGTCTGGTCCTGAGAAAAAGGCGCGGGCACCTGCGAAAGCCTGGCCGGCGAGCCCGCTGGCCGGGCCACCGCAGAAATATTTTTAAAGGAGGAAACATTATGGAGCGAGTGTCGAGAGCCCTGAGCCGACGGCGGTTCGCAACGGGCCTGGGTCGGGAGGTGGAGATATGACACCCACATCCTGGCCACGGCTCCTGGTGGCGGGGGCGGTACTGGCAGCAGTGGTAATGGTCGGGCTGTTTGCCTGGCCGCGAGGGACCCTTGCCAGTCCGGGGGTGGAGGAAGGAATGGCCGTATTTACCGGCAAAGGGCTATGCGCCAACTGCCACGGGGCCAATGGCGAGGGGGGTTTTGGGCCCACGCTGGCGGGTCGCGGGTTGGCCGCTGAAAGGGTAGTGCGCCAGTTGCGGACCCCCTTCCGCAATATGCCCAGCTTCCGGACAAACCAGGTAAGCGATGACGAAGCGGCCTCCATCGCGGAATTCCTGGCGAGCCTGGAGGCGCCGGCAGAGCGGGGCAAGCCCAGGGCCGAGGCCCAGCCCACTGACTCCGAAGTGAAGAAAGCGTGGATCGGAAAAGGGTGCGCCCAGTGCCACGGGGCGGCGGCTGGAGGCATTGTTACCAACTGGGCCGAGCGCGGCGCTACCCCTCTCGCCGCCGTACTGACGCGGAAGGCCAATGGGGGCAACCTCATGCCTGCCTTCAGGGAAGACCAGGTGAGCGACGTGCAGGAGACGGCCTTCCATGGCTATCTTACGGGCCTGGTGGACTCGACCTACCCAGTGTCGGCTGGGATCACGGCATCTCGACAGGGCAACCTGACGACATTTTCCATTACAGTGCGGAACAATATCGAGAACCAGGCCGCCTTCTTTGAGGTGAAGGGGGTAGTGCCCAAGGGAGCCATGCTGGTGGACTCCTGGGCCGGGTCCGGCCGCGGCTTCAACGCCGGCAGATTCGACGGGAAGGACGTGGGCTGGATCAACACCAACGTAGGGCCCGACCGCACTCAGGGACCGTTCGTCTTCATCGTGGACACGGGCAGCGACCCCGCGTCCGCCTACGCCTGGGTGCGCTATATCACCGTCAAGGGACAGACCGGCGCCTTCACCACCCGTCCGGCTACCGCGAACCCGTAGGTAGTAGTTAAGGGACTCTACATCAATTGGGGGGCCCCATGGGCGACCATGGGGCCCCCTCGGGCAACAGGGTCCCTTCCCTTTCTCATGAAAAGGGAGATGCCAAGGAGGGATCGCGCCGAAAGGAGTTGATAGTATAGGCCAAAGCAGCAAGGATGGCTTGCCGATCAGCAGGCGCCTTGTGGCGCCCCTGGTTCCCAAGCGGATAAACGAAAGGGCGAGGTTACCGTGGGGTCGCGCAGTAGCCAGAACCAAGAGCAGGCCCAAGATCGTATGAGGAAAGGAAAATGAAACGAGTCCTTAGAGAAATGTGCCGCAGGCACGCGGCAAGAACCTTGGCGCCGCTGGTTATCCTGGCGCTCATCATCCTCATGGTCGCGCCGCTGGCGAGCGTCGGAAAGGCCGCAGGAGTGACCCGCACGTATTACATCGCGGCCGATGAGGTGGAGTGGAACTACGCGCCCACAGGCATCAACCAAATCACCGGCCAGCCCTTCGATGACGCGGCCAACGTCTTCCTGCAGAACGGGCCGGACCGGATCGGCGCGGTGAACATCAAGTCGCTCTACCGGGAGTACACCAACGCCAGCTTTAACAGACTCAAGGAAAGGGACGACAAGTGGGAACACCTCGGCCTCTTGGGCCCGGTCCTGCGGGGCGCAGTGGGCGACACCATAAAGGTGGTCTTCAAAAACAAGACCCTCTTTGACGCCAGCGTCCACCCCCACGGCGTCTTTTACCTGAAGGACTCCGAGGGTTTCGATTACAACGATGGCAGCGCGGCAGGGACCAATGGGGACGGCGCCGTACCGCCGGGAGAGACCTGGACCTACAACTGGACCATCCCGGAGCGAGCCGGCCCTGGGCCCATGGACCCCAGTTCCATGGTCTGGGCCTACCACGGTCATACCAACGAGACGGCGGACACCAACGCCGGGCAGATAGGGGTGATCATCGTCACCAAAGCCGGCATGGCTAACCCCGATGGGTCGCCCAAGGACGTGGACCGGGAGTTCGTCAACCTGTTCACCGTCTTCGACGAGAACGTCAGCCCTTACCTGGACGCCAACATTGCGAGGTTCACCACCTCCCCGGTGGACGTGGATGATCCAGACTTCCAGGAGAGCAACCTGAAACACTCCATCAACGGCCTGATGTACGGCAACCTGATGGATCTGAAAATGAAGGTCGGGGAGCGGGTCCGCTGGTACGTCATAGGCATGGGCACCGAGGTCGACCTGCACACGCCTCACTGGCACGCCAATACTCTCTTGTGGAGCGGAATGCGCACGGACATGGTGGAGCTGCTGCCCATGAGCATGAAACAGTTGGATATGAATCCGGATAACCCGGGCACCTGGCTCTACCACTGCCACGTCAACGACCATATCGATGCCGGCATGATAACTATGTATGCCGTCAACGGCAGGAAGTAGAACGGGGAGAAAGCACCCGAAAACGGACGCTGGCTGCAGAGGGGACGGGTAGTTCGCTCCACGCCGTAGCAGCTCGGCGCCAGGTGAGTTGAGCGAAATAGAGAACGACCAGGGCCCCCGAGATGGGGGCTCTGGTTGTTCCTGACCAAGAGAGACCGGGAATTCCCCCGTCTTCCTTCCTTGACACCAAGCTTGCGGCTCCCTAAGATAAGCGGCGTTGCAATGGAGGTGAACCGTTGATCAGACCCCTGTCCACCCGTCCGCCCGGCCCGCCCTTCAGGGCGGCAGCCCCGTGGAAAATCGTCCTACTGGTAGCCGTTGCCATTTGGGGGCGCGGTAGAGCCCAACGGCAGGCAGCCCCGTGGAAAATCGTCCTCTTACTGGTAGCCGTGGCCATGGCCTCGGCCTTGAGCGCCTGCGTCCCTCAACCGAACCTGGAGGTCCGCATGGGGATCGTTGGGGGAAGCCAGCCCCTCTGGCGCTATGTCGCCGCGCAAAGGGAACAGCTCCTGGCCCCCTCCGGATACCAGGTCAGCTTCGCCGCCTATCCCAGCGAAGCGGCCCTGAAGGAGTCCTTCCTGAACAGGGAGGTTGACGTCATGGCTACCCTGCCTCCGCAATTGCCGGCCCTGTTCCAGGGGGGAGTCGAGGTCCAGTACTTCCTGCCCATCGCCTGGCTCAAGGAAGGCTACCCCATCATCGTCCCCACGGAATCGGCCATCCGCTCCCCGGCCGACCTGTCCGGAGCCAAGCTGTCCACATTCCCGTCGGACCATCCCGGCCTGGCCTACTGGCAGGCCTTTATCCAGGAAAACTACGGCTTCCGGCTGGCGGATAGGACCTCTCTGATCTTGAGCCAGAACCCGGAGGTTTCCCTACTCAGTGGAGAGGCCGACGCCGCCACCATAGATTCGGTAGCCTGGGGCCAACTGAAGGGCCAGGGCAAATACCGGGCCGTATCCGATCTGGCCACGGAATGGGCGAAGCTCTCCGGCTCTCCTCGACCGCTGCTCTATGGTGGTTATGTGGCGCGAAGGGAATGGGTCGAAAAGGACCGGCGTTTCGTGGATGACTTCATCCAGGCCAACTACAAAGCTCTTCAGGCCTACCAAAAAGACCAGAAGGCTTTTCTGCAGATCGCCGCGGCTTACACCGATGTCAATGTTCCGTCCATGGATGTCGAAGTCTTGCAGTCAGTGGCCAGCTACCTGGGCATGCCCGAGGTGCCCCCGGAGCGGGCCTACGTGACCCAGTCTGACGTTTCGGACTATGACCGGGTCTTCCAGTTGCTGGTCAAATCCGGCTACTTGAAGGGCAACCTGCCTCCGGCCTCGAGCTTGTTCTACGTCAGCGCCTCCCGGCCCAAGGGATAGAATGTTCTTGGTTGTGCTATATAGTGCTTCGTAGTGCTTCATGGTGCTTTGTTGTGCTTCACGGTGCTTAATTGTGCGTGATTTATGCTTCATTGTCCACAACCAAGCTCTGCCAGGCACAATTAAGCACAACCAGGCACTACTAGCCAGCTAGGCTCTTTTCGCCTATAGCTTTTTGTACGTATTGACATTGGCCAGTACGGGCGGCACGATAGAGGAAAGAGGTGAGGAGGCTAATCATGGCGGTTACTAAGGTGATCGAATTGGTGGGGACTTCGCCCAACAACTGGCACGAGGCGGTGGCCAACGCCGTGGCCGAGGCATCAAAGACTATCCGCAACATTACTGCGGTGGATGTCCTTCACTCGAGTTGCGAAATCCGGGACAACAAGATTAGCCAGTACAAGGTCAACATCAGGCTGTCCTTTATGATCGAGCGAGTGACGGAATAGGTAGTCAGGGCTGGCCATGGCAATCCAGATCAGGACAGGTGTGAGCAGTCAGGCTCACGAGCCTAGCTCAGCGGCTCGGCGACCAGTTCAATGCTCTCCCCGACCGGGGTAGCGCGGATCGAGATGACCGAGAGAATTACTCCCAAGAAGGCGACCAACCCCGCGATGATGGTGGCTTGCTGGAAGCCGAGCAGGTAGGCTGCCCGTTCCCCCATAACCGGCAAAGTGGTCACCAAGACCAGGCCCAGGACGGCGCTGGAGGCGCTGACGCCCAAGCTATGTCCCAGTTGTCGAGAGGTTTCCAGCATCCCGGCGGCGAACCCGCGGTGGGTAGCCGGTAGAGCCCCCATGATAATAGTGTTGTTGGGAGTCATGAAGAACCCCAGGCCCAGGCCCAGCACTAGCGATATGAGCAAGAATCCCCAGTAGGCCATCACCCCCGCCAAGAGGCCCAAGACTACTAAAGTCGCACTCAGCACGGCCAAGGACACGGCTGGGAGAAAGCGCCAACCGGTCTTGTCGTAGAGCCAACCGCTGAAGGGGGACGCCGCGATGTTGGCCAGGGCAGTTACGATCAACATGCCGGCCGTATACAGTGGTGGAAAGCCCAGCGCCCGCTCCACCAGGAAGGGTATCAGGAAAGTTGAGGCCAACATGGTCATATGCATAATGCCGTTGGCTCCCACTGATGTGGCGAACAGGCGATTTTTCAAATGACGAAGCTCCATCATCGGCTGGGGGATCCGCATCTCCACCACGAGAAAGGCCAAGCCCAAGGCGACCGAAACGGCCAGCATAACGGTGTGGTACAACCAGCCAGCGGCATAGGTCTGCTCGCCGGAATGCATGTGGGACAGCGAAAGCGTGAATATCACCAGAGCCAGGGCGAGAAGAACTCCACCTGCTCTGTCAACCCCCTGCCTCTCGCTGGGCCGGAAGGTCACCCGCAGGTCCAAAGCGGTCTTAATGCTAAGCCCACCCAGGGGCAGAACGAGGAAGAACATCCAACGCCAGCTAATATACTGGGCCAACAAGCTGCCAATCAGGACCCCCAGTAGATTCCCCACGGAAGCCGCCATGCCAGCTATCCCCACGGCCTTTCCCCGCTCCTCCGGAGCAAACATTTGGGCCAGAATAGCCAGGCTATTCCCGGAGATCAGCGCGGTCCCTATGCCCTGGATGGCCCGCAGCACTATGAGCTGTTGTATGTCCTGAGCAAAACCTCCCAGGGTGCCGGATGCGGTGTATATGAGGGTCCCCCAGAAGAAGATCCTCTGGTGTCCGAAAAGGTCTCCCAGGCGGCCTGCGGTGAGGAGCAGGGCAACCAGGGTCAAGAGGAAGGATGTTAGGGCCCAGGAGGCAGTGGTGATACCCACATCCATGTCCCTGGCGATGCTCGGCAACACCACGGTCATGGGCGTCAATGCCACCATCACCAGCAGATTGGCGATGGCTACGGCAAAAAGTGCAGTCCTCTTTTCTTGGTTCGTGCCGGTCCCCCTTATGTATATGGCCATTTTCTCACGAAAGAGGCCGCAGCGTCAAACGACTAGAGGAGACTGTTGAATTACTTCCGTAGTCGGCATCGTCCCCGATGCCAACGGCCGGGGTCAGGGACGACCCCGGCTACGGAGTTGGGTGATCTCACGAAAGCGCCCACAGCGTCAAACGACTAGAGTGTCATGGTGTTTGCACTCCTGCTTGACGCCGCCCCGGCTTCAGGGTAGTATACCGGCAAGATGCATCCCACGGCGGTTCTCCTGACAAAATTCCTGGCCCGGTTACCTTCCATCCGAGACACTCGGGAGGTCCTGTCACAGTCCGTGGAAGCGGCCATGGCGGGCGCCGGGGCACGTGCCGGCATAGGCCGCTACTGGGGCCGTCCGTCCGATGAAGCAGGCCATGGGCCGTGGCCGGATGATGCTAATGCTTGGTTGGAAGAAGTAACCCGTCGGTGGAGGGAAGGCGCCTCTCCGGCCGGAGTTCAGCGCCTGAGGAGCGGGCTCCATCATTGCGTAGCCGTGCCCCTGGTTGCGGAGGGCCGGGCCTTGGGAATCCTGTCCGTCTCCCGCTCCCGGGCCCTCACCGGCAGCCAGGAAGAAACCCTGCTGACCATAGCCAGGGGAACCGGGGCGACCCTGGATAGCCTTTCTCAGCAAGCGCACACCCAGCGACGCCTGGAGCAACTGGCGCTTCTCTTTGATATCGGCGTGGCCATGAACTCCATCTTGGACGTCCGCCAGCTCCTGGACGAGATCATGCATCGGGGCCAGGAGACCATGGGAGCGGAGGCCTGTTCGGTGCTCCTGGTGGACGAGGAGCGGCGCGAGCTCTTCTTCGAGATTGCCCAGGGCGAGGCTGGCGCGGCCCTGGAGCAGGTGCGTCTCAAGATGGACCAGGGCATCGCCGGCTGGATAGCCACCAACGGGAAACCGCTGATCATCAACGACGTAAGCAACGACCCGCGCTTCTTCCGCCAGGTGGACCAGGAGGTCCGATTCGTGACCCGCGCCATCTTAGGGGCACCGCTTCTGGCTCGGGGCAAGACCATCGGCGTCATTGAGGTCGTCAACAAACGAGATGGCCGCGAATTTACCAACGAGGACCTGGACTTGTTGACCGCCCTGGCCGCTGACGCCGCCATATCCATAGATAACGCCCGTCTCTTCCAAGCCGTCCTGGGCGGTTACCTGGATACCATCAAGGCCCTGGCGGCCGCGGTTGACGCTAAGGACCCCTACACGGCCGGCCACATCGACCGGGTCAGCAGCTATTCCATCGAGGTAGGCCAGGAGCTCGGGTTTTCGGATGACGAGATGACTGCCCTGCGCTATGGTTCCATCCTCCACGATGTTGGGAAGATCGGCATAGCTGATGCCATCCTGGGCAAGCCGGCCCCTCTGACCCAGGAGGAATTCGTCATCATGAGCAGTCATGCCGACATCGGGTCCCGTATGCTGGAGGGAATCCGCTTTCTCTCGAAGGCCCAGCCCATTGCGCGCCACCACCATGAGACCTTGGACGGCCGAGGTTACCCGGACGGACTTGCCGGGGAGGCTATCCCTCTGGGGGCCCGCATCGTCTGCGCCGTGGACGCCTTCGACGCCATGACCACTGACCGCCCCTACCGCAAAGCCCTTACGGTCGAATTCGCTATCGGAGAGCTAAGGAAGAAGGCGGGGATCCAGTTTGACCCCCAGGTGGTGGAGGCCTTCGCCCGCGTGCTCCAGAGGCGGGGGATGACAATTCTCCCACTCTCAGGTCCCGTATTCGGCGATCCAGCGGACGAGGGGCAGCCGACCTCCGAGGGCGCGCAGTAGCCGTTGGTCGGCGGTCCAGAGCGTCGCGTCGAGCAGCTCGGCCAGGGCGACGTACTGGGCATCGTAGATCGCGGGGAGGCCGTACTGGTCCGCGAGCAGCAGGGCGCGGTCGTACAGCGTCTCGGGCGCCTGGAGTGAGAGCGGGACGGCCAGAAACTGCGCCAGCAGGGCTCGGGCCTCGCCAAGGTCCAGCCCCCCCTGCCGCAGGCGCTGGCGGATGACGTTGGCGACCTCGCTGGGCAGCAACGGCGGGGCAATGATCGGCTCTTGCTGTTCGAGCGTGACCCGCAGCAGCGCACGGGCCTGGAACGAATGCAATTCCACGAAGGACCACTTGGCCGCGACGGAGGAATCGACGCAGATCATTCCTCGACCGCCAGCAGCAGGTCATGGGTGCGCTTGTCGCGGGACTGATTGATCAGTTCCCACGACTCGGGGGTGAGTTCTCCGTGCTTGGCTGCAATTTCGGCGCTGAGGCGCTCGAGTTCCGCAAGGGCTCGCTGGCCCCGCCGCTGCTCCTCCTTCGTCAGGGGAGGGATCACGAACCGGTCGGATTGAGCCATGGGTCCTCCTTGCTCGATCCGTGCAAGACGTGGCGTCACTAGCCCGGCGAGGTCGGATGGTCTCACGCCGATACGCCTTTCGCCGAGGCGGTAGGCTGCCAAACGTCCCCGGTCGATCCAGCGCCGAATGGTCGCCGGATGGACCGAGAGCTGCTTGGCGGCTTGCACCACCGTGAGATACGGTTCTGACGTTGGCTGACGCGATTGATTACTCATATGTAAGCATATGATAGCACGTTCCCTATCTGATGGCAAGGCAGTGTACTCGTCTCCAATACATTGGTGGCACCCCTGCCTCCTTTTTTGACTGGGTGTGACGCGCAGACTCCTCCCCTCGGTGACAGCAATTGTGAGGCGGCCATATCTCGCCGGCAACAGTTTTCATGAGTCACATCGGCGACATCGGCCTATTTACTCCGTGCCGTCGGATTGTTCTGTACAAGATGACGACTTAGGCGAGCCAGCCCCGGTAGCTGACATACCCCTTAGTGCGCCGCCCCCATGGCCTCCACGGCCACGACCCGCTGGCCTTCCACATACACCCTTGGCACCCGCCGGGATATCCCGCAAAGTATCTCGTAGCTGATCGTCCCGGCGTGGGCAGCTATCTCTTCAGCGGGGATGGATTCCTGACCCTGCGTGCCGAGGATAACTACCTCGTCTCCTTCCGCCACCCCGTGGATGGCCGTCACGTCAACCACCGTCAGGTCCATACAGATGCGCCCCACGATGGGCGCTCGCCGGCCGCGGACCAGCATGGTGCCCCGGTTGGAGAGCAAACGTGTCAGGCCGTCGGCGTAGCCGATGGGCACCAGGGCGACCCGGGACGGCCCAGGTGCGGCCCAGGTGCGGCCGTAGCTGACGGTCTCCCCCGGCGCCAGGACCCTGACCCGGGCTACCCGGCTCCTTAGCGAAAGGATGGGCCTTAAGACTACAGACCGGCTGACGGCTGCCGAGGGGTAGAGGCCGTATATGGCGATCCCCGCCCGCACCATGTCCAGGGCCATCTCCGGCAGCTCCAGGATGGCGGCGCTATTGGCTACGTGGCGGATGGGCACATCCAACTCCCGGGCTACGGCCATGAACTCCTCGAACTGCCTCCAGGTGAAGCTCTTGTCGGCCTCGTCGGCGCAGGCGAAGTGAGTATAGGCCCCCTCCAGGCGGAGGGAGGGCATGGACTCCAATGCCCGCGCCAGCTCTAACACAGCCTTCCGGTCCAAGCCGAAACGGTTCATGCCTGTCTCCAGCTTTAGATGGACTGCGGTTACCCGGCCTAACTTTTGGGAGGCTCGGGCCACGGCCTCGGCGTGATCCAGGGCGTTCACGGTAGGTGTGAGGCCGTGCTCCACGGCCTTCTCCGCCTCGGCCGGCGGCGTGTACCCCAAGATGACGATAGGAGCCTGAATACCGGCCCGGCGCAGCTCGACTCCTTCATCGGGGCAGGCCACCCCCAGGCGGCTGGCCCCGGCCTCCAGGGCGGCCTGGGCCACCACCGGCGCGCCGTGTCCGTAAGCGTTGGCCTTTACCACCGCCAGCAACTGACATTGGGAGCCGATACGCTCCTTCAACCCCCTTATGTTCGCCTTTAGCGCCGCCACATCGATCTCAGCCCAGGTTGGCCTGCCTTGCCAGGTCGGTCCTTCGTCCATGCAACCCCCTCTAAGAGACTGTTGAACATCACCCAACTCCGCAGCCGGGGTCGTCCCCAATACTGTCCGACAAAATCTTGCACGAGGCAACTGCACGTGGGCTCTGGCCCGTTGCCTAACGTGCTTGGCAGCCGGTTTGTAGTGCAGGGGCTTCTCCCCCTGGGGCCGGGAGCGGGGGACGAGCCCCCGCGCTACGTTTTAGCCAGGTGTGCGCTGCACGTATTTTTTAATCGGACACCATTGGCATCGTCCCCGACCCCGGCCGTCGGCATCGGGGCCTGTCCTGAGCAGAGCGAAGGGACGATGCCGGCTGCGGCAGTTATGCAACAGTCTCTCTAAGTCCTGGCCTATTATAGGGTAATTGATGGGGGAGGGAAAAGGCGAACTTGAGTGGCCGCACACCAGGCTGGTCCTCAAACACCCTCTGGAGAGGCAGTGCCCCGTAGTTCGCTGACCACAACCAGTGCGCTCAGAATCACCAGAGTGCCGGCAAGCACCCACGCCAAGGCCGAGCTGACCTCACCAGGCAAGGCTTGCTCGATCCAACTTTGCAGGTAAAGGCGATATAGGACCGTGACCAGCACCGCCATGAGCGCCGCATAGAGCAGGGAGGCGATTCCGTAAGTCAATTCCAACCAATGGGACGCAATTTCACCGGGTTGCCGCAACGCTGAAGGCAGACTCCGGCCTATCCACGAGAGAGCGTTCGGGCGCAAGTTAGGCCGGTCCAGCGCGTCCATGAGGACGTAATATCCATCATACTCCAGCAGTGGATTGAGATTGAGCAACACCATCAGGTACGAGACCAGCGAGAACTGCCACAGGGAAGCCGCCAGGCCCTGGTCCGGGACCAGCCAGGCTCCCAGGGCCGCCAGGCCGGCCAACAGCAGGTTAGAATAAGGGCCGGCCAAGCTGACGGCGATGCGGGGCCAGCGTCCTGCCAGCCACATATCCGTGGTGTCCACGAAGGCCACGGGGCCGAACCAGTACCAGCCAATCCCTGCTCTCGGCACCTCCCGGCCAAAGGCCTTGACTGTAAATGCGTGCCCCGCCTCATGGACGCAGATGGCCAGCACATATGCCGGTATCAAGAAAAGCAGTGAAGCTCCACCCGCTTCCCCGAGCGCCAGCCCGGCGCGAGCTGTGCCCGCCACGAAGGCCAGCAGCCCAGCCAGGCCCAGCCCTCCCAGGGCGACCAGGCCCGGAAACGTGTACAGCATACGCACGCCTCCGGAGTACAACCGGGTGAGGGGAGCATCCACGCCTGGCAGGGCCAGTCGCCATTCAAGTAGCCGCCGCGAGAGCATCAAGGCCCGTGCCCACCAGGGTGCCCGGAACCCCGCGCGCACTACATCGGCCCTAAGCGCCGGACACGTTACAAACCCGGCTGCGGCCAGGCCACCTATAGTTTCCGCGATCGCCTGGGGCGCCAAGGACTTGAAGGCGGTGAGGTAGTCCATAGTAAGGTCGCGCAAGCTGTGCCGGCCGTCCAGGCGTTGCCAGATGAACCAGCCGTGAGCCGAAAGGCGGTAGTAGGCGAACCGCTGGGGGTCCTTCAGAATCCTGATGTCTTCTCCATCGTCCGTGGCTCGGTGCTCCACCACTACGTGGGCAGCACGACGAGGGCGATCACGCAAACGAAGGAGCTGTACCATCTGAACGGCGACCTTGCGGTCAAGGCTCATGGTTTCTAACAAGTCCTTACGCCGTAGGACCAGCAACTGGCATGGCTCTAGGGCGCGGACCGTGGCGTTGCGAGGCGCCCCGGTCAGAAGAGCGGCCTCGCCAAACAATGCGCCGGGGCCAAGGGTAGTCAGGCAACGCTCCTGCGTCTCGTCTTCCTCTGCTAACACCTCCACGCGGCCGGAGCGCAGTAAATAGCAGGACTCCCCCGGTTCGCCCCGGCGGACGATGGCGGCGCCAGCAGGGACGTCCTTTCGTTCCAGCCGCTTCGCAAGACCCCTCAACCCTACAGGGTCCAGCGGGCTAAAAGGGCTGGCCCGTTTCAGGAAATTGGCGATGGCCGTGTCCTCGGCGACGGCTGACAGTGCCCCCCCCAGGTCGGGATAAGAGGATAGGACAGCGTCGAAAACTCGAGCGGGCAGCGCGAGGGCCAGCAGTGGGGTAAGAGCGGTGACAGTAGCCTGTCGCCGGTGAGGTAGATCTAGCAGAGCCATTTCACCGAATAGCTCGCCCGGTGCCAGTGTAGCCATGGTTACAGGACCGGCAGGAGTGGTTATCGAGACCTCGGCCCGGCCCTCTACAAGGAGGTAAAGGCGATCACCTACGTCTCCCTCGACCACCAGTCGGTCGCCAGGATCGAAACGTTCCTCTGATAGGCAAGAGGCAACGTGGTCCAGCACGTGACCTCGGATGGAGGCAAATGCGGGCGCTTCAACCAGCAACGCCACCCTATCTGCTAAGGGAACCAAGCTCCCAGATCTTGAGTTCAGCACCTCAGCTTTGAGGCACCCACCAAACTGCCTCCCATTACTCTACTAAGCTAGGATCTCTACTGGTTCTCTACTGATCCTGCTACTCCTTTAGGAAAGAATGAAACGCTGTCGATCATGGCCCGAAGGTCAGTGGCAGCCGGCTCCAATGGGTCTGCCTGTTTAAGGGCCCGCAAAGCGCGCTGGCAATACACTTCAACCAGAAACGCGCACCGTCGGAGATCACCCGCTGCCCTTAAGCGTTGGCGAACAACTTCCTGGGCGAGAGCATCCTTCCTGGCCTGTTCGAGCTGTCGCAAGAAGCTGGTCCGGTCTTCACCGACCTGGCGTCGGAGGTGCATGGCTACAGGCAACGTCCGCGTGCCATGGGCCAGGTCCCGGCTATGGGGAGCGGTGAAGAGGTCGTAACAGTCGGACGCGAGCTGGCCGGCCGTACCCAGTGCCCGCCCCATCAGGGCGTACGTATCCGCAACCTCCTCCGGCGCACCAGCGAACTGGGCCGCCAGAGAAGCGAAGATGGCCAGCTCCTCGCCGCTCTTGGCGACTACCGACTCCTCCACCTCTTCAGGGGCGACATCATCACGGCCCGCCATGGCCAGGTCCCGCTCCTGGCCCGCGCTCATGCGCAGAAGGCCCTCCGCCAGGGTGCGCTGCATCGCGGCCAGGCGGGCCGCCGGGGCATCCAGGCCGGCTATGGCCAGTTGGGGCAGGGCGCAGAGCAAAGTAGCCGCCGCCAGGTTGATTTCCTGCGTTGGTGTCCCATTCCAGTGTGGTGGCAGGTCACCATCAGCCAGATCGTCGAAGATATCTAGGCCGAGGAAGAGCAGCGATGTGGCCGCCGCCAGGGAAATAGCCCGTTCGTCATTCCCGCGTAGCCCGGAGTAGACCAGAAGGGGCAGATGCACAAAGGGAGGATGCGCGTCCTGGCCGCTTGTTTGCTCCCGCAGACCATGCAGCGCCGTCTGTAGTAAACGCCTTTGATGAAGCGTCCTGGCGCGGCTGGTGGCAAAGTCTTCGGCCAGGGATATCACCTGGTCGGTCCGCGATCTCCAACGGGGGGCGCCTTCTTGGTTTAAGGAGCAGGCCGCGGACACTTCAGCAAACTTTGCTACAACGCCTTGCTCACGCGGGCCTGAAGCTCCTCATCGGGAAGGCTCCAGTCGGTGTTGCGCAAGGCAGCCAGCTCTTCCTGGTCCAACTCGACCCCGCTGCGGCGGACCGTGCCTTCCGGGTCAGCACAGAGCGCAACACGGAACGAGGGATCGTTCACCCACCGGTCCATCAATGATTCCACCGCTTCTCGGCTCATAGCGCCTCCTTTGTTGGTAGGGTGTCACATACCATGGCTTAAACGCCCGTGGAGCTCCTCGTCAGAGACGTTCCAGTCCACAGCGAGCAGAGCCGCCAACTCTTCCTGGTCCACCTCAACCCCGCTGCGGCGGACCGCGCCTTCCGGGTCAGCACGGAGCGCAACACGGAACGAGGGATCGTTCACCCACCGATCGATCAATGATTCCACCGCTTCTCGGCTCATCCAGCGCCTCCTTTACGACCGGGATTCACTTGTTGGATAAGTTTATCACAGGGGTCTTAAGTGTCAATAGTACCTGTCAAACGTACCTGTCAAACGAGCAGTACTATTGACACCTCTTGATACAGGTTCTATATTTGGGCACATGATGTCTGCAGATCACGTTTCCGGAGATAGACATACATCCCGGTCGCCTCTTGGCTATGTATCGGGCGTGGCGATACTTATCGCCGCAATTCTGCTCTTGGCGCTGCCCCCTACCACGTCACTGACCGCTGGGCCTCCGATCCAACTCTGCATCGCTGTAGACGGTTCGGGCAGCATAGAAGCCGACGACTTCAACACGATGAAGACGGCGTTAGCCGCCGCTATCGAGGACAGCTCCGTCCTCCCTCAGAACGGTGTTGTGGAGCTTACCGTTCTCCAGTTTGGCACGTTCTTCGCCAATACGGCTATCAGTGTGGCGGTCGACCCCACCAATATCGACTCCGCCCCCAAGGCCACGGCAGCCGCTGACGCGATTCGGGCAGCCACACAGCTAGGAGGCCTAACGCCGACCGACCTTGCGGTCGACGCTTGTAGGCAAAAGATTACTGGGTCACCTAACTTTGCCACCGCCGTAAAACAAGTGATCAATATCTCTACCGATGGCAACCCCAACAGCCAATCTGACACCGTCACTTCCCGTGATGCCGCGGTTGCGGCTGGAATAGATGAGGTCGACCTGGAGGCCATCGGCCAGGCACCCTCCATAGATAACATGAGGGAAATCGCGTATCCAAGGCCCGGGTATATCGCTCCACCGTTTACGGGCGCCGGCGGGTTTGTGATCCAGGTTGCGACCTACGCCGATTATGCCGGCGCCATCCGCCAAAAACTACAGGAGATTATCCCCCGGCCCACGGCAACGCCCACGCCATCGGGGTCGCCTACGCCTACGGCTACACCGGCAACCTTGTCTACTCCCACGCCGACACCGGTAGGCGGCGGTGGCGGCGGCGGCGGCGGTGGAGGAGGAGGGGGTGGCGGCGGTGGTGGAGGAGGGGGCAGCTCGCCCGCAGGCGGCACGATTCTGATAGCCCGTAGCTCCAGCGGCGCCCGGGACATCGTCGAGGTCGACCGCTCCGGGAATATCATCCGGCGTGTCATCGGGTTCAACATCCCCAGAGATATCCGGTCCATTTCCCACGGTCGCTGGCTCATTGCCGATGCCGGCGACGGCTGGATCTACGAGATAAACGCCGATACGGGCGAAATCATATGGGGCGTTAGCGGCCTCTCCAGCCCCACCACGGCCAAGCGGCTCCCCAATGGCAACACGTTGATCGTAGAGAACGGCATTCCGCCCAGGATACTGGAGGTGACTCCCTCACGATCCATTGCCTGGGTGGTGACCATGAGCTACCTTTGCGCAGGCAATTCCTGCTCTGGCTACCCCCAGGATGCCGAGCGGCTCCCGAACGGAAACACCCTGATAGCCATTTCAGACAGCAGCCAGGGAGTCATCGAGGTCAATCCCTCTGGCACCATAGTATGGCAGTACACCGGGGTCATCGCCTATTCTGCCACTCGGCTCAACAGCGGTTACATACTGATTACGGACAGCCGTGTGCAGGGAGGAGGCGCCCGAGCTGTAGATTCCAGCGGAGCGATTGTCTGGAATTACGTGTTCAGCGATCTGCGCGATGCCGCCCTCAACCTCCCCAGGGACGCACAGCTATTGCCCAACGGTAACGTTCTGGTCTCGGACTACGGCAAGGACCGGGTCGTAGAGATCGATCCGACGACCAACGTGATTGTTTGGCAGTGGGCCAACGCCAGCAGTTCGCCCCTCAGCGCGGTGCCGGCCTTACCGGAGATGCCCGTGAGGATCTACGTGCCACTGGCAGCCAGCAGGGACAGCGGCTGGTAAAAAGCCCCAATCTAAACGACTGCCTCCATCAGCAGACTACTATGAGGCGTCATAGATAGCTGCGCATCTTCGCCCACAGAGAGGCACCCGGCGAGAATGGCAAGTCCGCATCAGGACGCTATGCGCGCATATGGGACGCTTCACAGAGAACAGGCCCGGCCCCGGCCTAAAGCCTGGTTAAAGCCATGGGCTGAGGAGCCGTAGGGGAGGCTCATGAGCCTCCCCTACAAGGGGCTAGGGCGGGTTTCCCGGTGGACATTCGACTTCTCCGGAATTATGTCCGCACGCCAGCTCGCACTGACCACCATCTGGCGAAACACAGCTACTTCAGTCCCTTGTTGCTCCGAATCAGCCCCTTGTAGGGGCGATTCATGAATCGCCCCTACGCTATTGTAGCCCATGGCTTTAGCCCGGGGCGGGACTGCGCCAGCGTCGGGATCCTTCTGCCAGCCGCCTGAACCGCTGAGAGCTAGCTGCCAACTGGCAAATGGCATGGCCGCGTTATGCACAAACACTAAATCTGCGCGATCTGCGGATCGGTCCCCGGCTCCCCGTTCCCCGGCTCCCCGTTCTTGACACTTCTGGCCCTATGCCCTATCCTCAGGCCATGCGCATCGGGCTCGATGCACGCATGGCTTACTACAGCGCCGCCGGCCTGGGCCGTTATATCAACGGCCTGCTGGCGGGGCTGATTTCTTTCGACCGGAACAACCAGTACACCATTTACCAAAGCCGGAAGGATAGACAGGTTTACCAGCTACCGCCAAATTTCAGGGCGCGGCCCCTCTGGACTCCTTGTCATCATGCCTGGGAACAGGCGGCCCTGCCCGTGGAGCTGGCCTGGTCCAGGCTGGACGTCCTCCATAGCCCCGATTTCATCCCTCCCCTGCGGCGCCGCTGCCGGTCGGTGATAACCGTACACGACCTGGCCTTTCTGCGCTACCCCCAATTCCTGACTCCGGATGCCCGTCGCTATTACGGCCAGATCAGTCCGGCCGTCAAGAGCGCCGATTTGATTATCGCCGTATCAGAGAGCACCAAGAGAGACCTGGTCGAGATGCTAAGCGTGGCACAGGAAAAGGTCAGAGTCGTCTACGAGGCGCCGAGCCCCCACTTCAGGCCGCTGGCCGAGGACGCCGCTGGTGTTCCGGACCGCATCCAGGCCCTTCCCAAGCCGTTTCTCCTCTTCGTAGGAACCCTGGAGCCCCGGAAGAATGTCCCGGCGCTATTGCGGGCAACCGCGCGGATCAGGGAGGAGCGCGGCCCCCGGACTCCCAGCCTGGTCCTGGCCGGGGGAAAGGGCTGGCTCTACCAGGAGGCCCTGGGGCTCATCGGCCAGCTCGACCTTTCTGATAAGGTCGTCCTCTTTGGCCCGGCCACGCCGGATGAGCTGTTGTGGCTCTACCACCGCGCGGAAATGTTGGTCCTGCCATCCTTCTACGAAGGGTTCGGGCTGCCGGTAGTCGAAGCGATGGCCTGTGGAACGCCCGTGGTGGCATCCCGGACGTCCTCTCTGCCGGAGGTGGCTGGAGACGCCGCTCTGCTGGTAGACCCATTGGACATCGACGGGCTAGCCGAAGCCATCTGCCGGGTACTGGATGACCACGCTCTCCGGGGCTCCATGCGCCGGGCCGGGCTAGATCAGGCGGCCCGCTTCGACTGGGCCAGCACCGCTCGGGCCACCCTGGAAGTGTACCAGGAGGCGGCCTCCTGATGCGCATCCTCTTCCTGATGCCATACCTGCCATATCCCCCAAATAAGGGGACGGCCCTCCGCAACCTGTATCTCCTGCGGGGAGCCGTCCGGTCTCACCAGGTCCACCTTCTGACCTTCGGCCAAGACGCCGATCGAGATGCGGTCGAGGTCCTCCGCCGCGAGCTGGCAAGCTTAGAGGTGGTGGCTCCACCACAGCGCTCTAACCTCGAGAGGCTGGCTGGATTGCCGTCGGCTCTACCCGACCTGGCCACGCGGCTCCGTTCGCCGGACTACCGCCGCAAGCTGGATAATCTCCTTGAGCCGGGAGGCTTCGACCTGGTGCAGGTGGAGGGGTTGGAGATGGCGCCTTATGCCATGGGAATCCGCCTCCGCGCGGGCGGGAGGAAGCCCCTGGTGCTCTTCGACGCCCATAACGCCGAACATCTCCTTCAGCGCAGCGCCTATCGGGCCGACCTGGAGGACCCCCGCCGCTGGCCCGCGGCCGCCTATAGCTTCATCCAGTGGCGGAAGCTGCTGCAGTACGAGCAGGAGGTATGCCGGCGGGTCGATGGCGTCGTCGCCGTCTCCCAGGCCGATGCCGCCGCCCTCCACGCCCTGGAGCCAAGCCTGCGGCCCAGGATCATCCCCAACGGCGTGGATACCTCGCTCTTTGGCTACCGTTCCCGGGCCGGCCGCACCGACGGCGACGGCCCGACCCTGGTCTTCACCGGCACCATGGACTACCGGCCCAATGTGGATGCCGCCGTCTGGTTCTGCCGGCGAATACTCCCCCAGATACAGAGACAGCATCCCGCGGTCCGGCTCTTGCTGGTGGGAAGAGACCCCGCGCCGGCGGTCAAGGACCTGGCGGGGCCCAACGTCATGGTTACGGGACAGGTGGATGACGTCCGGCCCTACCTGTACCAGAGCGATATCTTCGTGGCCCCCCTGCGCATGGGTAGCGGCACGCGTCTCAAGGTGCTGGAGGCCATGGCCTGCGGTCTCCCGGTGGTCAGCACCGCCATAGGTGTGGAAGGGATCGCGGCCCGGCCGGGGCAGGAGGTCCTGACGGCAGACCGTCCGCCGGAGTTCGCTGCCGCGGTCTTGGAGCTGCTGGGAAGCCCGCCCAGGGCCCAGGAGCTGGCCACCCGGGCCCGCCTCTTGGCGGAGCACTGCTACGACTGGAAGGCCATCCTGCCGCAGATGAATCAAGTGTATGAATCGCTGGCCAGCCTGCGCCCTTGAGAAACATCGTGGGGCGCCGCCGGTCGCTTGGCGGAAAGCCACTCGTTTTCACTGGCGGCTGGAGGCCGCTCCCGGACATCCTCATAGGCTTGGCAGCGTTAGCCGTCGTATGGTTACCCGGAGGGCTATTACCCCTTTCCATTAACGAAAACACGGGTAACGAAAACACGGGCGCAGGCCCTCGAAAGACCTCGGTGTCTGGAGTGGCCGTTAGCGGCCGGCAGATTCGAGTGAATGGGGCGCCCTTCACTATCACGGGAGTAGACTATTCGCCCGCCCCCATCGGCATAGATCCTGAAACCACCCCTCCCTATGGGGACCGTTTTACCTCTGGTTACAGTTCCATATATGGTCGAGACCTGCCGGTCTTGAGAGAACTAGGAGCCAATACTATCCGGCTTTGGGGCTGGGACAATGCCGCCGACCATAGCGATTTTCTTGATAGAGCCTATAATGGCGGAGTCAATCCGATACATGTAGTTGTCGCTTTTTGGATGGGACCTTCGCTCTATCCCGATATATCGTCGCCGGTTGCAAGAGCCCAGATCAAAACCAGCTTTAGAAGTATGGTAGCTGCCCATAAGAACCATCCGGCGGTGCTCATGTGGGCTATAGGCAATGAACTTAACGCTCCTTCGACGTATGGGAACAACCCCGCCGACTTATTCAGCCTCATCAATGAAATGGCCCAAGAGGCCCATCTGGAAGAGGGAGCAAACTATCACCCGGTGACCAGCCCACTGGCAGATGTTGATCTTATCAACACGATACGGACCCGTGAGCCTACCATGACCAACCTGGATGTCTGGAGCGTCAACCTCTACCGGGGCGCATCTTTCGGTAGCTTTTTCGGCGATTACGCGGCCGCCAGCGACAAGCCCGTTGCTATTCTGGAATATGGTATTGACGCCTATGACGATAGGAACGGGGATGAGTATGAAAGGATAGGAGTTGCCTACCAGGCCACGTACGCCGCATCTCTCTGGCAGGAGATCGTGGCGAATTCCAATGTCTCTATTGGTGGCTCCATCATGGCTTACAGCGATGAGTGGTGGAAAGGCAAATACGGGCAAACCAGGGCCGGTTGCCCTGACAATGACCCTTCCTTTCACGGCAACTGTGGGTATCCGACCGGGGCACACCCTGATGGGTATTCCAACGAGGAGTGGTGGGGCATCGTTCGGACCCGGGACAATGGGTCCGAACCGGATACTATGGAGCCAAGAGCCGTCTTTCACGCTCTACAATCGCTGTGGAGGACCGGAGCTCCCTCGCCTCCACACAAGATCTACTTGCCCGAGGTTGCGAGGTAGGCGAGTGGCTGGTAGAGCTTAGCAGGCGGGCTGACTATGCCGTTTATGTACGAACCATGCGCTGCACAGCGGATTGGCTCCAACGCTGGAGCGCTTCCCCCAACCGGTGAGATCCTCCGTTAAAGGAAATTAAGAAAATATCGCCATTGGATTGAGGTATTATGTGGAATATGAATGAGGTTAAGAGCATTAAGTATGTCAACGGCTATATTTATCATTTGGTTTTTGACGACGATCTCGAAGGTGATGTCGATTTTACTGAATATCTCAGTAAGGGACCGATATTTGAACCTCTAGCGGATTTAGAATTCTTCCGTAAGGCGACAATTGAGGGCGGAACAGTCGCCTGGCTGAACGGAGCAGACATAGCCCCTGAAAGGTTGTACGAAAAACTATCTGCTAACCCCGCGTGGCCGAGGACGGGCCGCTCCCCGGCCCCCCGCTGAAAGCCAATCTGTTAGGCTTGGGCCACATCGCTTGCCAATCGCACCGGTGGAATTCCCTGTCTCATGGTGCATCACCAGTTGCACGATGGCATGGCGCCTCTTCAAATCTACGGCTCCACGTTAGCACCGGCGGCTGGGCCGGTCAATGGGAAAGAGGGAGCGTGACGCCAGACCGGCAAGAGAGTACAGACCGGCAAGAGAGCATTGACACCGAGAGGTTTGACGGCTACGATGCTCACAAAAAGCGCCCCATCGGGGATGCTCCATGCAGAGCACCATGAATTTAAGCAGGAGGAACCATACATGAAACTCAAGCAAATCGAAGATGAAGCTCTCCACTTACCGGAAGATGAGCGGGCGGAATTGGCTCAGAAATTGTTGCTCAGCCTCGATGCACCGTCCGAAGGTGAGATCGCAGAAGACTGGTTGGCGGAGGCACAACGGCGAGCGCGAGAACTGGATGAAGGTACTGCCCAACCAATTTCGGCAGAGGAGGTTAGACGTAAAGCTCAGGCCCTTTTGCGGTGAGCTACGTATTCCACCCAGCCGCAGAACGCCTCGGGCTTCGCACGCACCTCTCCCAACGTTTGCTCGCCCAGGGGCGTGGCACGGTAGTACTCGCGGCCCTTGTCACCCACCGCTCCTTTCGCACTGGGTGGCCCGACTACACCAACCCGGACCCCCCGGAGTTCCCAGCCCCGCCGGTTCGCTCTGATGTTGTCATAGAGGATTCTATGCCGATCCGCATAATACACTGGTGATTAGATCTTCCCCTCGACGCAGTAGCCCAAAACTAAGCCGTTTGCCATGCCTGGCATTATCAACGTGCGTCTTATGCGGCACTCGAAGCCGTATTTTGGGGGGTCATACGGATCAATATAAACAATGTTGCGCCGACCGGCGTAGGAATCGTGATGGAATGGTCTGAGATCAGGGAACCTATTCGCGCCGACTTACTGGCGCGTGGGCTGACTTTTCATTCAACCTGAACCCAACCCCACCAGTTGACACCTCGGAGCCTATAGTAGGTGCCTTGTCCCGCCCCGGTGCACGACGCCTCAATCCCCCCAGCACCTCCAGTGACTTTCCCCTTCACTCCGCTTGGGTTGGGTTGATCGACACCGGAGTACACATTGGCTGTGCCCTCTATCGGGAGGACGCGGTATGGGGGATCGAATTCGGTGCATTTCCATTGAGTGCCACTGGACGGGACGCTTGTACGGCTCACTGAAGGAGGCAAAGGGGTCGCTGTCGCTCTCGGTAGTGATTGCGTAGCACTTGTAACCAAGGTTGAGTTGGCGCCAGGCGAGGGCATGATCACGCAGAGATAGTCAGCCTTTATCCACCCGTTGCTACCCTTCTGATCGCGTACGTTCCGCCAAACCTCGCCGTCAACGCTCCGATCAGCTCCAACAATCTCCAGTAGTGTACTGTCAGGCCATGCCGTAATGCCCTGCCCCCTCGGTTCGGCACGAACGTATGCTCCGATGCCTGCAGTGTTGCAGATGGATACATGGGTTGCTGCAGGTACGGCCGTTTGAATGGGCGTCGGCATGGGCGTAGGGCTGGGTTCAGATCTGCGAGTAAGAGTAGCGGTAGCGGCAGGAGGAACGGCCGGTTCGCAGCCGACGCCAAAGATCAGCAAGACAGCCACTGTCAGTAGTAACCTCAAAGCAACCGTCCCGTTTCGTCCCTTCACACAGCTTACTCTGGAATACCAGTACCGCATAGGGCAGAATTACCTGCTTTCCTGCTGACTTATCCCATTATGACGCAGCGCCCCCTCCTTGGCAACCATTGGGGCCCACTCGTTCTCACTGACTGTGCCCTGCCAGCCGGCCGGAAGGCTTCGAGCATGGCTTTGAACGCCCCGGGGATCTGGCGAGGGCGATTACGGCGTAATGGAGATCAACACTGGTCTCAAAAGACCTTTTTAATGTGCACAGTTCTAGGTCTCCAGCCGACGAACCTCAGGGGGCCTTTGACAGACCTGGGGTCGGCTATCCAGTAATCGATTCTTCGGTTTTCGCCCATCTGAGGATTCAGAGCGTATCGAAAGGTCCGTTTCAGCCATTTTGCGCTCCAAAGTGGAGCTTGCCATCTAAGCTCGACGACGAGCCCAAATCCTGGTGGGCTCTTGTCCTCTGGCACCTCAAGCCAGTCAACCATTGAACTCCCTCCCTTTAACGGACATGACCGCAACGAGAGGCGACCGGGGCAAAGCTTGCGCATGGCCTCGTTTATCTGCTTTCCCATGTACGCTGTCCCGCTGCCGAAGGCAGAAACGCCACCTATTTGGTCTTCCTCCCTGAATCTCCGAACCCTCCTTGTTAGAATGACTGCAACGCAAAGGTTTAGCGCTACAACCTTCGTTACGTTGCTCCACTTAATGTTGAGGGGACAAAAAGGAGTCTTGTAGGTGTGGCCCACCACAGCTTTCCCCCCTGCCCAGAGAGCGGTCTCGGGACTCAGCTCGAAGTCCGGATACTGTGTTGCCTCAAATAGTGACCGCGCGTGCTGGCGGTTCAGAAAGAAGACAAGTAGTGACAACGCTATGGGAGCGATGGTCAATAAAGTCACTTCCCCTACTTGCACAACAACCTCTTACTGATCCGGATTAGCTAATGGTCCGGGGCCGCTTTTCATCTTACTCATCTGCATTCGGTCACCCGATACGCCGAGCTCTGGCCTACCGTTCGTACCTTCATGGTCAGAACTGCTGTGTGGTAGATCCACTCCACGACCAGACCATTTTCGTCTCTACCGGCCACCCTCGTCTCGACTGGCTTTCCCAAAATGCTGAGCGTATCGTCTGCGGTCGTACTTATGGGTACTAGACAAGAACTGGAGGGCCTTTCACTTTGAGACCGGTCGCTTCTCCCTGCTGCGATGCCAATGATAAAGACGAGGACGAACAATCCGATGATGCCGAGGCAGCCAATTTTCACAACACGGCCCATAGGTTACCTCCTTTGCCGATTCGCCTGGAAACGGTGCCTATCTCAGGTGCCATTGGGCGATCCTCGGCTTCCCCTGTGCCCAGCCCACCTTGGCCGGTGTTCGATGCTCTTCTTCAGGAGACGACGCGTCTCCTCCAGTTCGCCCGGATGGCGTTCTATGGGTTCCGGCCAGTAATCTTCTTCCTTCGGATAGCCCGGCTTGAAGCGGAAGCATCCCAGCGAAACGTCGTCTCCCGCTGCCACCGGGATATCTTCCCTGCCAGCGATCGACAGCACATATTTGGCGTAGCCTGCTCTCCTGCCGTTCTCGTCAGCAACCGTGGTAACGCCCGTGAGTTCCAGGTCTGGCCATTTGACCAGCATTGCCAGGGCGCAGAGATCGTCAAGTTCTCCTCCGATGTCGGTGTCCAGATGAAGCTTCGCCATGGCACCCTTATACCACTTTCATGGGAGCTTTTCCATTATTGTTGGACCTATATGGGCAATGGTTCACGCCACCCACAGCGTGGAGCATCGAACCATCGGCTGGAGCGGACGGCGTATTCGCCGCCGTCAGCAGGACGTTCGCCGTCAAAACGACTTGACGCCGGGACCATGATGTCGTACGATATGTGGTACGATAACGAGGTGAGCGAGAATGACCACGCTGTCTGCATCAGAAGCCAGAAAACGCCTGTATAATCTGGTGGACGAAGTGAAGGAAACCCACCAGCCGGTCCAGATCGTAGGTAAGAGAAGCTCTGCGGTGCTCGTCTCCGAGGAGGACTGGCGGGCAATTCAGGAGACATTGTACCTGACATCCATACCCGGTATGAGAGAGTCCATCCGGGAGGGGCTTGGCACTGCCGTCGAGGAGTGCGACGAGGACCCTGGCTGGTGAGTTGGCGGCTGGTCTTTACCAGGCAGGCTAAGAAAGACGCGAAAAGAATAGCACAATCAGACCTTGAACCCCAGGCAATTCGCCTGTTGGACATCCTCAGAGAAGACCCCTGCCGGACCCCACCGCCATACGAGAAGCTTGTGGGAGACCTTTCCGGCGCTTATTCCCGAAGAATCAATATTCAGCACCGGCTGATCTACCAAATCCTGGACTCTATCGAAACCGTCAAGATCATCCGCCTGTGGACACATTATGAATAGCCAGACAAGTTTTCCGGTCGCTCTATTGCAACTGGTCTCTGAGCAGGCCAATCAGGCGGCAAACCTTCAGAAAGGGACGCAGTTTTGCCGCAAAGCTAAAGATATGGGAGCCGATATAGCGCTCTTCCCCGAGTTGTGGAATATCGGCTGTGCCCCATGTCCCGAAGATGCCCCAGCGAAGAAGGCTTGGCAGGACCAGGCCATTACTCGCAACAGTGGATTCGTAAGCCATTTCAGCGATCTCGCTAAAGAGCTCAACATGGCCATCGTAATGACCTACCTGGAGAAACATGGTGGAGATAATCCCAAGAACTCAGCTTCGGTGATAGACAGGCATGGCGACATCCTCATGACCTATTCCAAGGTGCACGCGTGCGACTTCGGAATGGAGGCAGCGTTAACGCCGGGCGACGACTTCCATGTTTGTACCCTCGATACTGAAAACGGCGAAGTGAGAATTGGGCTGATGATCTGTTATGACCGCGAGTTCCCAGAAAGCGCCAGGATACTCATGCTGAAGGGTGCAGAGATCATCCTGGCGCCAAATGCGTGTGAGCTGGAGGAGAACCGCATAGGTCAGTTCAGGGCCAGGGCTTTTGAGAACATGGTGGGAGTTGCCATGGCTAACTATGCCGCTCCGCAGCAAAACGGCCACTCTGTAGCTTTCGACCCGATGGCTTTTGAAAGCGAAGGCGGTGTGTCCAGGAACACGCTCATCATCCAAGCGGGAGAAGAGGAGGGAGTGTATATAGCAGAGTTTGATATGGGCGGGATTCGCGATTACAGGGCCCGAGAAACGTGGGGCAATGCCTACAGGAAACCACGAAGCTATCATATGCTCACTTCGATGGAAGTCGCACCGCCCTTTGTGAGGAAGGACTCTAAGAGGTAAAGGGTATTCTGGGGATGGGGGTTACCAGCAGCC
>Ga0082335_1002609_pt1 | contig 33153 bp, 30 predicted proteins | sample Subgrocontami58m_FD_72375 | JGI IMG/M metagenome (GOLD analysis project Ga0082335, IMG submission 72375) | Subsurface groundwater microbial communities from S. Glens Falls, New York, USA - GMW37 contaminated, 5.8 m (SPADES assembly) (version 2) ... | reverse complement strand
CGTCCTTCATCATCAAATGCGCGGCTTCCGCTTTTGCATTGTATGATGTTGAGCCTTGCGAGTGCGAATCAACCGTTTGAGCAATCTCCCACTTGAGCGTGTCAACGAGCGCTGACCGCTGGATAATTTTTCCTCCGGACTTTCTAAATTTCCTTTCGCTGAACGGTGTGTACAGCTCAGACAAATCATTTCCGCCGCTTGGCGCCGCGACGCCGGAAGTCCGCAGCGTTGCTTTCGCGCTGAGCGTTCCATGACAATCCACACATTGAATTTCTATCGCATTGTGAAACTCGCCGACGAGTTTTCCGCTGCCGTGCGCGTCCTGTTTGAAATGACAATCAACGCACTGCATTCCTTTTTCTAAGTGAATGTCTTTGAGATGCACTGCCTTCTGCACCTTCTCACTTGCGGGACTCAACGTCTTCGCCGTGACGCCTTCAACCGGAACAACGCCATCAAACTTGAACGGAGAATTTTCCGGTATGATGTTGCCGTCCTTGTCGAGCAAGTTTCCTTTTCTATCTTTTTTGAAGACGGCACGAAAAACCCAACCGTGCCCATGATAATCGGAGAATTGTGTATGAGAGAGCTGTGGATTGAGCGAAGAAACATTCGTGAGAAAATCCGGATTACTCCAATTCCCTCGCAGCACCGCTTCCTCAGGATTCTTTGCCAACATCGAAAATGCTTCTGCGTTACTCGGATATCGTTGCTGCTTCGGATACATCAACTCGCCGTCCGTTTCGTAATCCCACATTTGATAGCCGAGATACGTGTTGACAAACGAGTTCGGCTGGTGCATGTGGCAGCTCATGCACTGGCTCGATGGAATCGAACGAGTGAATTGATGTTTGACCGGATGACCCGGTTCAGTTTTCGAAATCGTCGTGTCGGCAGTTTGCGATTGACCGCGGTTCCCATACTTCGCCCACGGTCCCGCGTTGAACGTCGATCGGTCGTTCGCGTACACCACATGACAGCCGCTGCATCCGCTCGAGCGGTAATCGCCGGGATGGTCGTTCGTCCCAAGAAAAGAAAGATGCGGGTCGTTGAGACGCGTTTTGTGAATGTTGAGCACCGGCGAGCTGATGCGAAGCTGCGTTCCGGTTCCTCTATCGCTTAGCTTGTTATCCGGACGACCCGGCTCTTCCGATGGATTGGGAATTCCGATTTCCGAAGGATTGATACGCGGAGATTTCCCGCCGCGCTCGAAGCTTCTAAAGTTGTCCGGCGGTTGTGTAATTTCCCATCGAGGCAGCGGAACGAGAAACGCCAGCACACCTTTGTTCTTCATCTCTTCCGCAGTCGGCGCGGGAACGGTGTTGATCTTTTGCGGCTTGCCGTCCCAACTGTAACTCTCACCGAGAATGTAATTCTTCGTTGGAACAATGCCGTTGTTGTACGCGGCTCCGCCCCACAACAACGACGACGTCGTCATCATACTCTTCTGGACATTTCGCACAATCGGATCATCAGAACGGTTGTGGCAGGGACCGCACGCCTTGTCGGCAGAACGCAAATCCCCCGGGTTCACGAAGCGGACGAAGTCGGGATTCTCTTCGTTCAGCAGCGTGTACGTGCGCGGAGGATTTGCTGATGTCTTCCATCGATCAGGAAATCGCGGCTTCACATGTCCCGCTTCAATCGTCGTTGCATCTGCGTTGCCACCGTGACAATCAACGCAGCCGAGCTTCACCGCCGTATTCTTGTGCATCGGCTCGATGCCGCCGTGACAGGTGAGGCAGCCTTTGCTTTTGCGATCCGCGTCCGCTTGCGTTTGGTTGATGAAGGATTGCTGCGCACGCGCATTGTGGCGGAACAAGACGATGAGTGCCAAGAACATCAACAGGAGAAGTCGTAGGGGCAAAGTTTTCATAAGGTTACTCAGAGATTGTCCGCTGTAGGGACGGGGCATGCCCCGTCCCTACATGTGATTATTTTCTGCGCCAACTTAGACATTCATCATTCATTATTCGATATTTATGATTGCTGTCGAAATATCGAATATTGAACATCGAATTCCGAATGACGAATTGGAATCCTCAATATGTAAACGCCAAACTCACTGCCCCCGCATACAACACATCCGACTTCTCATAAATATCTTTGAACCCGCTCAGCGGCTGAAGGGCAGCCATCGAGAACGTGAATACAGCATTGTTGTTCAAGAACGGTCTGTAGATGATGCCCAGACTGTAATCAACGCCAATCTGCTTGTGTATGGAATTCTGGTTCGTGAAATCCACAAGCACCGCCGTGTTGACGAAGCGAAGATAGTTGACGTTCAAAACTGCCTTCAGTGTCGGTGTGATGTCGGCATCGTAGCCAACGTTGGCAAGAAGAAGTCCGGGATTAACGAAGTTTGCCTGTCCTTCAATCTTGCTGCTGCGAAGCGTGTTTAGAAAACTTTGCTTCTGCACAAGCCCGACACCCTGTAAGCCGATACGCTGCGAATTCCAATAGCTGAACGACCCTCCCGCAAAAATTGGAGCGTCGAGGATTGCATCAAAACCCTTTCCCACATCATCGGCAATGTTATCATCGCCTGATGCGTAAAAGCCGGAAACTCTGAACCGCTGCCAATCTTCATCAACGGAAAGTTCAACCGCCGCCATCTGTGCGTTGATAGTGATTTCCTTTCCGGCAAATGAATTGAAATCATCTTTCCCAAATACTTGATAGAACGCGTGCGTGATGTTCAGCCAGCCGAAATGGCCATCTCCTGTCCAGCCTGCGTAGTACGCTTTGATATCATGCGGCTTCGTGTTGCCCGCGACAGCAGGACGAACCGGGAAACCATTCTCATCGAAATGCGTCGTCGGTTTATCATGATTGTAGTGAAAACTGAACTGCGTCGTGTAACCAAGCGCAATCCAATCCTGAATATACACGTTGGCAATGCCGACATCTTGCTCACGGTCGTCGAACACCGTGTTCAGGTCGCTGTTGGTTTCTTTTTCCAGCATCGGGAGGTAAATCAGATTCCACTGAATTTTGTTTCCGTTCAAGTTGCCGAAGAGTCGTGCGCCCAAATTCATATCGTTGAAAATGAATCTCCGAAAATCGCTCCCGAACGGCTGGATGCCGACCTTCACGGAAACAAAATCAAAACGGTCGCTCACGTTGAAGAGATGCTTCTCGAACGAGAGTTCCTGAAAGCCGATATGATTTTCCATGCGCGTGTCCCCTTTGCGCACGTTAATGTTCACGCCGTTGAACTCTTTCAGCTTTGTATAGTTGAGATTGAACACCGCCGTCGCTTTTAATTCCCAATCGCGCGGACGAAACGCCGTCTGTCCGCCGTACAATTCGAGCGTCAATTTCGCGTTCGTCAGGTTGATGAGCCGGTTCGCGTTGCCGAAGAACGGCTCGTTGAGCGGCTCACGCGTGCTCACCCCGTTCGGCGTCGGGTTCCTCACCGCCTCAAAAATGTTTTCCGCCGTTGCAGTAAGGATCAGGAATGTATTTTGTCCGATGATCGGATAATCTCCCTTGAGCACGTTTTGATTATAGGGATCGATCGTGCTGCCTTCGACCGTTGACTCGGAGGGCGGCTGTTTGATTCCCCAGCGGTCTTCCATGACTTCAAAATCTTTCAGTTCCTGCTGCTTGACCTTCGCTGTGTCTTTGGAAACGATGACGGAATCTTTCTCCGAAAGGTCGAAGACTCGACTCGTCGAGAGTCGCTCGGACTTCATCTCCGTCGTATCCCCTTGCATTTGAGCGAAGAGTGAATACGCTGTGAGCACGTAAGTGGAAGCGAATGCAAAAAGAATCCTTCGGGGTGCCGGAACGGTCATTGCGTAACCTTCATCGAGTTTGTCGTGCAGGTGCCGATAATGTTTGATAGCTCGCGCAATACACTCTCCATATCGTTTCTTTGGATACCCTGCCAACTGTTCTCCATTTGATCCATTTATCCAACAATCCAATCATCCAACAATCCAATCATCCATCATCCAATAATCAAACAATCCTCCTCGCACGTTCACCGTATCTCCGGCTGCCGCGGAAACTTTACATACGGCAACCGCACGCCGCGAAATGAAAACTGATCGCAGCGGAGTTTTTCATTCTAGGAAGACAAGAGCCTTCGAATCGTTTGCCGTTTGTTCTTCATATTCATTTCTGAAAGCATGTAAACTTTATCTTGTCCGGACGATGCTCCGATCACCCCACCAATGAGACCACTGGCAGCTGCACCTATAAGAAAACCACTACCCGCGCCTAAGCATTGTTATGTGTTCGTGGCCGCCAGCAAATTGACCTTGAAAATTACAAAGATGTCCGGTAACGCAGTTTTGAAGAAACGAACAAGCATAGTAATCCAAACGGAAACACTATTACCGCTTCTCTAATTGATGCACCATAAGGCCATGGGTATCCAAACACCTCAAATGTGAAGGGATTCCACAAACGATATATGTGAATCGATCCAATGAGGACATGACATAGGCCAGTGATCAAAGATGCCGAAACCCGCAGCTTGGTAACGGGAATGGAAACCAAGTTTATTACGATTAGCGATCCGTAAACGAGCAAACTCGCAATGCTATCTATTGAAGAGAAACTCCAACTCCCCACGACGAACGTGCTTTCGGTTTCGAGTCGATAATAGTGGCAAGCCCAGTGTGGCACCCAAGAACACGCGCTCAAACCATAAAAGATGGATAAAGCCCCGTTGCGAGACATTGTCGTCATATTTCTATATTGAAGCAGCAACCAAGGCAGCACAGTGGATCCGCCCAATGAATATTAAGTACGGAATGGACCCATTCGCACGCCCTACAACTACATCTTTCCGGTTCAGGCGCTGGAATTACGAACGCTACATCAAGATTCAACTGGGTAGGTTCGCTAGAATAGTCAAACGGAACAGCTTTGCCATCTTCTGATAATTTCCTTTGCATGTCAAAAGAGAACTCTGAGCGGCCAACCCCCGACATACCCGGCTTGTCAACGAAACCTTGCACAACAAAACTGTTCACTCCCACCTTCATGGGAAGGAGGAGGATAAGACTTGCGACCCCGTCTCCCCAATCAAGATACTCTCGAAAAAATGGGGCCTCGAAAGTCAAGTAATGCCGAGAGCGTTCCGGAATGTTCTTCTCTATTTCAGCACGAGTTTTTGGATCGAGGTTTCGGCCATCCAATCGTCGCAGAGCCTCTTCCTTTGTGATATCCTCGTACCAATACTCTTTAAGAGTGATGGGAACTATCAAATCTGCCATGATGAAATCCTCCTATGTTAGTGAATAAGGTTAGTTGTATTCTGTTGCTGGCGGCCATGACGCATAACATTCCAATGAACGGCACTCAGCAAATTCTCACCGTATCTCCGGCTGCCGCGGAAACTTTACATACGGCAATCGCACGCCGCGAAATGAAAACTGATCGCAGCGAACACTCGGCGGCGCTTCAAAGCCCGCCGTTCCTGCTGATGCAATCAAATCATCCTGATCAACCCCATCCCCGCTGATGCCGATGGCTCCCGCAAGTTGGCCGTTCTTGTAAAGAGGAATGCCGCCGGGGAAAATCGTAATGCCGTTGCCATACGCGGGCAAACCTGAAAGCCCAAGCAAACGTCGCTGATACTTGAAATCGGTTCCTTCAAACAATGGACCCGCTTCAAGACGATTGCCAAGCGAATCGCGGTCAATACCGGGGGGATAAAAATCTTGAGCGAGGAATCCGACAGCACGCGTCGTCATCGAAAGCGACGCTGTCGAAGAAAGTCCGAGCAGCGAACGAATCCTAGAACTGAACTCCACATTGTTCTGCGCGTTCGTATTATTAGGATTGCTGAAGACAAGCGCAGTGCGCGCCTTCTGTGCGCTCACGTCGAAACTGAAAATAGTCGCGTCCGGCGTCCGCCAGATACCGAGCACGGTTCCATCGAGATCGACGACAGCAATGAATACTTGAGCCACCGCGCCAACGGGGCGGCGAATTGCTGCGCGAGTCTTCGCCGCCTGAGCCGCCGCTTGTTGAATAATCCGTTGGACATCCGATTGCGTGAGATTTGAGCCGGCGCGTATAGGAAAATTGAACGTTCGCGGGCCAATGGTTCCCAGCATTACTTCGCCAACAGAAGGAAACTTCTGTGGCGGCGTTCCGGTGATCGCGCCGATGGACGCGCCAACTGTCAAGGCATTAGCGAATGTGAGCGTGAAGTTTCCTACAGGAGCAGATGTGTTCGTATAGAGGAAGCGAATCCCATCGATGAAGATATTGTCGCCGCGTTTGTCATTGGCGACAAGCAATCCATCGACGAGTGCGCCGAGCGCGATGGTTTCATCAAGACTTTGTCCTGTGCAGAGAACGGAATTGAATTGCGACGCCGCGCCTATCACACCGATGCCGCCGGCAAGACATCCGTTTTTGAAAATCGGGATGCCACCGGGTGCGTCGTTGAGCGCGTTGCCATTCGGCATAATGTCGCTGCCGGGCAGACTCGACAACCCGACGCCGAACAACGGACCCGCAGCGGTGTTGGCAACGCCCGGCGGAAAATGCGGACGCGTAATGTAACACGCGGTGACAGTCGAGAACGCATGCTGGTTGCTGCTAAGGAATGCCGCCGTACGTGCCTTGCGAATGCACGTGTCAACAGTGGTGACTTGAACAGTCGTTCCCGACACCGTAAGCGACGCTGAATCCAGCCGCGCCCCCGTCATCCGAAACACGCCGAGAATATTTCCTTCGCGATCTGAAATGGCGACGGTGACTTTCTGATTCACGCGCTGCGCTTGCTCAACAGCATGTGCAATGATGGACTCGACTTCAACTCTCGTCAGGTCAACGCTGCACACCGGAGACGCGACTTGGAGTTGTTCAATCGTATCGCATGAGGAAATAAGAGAAAACAGAAGGACAAGAACGGCGCTCCATGCCGCTACTCCCTGCTGAGAGAGCTGTTGATCTGACGAATGAAAACGAATGATAGCCATCTCTTTCCACATGCTAAACGGTAGTTATTGGAAGCCAACTATAGAATAGTCGAACGAAATTGATAAAGGTTGCGTCACCTCGTGGAACAATTTCGTGCGGCGCGCTTGGTCGACAGCGCGAGCAATGCCGGGTTCGATTTTCGGATTGGGCATATGTTGTAAGAGGCGAAGGGGCGAGATGGACGGGGTCGCAGGAAGGAAGAGCCGAAAGCAGGGACAAAATGATCACACTCGAGAACGGGTAGTGTCTTTGCATCGATCCCATGACAATAGTAAATGCAATGAACGTTGGCTAACAGCCAAGAAAGAACAAGCTACATCTTCAACAACAAGAATCCTTGTCTAATGGTACGGTGTGGAAAACACAAAAGCAAGGGAACATTGCTCCAAGTTGTACTGCCAAGACGAGTAGGCAGAAAGCGAGGCAGCAAATGAAAAAGGCGCCACCCCTTTGCTAGCGCCTTTGAGCAGTGGACAGGGAGGGAATTGAACCCCCGACACACGGCTTTTCAGGCCGTTGCTCTACCAACTGAGCTACCTGTCCGAATTTGTCCAAACTTAGCGAGTCACGTTTTTTGTGACTTGCTAAGTTTGCAGACAAATTCAGGATGCCGACGCTTTTTGTCGGCATCCGAGCTACATCCAAAAGAAATATAAGAAGAATCGGACTCTCCGCCAATAAAATCTTTTTAGTCCAACTTCTCGACGCTTTTCTTGCCGATGTATTGCACATAATCTTCCCCGCCATCAACGCGAATCACGTTGCCGGAGATGAAGGACGCGTTGTCGTGCGCGAGAAGCGCGATTGCTTTTGCGATGTCTTCCGGAGTGCAGTTGCGCATTGATGGGTTTCGCGCCTTCGCGATTTCAAGCATTTCAAGTGCGCCGGGAATTTTTTTGAGCGCGGGCGTATCTGTAACGCCGCCGAGAATTGTGTTGGCTGTAATCCCCACCGGTCCAAGTTCGAGTGAAATCTGCCGAATGTATGATTCGAGTGCTGCCTTCGCCGCTGAAACTGCACCGTAATTCAACAACGCCGAATGGCCACCGGAGGAGGTCATTGCAAAAATTCTGCCGCCCCGTTTCATTATGCCACGCTCAACAACTGCTTGTGTCCAATACACGAGAGAATTTGCCATCACGTCCATCGTCATCTCCACCTGCGCTTGGGTGAGCGACGCGCCAGGCTTCGGCGAGACAAGCGGTTTCAAACTCCCGAATGCAAGCGAGTGCATCAAGACACGAATCGTGTTGGAGGTATCAGACTCAAATTCTTTCTTCATCGTATCAAGAACCTCAGCACGCTTCTGTGGATCAGAAGCGTTCACGTTGAAGTAGCGAACGTTCACGCCGCAGCTTTGAAGCTCTTTGAGCAACGCTTCAACTGCCGGCATTCCCGCAGCGCGATCGAAGTGGACGCCGATGATGCTCATGCCGTGCCGCGCCAGCTCGCGCGCAGTTGCCGCACCGAACCCGCTCGACGCACCGAGAATTAGCCCCCATTCGTTTTTGCTGTATGAGAATGTTGCGTTCACATTGATCCTTTCAAATAAACTATACCAACCCGACACCCCTGTCCGCAATGCGTTATCTTTTGACGGAGGGACGAGGGTCTACGACCTCGTAGAGGTGAGGTCGTTGGTAAAATTCCAAAAACTTATTCACTCAAGTTGACCGCTCATGTGAAGGGGTTAAAAAAGAACTTCAGCGTTCGAGATTCCTTGTTCAATATTCGATATTCAAAGAAAATTTCGAATATCGAACACCGAATAATGAATGACGAAGTCCTTTTGGGACAGCCTCCTATTGCCCCGACCTTTAGGTCGGGGAACACCCAATAAAAACCCGGGTGGGCTTTAGCCACTTACCCAAAAGCGGTCAACTTGAGCTATTCAACTGTAACACTCTTCGCAAGATTACGCGGCTGGTCAACGTTTGTTCCGCGTGCAACCGCCATATAGTATGACAGTAGTTGTAGCGGAATGATATTGATGATTGGACCAAAGTACCCGTACGTGCGAGGTACTCGAATAACGAACTCCGCTAACTTCTCAATCTCATGATCATCTTCGTTGGCAATCGCGATAATGCGACCTTTGCGCGCCTTTACCTCTTGCAGATTGCTAATGACTTTGTCGTAGATACCATCTTTCGGCACCACAAACACCACGGGCATGTTCTCGTCAATCAACGCAATCGGTCCGTGCTTCATCTCTGCTGCAGGATAACCCTCTGCATGGATGTATGAAATCTCTTTCAGCTTCAATGCGCCTTCAAGCGCGACGGGGAAATTTGCGCCACGTCCAAGATACAAGAAATTCTGCGCACCCTTGAACTCTTCTGCAAGAGTTTTGATTTGTTCCGTGTCGTTCTCCAGAATATGCTGCACCTTTTCAGGTAATGCGGACATTTCCTTCGCAAGAAGGCGTGCATGCTTCTGGTCGATTGTCCCTTTCGCACGAGCAAGCATCAACGTAATCAGCGAAAGAACCGTAAGCTGAGATGTAAATGCTTTTGTTGAAGCAACACCGATTTCCGGTCCAGCGTGTACATATACGCCGCCATGCGACTCGCGCGCAATCGTGCTTCCTACAACATTCACGATGCCGAGGACTGTGGCGCCTTTTTCCTTCGCTTCACGACCGGCGGCAAGCGTATCCGCAGTCTCACCGCTTTGACTAATCAAAAAGACTACGTCATCGTGGTGGATAACGGGATTGCGATAACGAAATTCTGAAGCGTACTCAACCTCAGTTGGAATTCTCGCAAGCCCTTCGAACAAATATTCACCGACTAAACCGGCATGCCACGAAGTTCCACATGCCGTAATCACGATGCGACGAGCATTTACTAACTTATCTTTCACTTCACGCAAACCGCCGAGCACAATATTCCCTTCTTCAACTTGAAGGCGTCCCCGCATTGCGTTACGAATTGTCTCCGGCTGTTCATGGATTTCTTTGAGCATAAAGTGGTCATATCCGCCTCGCTCAATCTGCGAAAGCTCAAACGTTACTTCTTCAATTTCTTTTTCAGTCTCTTCATCATCAATTGTCATAGTGCGAAGACCGCTCGAAGTAATCTCCGCGACTTCCCCATCTTTCAGATAAATCACTTGTCGGGTGTGGTCGACTATCGCCGCCGCATCGGATGCAACAAAGTTTTCCCCATCGCCCACTCCGATGATCAGCGGACTTCCCTTCCGGGCCGCAATGATTTTGTCAGGCTCGTTCGTGGAGATAACAACCAAGCCGTACGTTCCTTCGACTTCAGCAAGCGCAAGACGAACTGCTGAGCACAAATCGTTCGTCCGCTTGTACATCTCTTCTATAAGGTGTGCAAGTACTTCTGTGTCGGTCGCGCTGCGGAATGTGTGGCCATCACGAGAAAGTTTCGTCTTAATTGCTGCGTAGTTCTCGATAATGCCGTTGTGAATGATGGCAATCTTCTTTTCGGAATCCCAATGCGGATGAGCGTTCACATCATTCGGCTCACCGTGCGTTGCCCACCGCGTGTGCCCCATACCAAGTTGAGCATCCATCGAGCCGTTGAGCGTACTCAAGTGCTGTACAAGGTCGGCAACCTTGCCCGCCTTCTTCTCGATGCGGAACATTCCGTCCTTGACAAGAGCAATCCCCGCAGAGTCGTACCCGCGATACTCAAGCCGTCTCAATCCCTCGAGAATGATTGGAACGCAGTTCTTTGATCCGATATATCCGACAATTCCGCACATAGTTTTTTTCCCTTGTAAAAATGTGGACAAAGATAGCCATATCTCGAACGAGAATCAACGAACCGATTTTCACAACGCAATTAACTATTGAAGTCAATGTGATTCGGACAAAGCTAACCCATTGCTGATAAAGCAACGGGAGAGAGAAAGCAGAAAATTGATGAGTTGAATTCAATGTGACCGTAGACCAAGAAGAAAGCGCCTCGAATTTCTCTGGAGGCGCTTTTCATTATTTACAACTCATAGCCTTCTATGTTTCGACACATAAAGGATTTATGTATTCTTCATTCTCACTACGGCAGAATCCCTTGTATCACAATATTGCCTTCACCCGTTTCCAATCGAATTTGGCCATTACCTGCGCCGAGTCTTCCCGATAACGAACCGGTTTGTTGATTGAGTCCGGTGAATGTAAGATTTGAGTACGAAATGGAGCCATGAGTTGTTCGTGCAGTAACGTTTGCCGAAGTATTTGTCGGAACTTTCAATGTAATGGTTCCCTTCACTGCGGTAATGTAGCAAAAACCGTCCGGCGGGAGAGCGACTTCGGTTGTAACTCCGCCGTCACTTGAAACGATGTCGCATGAGGCATTGAGTCGCTTAACTGTCACGCCATGCACATTGCGGATGCGAAGGTTTGCTCCGAGGTCGGCAACTGTCGTCGTGCCTTGCACGCCATCAATGATATAAGCCATGCTGTCATACGGAACACCGAGTGAGACGAGTGTTGAAAATGTGAAGCGAGTTATCCCGGTCGGAGCTTGCACATAGAATCGTACTGTGTCCCCATTCGACTCTGCGAAAAGCCCAATCGAACCCAAAAGCGCTGCCGCGTCGCGACTATTCTCGCCGGTGACTTGACGGCTCAATCCCCACCGAATAGAATCTTTCACTCCTCCCCACTTGAGCATTGCCGGTCCGATTGAATTCTTCAATATGACAACTCGCTTGTTTGCCAGAGGTATGCTACCGTCAATTTGGTCGCCGGCAGTTTCAGGAGACTTTACAATGTCTGGTACACCTTTCGTACAACCAACGAACAAAGCAACGAGCAGTAAAATAGAAACGATACGGCAAAAGTTCATAAGACGTGTTCCTTAATTTAATAGCTTGCAATAGCTACGTGCAATACTTTCCTCAGTCAACGTAATCGTTACGCACCAAGTTAGGAATGCTTGCCTTGATATGCAATTCATCCGTTGAAATAACTGCTATGAAAATAGGGATTCTCTGTAGGGACATCGGCTTGCCGTGTCCCCTATGGCGCAAGCTGGGACGGCCTACGGCTCTTCGAGCCGAAGGCTCGTAGAGGGCAAGCCCACATCCCTACATTTTCATTTATGATGGTGAAACGAAGCATTGCAAGCTCATCAAGTTTGATGTCAAGGCTGCCGAAGAACAGCTCACGATTCTGCTTAACGTTTGCCTCGTTGTCTCCAACATTGAATGAGAGATTCATCCCGAGCGGCGCCGGACTAACACCACCAAGCCTCGTGCTCATACCAAATTGAATCGAAGGATGATTCTTGAAGCACTTAGCTTGTATGATGGGAATCCGGCTCATGACTTTCTGCTTTGTGTGGAATATGAAGGATAACCGTCGTTCCCTCGTCCAACTTGCTCTCGATGGAAATGCCTCCGTTCAAATCTTCAATCGTCTTCTTGACGATTGCAAGTCCTAAACCCATGCCGTCTGTCTTGGTAGAAAAGTTCGGCTGAAAGAGTTTGTCTTTTATTTCATTCCGAATACCGCAACCGAAATCTTGAATTCGTACTTCGATATCGTGTTCAAGCTTGGCGCTTGTAACAATCATTCTTCCTTCGTTATTCATTGCCTGAATACCGTTGCGAATGATATTGATGAACGCCCGACGCAGCTCTTCTCGATCTGCCATAATTGGCGGAAGGTGCTGCTCGAGATGTGTCTCAATCCTAACGCGTTCGTCCTGTTCAAAGAGATAAATCGCCTCACGCAGAACATCATTGACGCTGCACTTCTCTAATCTTGCTTTTGGCATTCTTGCAAAGCTCGAAAACTCCGATGCGATTCGGCTGAGTGCATCAACTTGACGAATCACCATCTGACTTACTTCTTCAAATACTTCATCGAAGTTCTCTACTTTGTCGCGATACGTTTGCCGCAGATGTTGGAGCGCCAGCTTCATTGGCGTGAGAGGATTTTTTATTTCGTGGGCGACTTGCTTTGCCATCTCTTTCCACGCAAGCTCGCGTTCGTACTGCACAAGGTTCTCGCGGCTGCGTTTTAAGTCTTTCGTCATCGTTTCGAATGAACGAATCAATTCTCCAATTTCACCGTCGGCTCGTGCGTGTACTCTCACATCCAAATCGCCCAATGAAACTCGTTTCGTTGCTTCGGTCAGTTTATGAATTGGTGATGCAATGCGATTTGCAAACGTTGTCGCAATCAATGAAATAGCAATAAAGATAATCGCAGATACACCGAACAACACAGCGTTCGTCCTCGCCGCATCTTCATCAATTTGCTCTTGCCGGTACAGTGTAGGTACCGAAATCACGCCTGTGATTTTTCCAGCATTGTCCTGCAGCGGACGATAGCCGACAGCATATCGGTAGAGACCAATGTTCTCCGTTTCAAGGTGGAATCGCTCGCCCTTCACAAAGATACTTGCATAGGCGGAGCCGCTCAAACGACGGTCGAGAATTCCCGTTTCGTATAACTCCGGGCGACTGCTCATGCGAAGTGTATTACCAGCATAGAAATTGAAATCGGCTTTCATTTTCGCAGCAAGCCTTTCCGCAACAACGCTGGCATCGTCGCGGATACCCGAGCCGTCTTGAATGTTTCCATGCAGCAAACTCTCTTCAACAGCAGACGTTTCCTGATTGAGGCGCTGCGATAGGTTTTCCATCAATCGCTCGCGGGCAAAAACTCTTGTATAGTTTGAAATGATGATCACCGGAACTGCCGCCGTTACCATCAACGCAATCAGCAGCTTGTCACGAAACGTCAGCGCATACGGTTTCCCCCTTGCCCACTGAAACAACAGCAGCGCAACGACAGCGCCAAGCAAAACAATTGTGTAGTACACAAGCGTTCGGACAATGCCGAAGAGATGCCACGCTGCACTTAATTCTTCCAGCCTCAAAGCAACAACTTGCTCACTCTTCGGGGCACGACGAACAAACAACGTTTCGTATTCCTTTCCGCTAATGACTTCGCGATACCACAACGACGCAGTCAACGAATCGCTGAGCAGGCTCTCAACTTCCTTTGGCATCCGATAACCAATCGGCAACGATGCGTCGTTGGTCGTGAAGAGAGCGCCGTTGCGAAACTCGCTTACACGAATCGGACGATAGAACGATTCGAGATTTTCTTGCGACGCAGTGCGAAACACGGACGGGGTTTCGCCGCGAAACAGCGCCTGCTGCGCAGCAGAAATCACAACAACACCGTAGCCGAGCACTTGATCGGAAGCGATGATGGGCATCGAGCCTGAATAAATTTTCACGGCGTTCACACCCGAACCAATCTGCCGGACTTGTACGTGTTGTGTTTCCTCGTAAAGAGCGCTGTCAGTTACCTGTAAAGCAGCAGACGTTTGCTCCCCAATCGCGAAACGGCTGATTTCATAACCGCCCGGATTCAAAATCGTGAATGAACAATTATAACCCTGTTTTGCGGCGTTACTTTTCGCCCAGCATGTAAACGCAAGCCGCTCGATTTCTTCCATGTCGCCATTCAACAAAACATCGAACGCCTCATCTGACACAAAGCTTTGCAGTGCTTCATCGACAACAAACTTGAGCCACGCGTCTGCAGGGCGCAGGACTTCGCGAGCGAACACTTCAACGCGGTCACGGTCTTTCTCCTGAATTACCTCGTCCAAAAGTGGATAGAAAAAGATCGCCGACAATGCGAGAACAATGACGGCGTTCGCAAACGAAACTGAAAATTCTTTGCGACGACGCCTCCTCTGCAAATACAAAGCAAATACTAGTATTCCCGCACCAAAAAACAGTCGGAAGCCGGTTGACATGAGGGGCGTTTCTTGTACTACATCGAACAGAATCGCTGCGACGATGAATAGCACCGTAGCGACCGACCATGGCAACCATTTTCTTGACCGCGTTTCGCTCTCGAATAACGAAACGATAAAGGAGGTAAGCGCGACAGCAACAATGATCAAACAGAAACTGATAACGAAGAGATTGAATACCATCAACCCTAATTGGAATGACGGGATGATGACTTTCGGGTCATTGAACCGCAAGTTGGAATCAAACACGGCGCTACGAATGGCTGCGGCATAACCTCGCAGCATCAAGAAAATACATGTTGTAATGAGAACAGCGAGCATGATGCGCAGCGGTAAGAAGAGCTTGCGTCTCTGACCCGAGCGATGTGAAGCATTGCTGAGAACGAGATGCGTGATGATCGCTGTGTTTGCAAAGAGTGCAAGCGATGTGAGGGTCATCTCGCCGATAGACTTTGCAAGTCCTCCGCCGAATTTGGAAGCAAAGAAACTTGGGTCGAAGATTCCTGATTGCACAAACACAGAGGGGATCTCAAGCCAGAGCAGAACATATCGTCCGAGCCAGATGAGAATTGTTACTGCAAGACTTCTCCACAGAACCGACTTCATTCGACTTAGAAATTGCGCAGAGGCGAGAGCGATGATGACGATGAGAAGCAGTAACAGAAACGCATTCAGCTTTTGGAACTTCCCGCTCACGTTTTCGAGATAATTCGAGCGGGCAAGACGAAGAATGCTTGCAACACCAAGCTTGCGTGCATCAATTCCCGTCAACACAGTTGAAACGTAGCGACCGTCTTTGCGTGCTTCAGCATTTTCCCCATAATTGATTTCAACCGTAACGCCGAGGTCACGACTGAGCTGCTCGGCAAGTCCGGCACGCGTAATGAATTTGTTGCTGAGAGGGTAGTTCACCTCAACCGTCTGCCGAATGAGCACTGCTCCAAGAACTGCACCGTCAGCTCGAACCGGTGTGATAACAAAAAGTTGAGAATAGATTGGACCGCGAGTGATGTATGAGGTTAGAACTCCTTGGAGCGCAATCTGTATTTCTCGTTGGTTCACTACGCCGCTTCGCCCCTGCCACGCAATCAGCTTCCCGGAGCGGTCAAAGACTTCTGCGCCAACATCCTGGTTGCGTGAAATCTTTGCGACTTGCTCAAACAAGCGCGACGTTTCATTCGTCTTTCCCGCCAGGTAGCCCGTTACATCTTCGTGACGGGCAAGTTCGGAAGCAATGCGTCGCGTCTTGCGTTGCACTCCGGTAAACTCCGTCTTCACCGCGGCAAGCTGTTCGGCACTCTTCGATTCAACAACACGTTCCCAATTCTTACTGTAGTAGGAACGTGCCGCGTATTCGGCGATGCGCGACGCTGCAAGCAGTCCCAAAACAACAAAGACGATGCCGAAGGCTCGTCTTTGCAAAGGAACGAATGAAACGTAAGACCGTAGTCTTGAATTCATTTACCTAATAGATGTTGATTTCCGCAATCACCCACTTCTCTTCCGACTTCATCAATGCGACATACACTTGCGCGACTTCGCGCATACCTTTGTGGTTGAACACCGTACTGCCTGTCGCATACGGCGTCGCTTCCGTTTCACCAACACTTGTAAACTCGAAACTCAAGATTTTGCGCGTTTTGAGAAAGCTCTCGAGAATATAATATGCCTGGTTGGAGCTGTAGTAGCCGCTCTTCTCGCCCCTCAATGTTACTTGTACTTGCGAACCCAGATAAGTCGAAAAAGCAGCCACGTTTCCCAACTCAAAGCCGTGTTGAATCTCTTCAAACACAATGCGGAAGTCTTTCGACTCAACTACGCTGTCCTGAGACTTTGCTGTGTTTGTGAAACCCAAAGCTGTAAGAACAAGAATACATGTCGTTACAAATCTCATAACCACCCTAACTTCTTGACGTCAAATTAAATCTAATCGAATCAAAAGTCAATTCATTTGCCGAACTTGATCCCCGAATCTCGATGCTGTGCTCCATTGCGATAATCCTCATTGGCTGCAATTCTGGCACCGCAATCCATCTGCATCCACTCAATTGAAACTCTGCTATCTGCGAGAGAAACCACTCTGAACTTAAAGTATTGATTGTCCCACGTCCAAACGATGTACACATTTTCAGCTTCCGCATGAACGCGATGTGTTGGCGACCATTCGGACGAAGGGACTTTCTCAAGCCTGAAGAATGAATCAAGCTGCCCCAAATCTTGTATGTCTGCATCCTTATTGACAATAAGCTCCTGCCCCTCGTTGCTCATAGTAAAGTACACGTCAACTGCTTTATTGCTGGAACCAACAACTTCATCTGCCGAAAAATCGAAGCCTGATTTCGCCGGTGCGGTGTTCTTGTCCCAAAGAATAACTTCAGATGCTTCAGGCTTCTCCTCCTCAACTACTGGATTTGTGATGATGATGACAGTTCCCTGAGGTGGTGGACAAGGCCATGGCATAGGATCAGGCAACGGATTTTGAATTGATGGAGGTGGCGAAGGCGGAGGAGTCGGTTTTTCAACCGGTGCCGTTGCAACAGGACGACCATGAGGATTGCGTTCACCTCCACTACTAACATTCGAGTCGCGCGTATTGCCAATCGTCCGCTGAGCGAATGCATCGAGGGCGAATACGCATGATAGCATTGCAACGAAGAGCGAAGACGTTCTCATGTCATTTCTCCTTTCCGTAAGGTACAAGAACAAACAATGGAGAACGGCACCGCTCACCCGGCCACCATCAAGTCCGTACAAGCGGCACCTGCATTCTCCACTGTCATCAGCCTTGCCTCACTTCTCCCGCGCGTATCATCAGCACTCCTCCGTAAGGAGTCCTTCGGACACTCATCACCACCACCAACTTCACCTCTACGAGGTCGTAGACCCTCATCCAGCCACACATGCTTCATCACGAAGGCAAGGTTGAATGCAATCAACGTTGTTTATTTGTATGAGCCGTCGTTCTCTCTCCGCTCAAATTCTTCACACGCTTCAACAACGGGTTCGACTTCTGCAACTGATACGCCCAATCGAACGTTACTCTGCTCGGCGAAACATTCGTCACTCTGAACTTTGCGTAGTGATCATCCCACGTCCACACAACATACGTATGACCTGCAACGAGTTGTACATCATGCGTTGTTGACCAACCCGATGACGGCGCTTCGCGAATATCCAGAATTGAATTTGTCTGACCCATATCTTTGATGTCAGAGTCGTCGCGCACGTTCATATAATACGTACCCTGATAATGTTCGAAGTACATGTCTGCATACAAATCATTGTATGGCACAATTCCGTAGCGCGAGAAATCATAACCGGAGGTTGCGGTGACGCGACGGTAATCATCCAGTACGACACCGTAACCTTCCGGCCGGGGGATATCGTACGCAACATCTCGACTCAACCCGCTCTCGTTCCCATCATAGTCGTAAGCAGTGACAGCGTAATAGTAAGTACTGCCGTTGCGTGCCCCATTATCTTTGAAATATGGAGTTTCAACCGAACCGATCAACTCATAGCGTCCATTGTACGATGAGCTCACAAACACGTTATAGCCGGCAACATCACTTTCACGATTTCTGTCCCAGAATAATTCAATAAAGTTGTCGCCCGTCTCCGTCCACAAACCTGACGGAGGCAAAGGGGGTGTGGTGTCAATAAAGTTATTTACCATTTCCTTGCAACCGCTGGCGAACAACACCAACAGCACAATCCACAATGTTCTGAAACCTTTCACTGCTTTTGCTCCTTACGATGACCAACATGAGTTGATTGTCGTTGGAAATGAAAAAGACAAAGCGCGTGCCACGCGGTTCAGTGCGCAAGAGCCGCGTTTTATTGGATTATTGGAGTGATGGGGCAATGGTGGTGTAGCTTGAGGTGTGCAGTCGTCTATAATTCAAGACGATAGCTTTCAACCCTGAGCGCTTCTCAGCGAAGGGTCTGAGTTTGAAAGATGTAATTAAGTGAGTGGTTATGTGAGTTTAGGGTACGAAGGTTTGCAAACCTCAATCGACAATGCAAAATCAAAACCTTACAATAATTCAGAAGTAGTGAGACCCTTCGCTCCGCTCAGGGTTGAGAATTCCAAGACACCTGCCCATTATTGAGAACTCCAACCGCCCGCCCACGCAGCTTGAAACCATTGAAAGGCGAGTTCTTAGACTTCGACTTGAATTTCTGTACATCAACGATCCACTCAACGCTTGGGTCGAAGATTGTGAGATTCGCTTGCTCGCCTTCTCGTATTTTGATTTGTGGCAGATGAAGAATGCGACGAGGGTTTGTCGAGAACTTCTCAACGAGTTGATAGAGTGATAGAATGTTCTTCTCAAACAACTCAGTAATTGCCAAGCCGATTGCCGTTTCAAGTCCGACAATACCGAACGGAGCGTTTTGAAATTCTACTTGCTTCTCATCGTACGAGTGCGGCGCGTGGTCGGTCGCAATCGCGTCAATCGTCCCATCCTTCAATCCCTGCTTCATCGCTTCAACATCATCACGGCTTCGCAGCGGTGGATTCATCTTCGTGTTCGTATCGTATGAACGAACGGCATCGTCAGTCAAAGTAAAATGGTGCGGCGTGACTTCGCATGTAACATTCAAACCTCGCTTTTTCGCATCTCGCATCAAAGCAACACAACCCGCCGTACTGATGTGCGCAACATGATACTGCCCTTTCGTGTATGCCGAAAGCTGAATATCCCGCGCAACCATAATGTTTTCAGCAATCGCAGGCATTCCCGGCAAGCCGAGCGTCGTGGAGTTGAAGCCCTCATTCATCACACCGCCTTTGGTAAGTGGCAAATCTTGTGCGTGTTGGATGATTGGCTTGCTGAACATCTTCGCGTATTCAAACGCCCGTCGCATAATCTCCGCATCGTGAACAGGGTAGCCGTCGTCAGTAAACGCAACAGCGCCCGCAGTTGCAAGCTCCGCCATCGGAGCCAGGCGCTCGCCCTTGCGCCCGACAGTCACCGCTGCAATCGGATACACATCAACTAAACCGTTCAGCGCAACCTTCGCTTTTTCCTGAATGAACTTTATCACCGACTCATCATCAATCGCCGGATTCGTGTTCGGCATGCAAGCAACAGCAGTAAAGCCGCCAGCCGCCGCAGAAGTACAACCCGTGAGAATTGTCTCTTTGTGTTCAAACCCCGGCTCGCGCAGGTGAACGTGCATATCGAGAAAGCCCGGCGCAACAATCTTCCCTTTCAGCTCAACAACCTGTGATGATGGCGGAGCCGCGATATTCTTCCCAAGCTTTTCAATTCGTCCATCAATGATATGAATGTCCACCGATTCGTCGCGACCGGTAACGGGGTCGAGTAGTCTTCCGTTTTTCAGTAGCAAGTTCATGGTTCTCCTTGAAGAAATGGTCAACAGTCAACGGTCAATGTTCAATTGACAATTGAACATTGACCGTTGAACATTGACCGTTACGATCGTGTTCCCAACAAGTAAAGTACCGCCATCCTCACTGCAACCCCGTTCAACACCTGCTGCAAAATCACCGAGCTTTCACTATCTGCAACATCAGCCGAGATTTCCACATCACGATTGATCGGACCCGGATGCATGATAATTACTTCGCGTCCAGCTTTGTCCAATCGCTGGCGAGTGATGCCGTAATAGTTGTGATACTCACGCACTGATGGAAACAATCTTCCGGCATCCCGCTCCAGTTGAATCCGGAGAATATTTAGCGCATCAACCTTCGGCAACACGTCATCGATATGATGATACACATCCACGCCGAGTTGCTCGATGTCGCGAGGTATCAACGTCGCCGGACCGCAGACGGAAACCTTCGCTCCCATTGTCTTCAATCCGTAAATGTTCGAGAGGGCAACCCGGCTGTGTGAAATATCTCCAACGATACATATATGTAACCCTTGAAGGCGATTGAATTTCTCGCGCAGCGTGTACAAATCAAGCAGCGCCTGTGTCGGATGCTCGTGCCCGCCATCGCCGGCGTTGATAACAGCCGACTCAATCACTTGCGAAAGATAATGCGGGGCTCCGGCTGCGGAGTGGCGCATCACCACCATGTCAATTTTCATCGCTTCGATGTTGCGTGCTGTGTCCTTCAGGGTTTCGCCTTTGCCAACACTGGAACCGGCAGACTGAAACGCAAGCACATCCGCCGAAAGTCTTCGCTCTGCCAGCTCGAATGAAAGCCGCGTGCGAGTCGAGTTTTCGAAAAATAGATTCGCAATCGTCTTGCCTTGCAGCGGCGGGACTTTCTTGATCGGACGCTCAAGCACTTCACGGAACGACACTGCCGTATCGAGGATGAGCTGAATATCCTCTTTCAGCATTCCGTCAAGTCCGAGCAGATGTTTACTCTTTAGCGGCATTTTCAAGCACCCTTGCTAAACCAGTATGAAGTCAGAGGTCAGAAGTCAGAAGTCAGAAGTCAGAGATCAGAGACGAGAATTCAGAACGTCAAACCCTTACCCGCGTCACTCCACTACTCCATTACTCCATCACTCCATTACTCCATCACTCCATCACTCCATCACTCCACTACTCCACTACTCCACTACTCCACTACTCCATCACTCCATCACTCCATTACTCCACTACTCCATTACTCCACTACTCCATCACTCCATTACTCTATCACTCCATTACTCCACTACTCCACTACTCCACTACTCCATTACTCCATTACTCCACTACTCCACTACTCCACTACTCCATTACTCCATTACTCCACTACTCCATCACTCCATTACTCCATCACTCCATTACTCCACTACTCCATCACTCCATTCCCCCATCACCCCATTACTCCACTACTCCATCACTCCATCACTCTAACAAATATAGCCCCTTCGTCCGCCTGCGGCGGACTCAGGGTTGAGACTCCGGGTGCATCAACAACACCTCGTCTTCACCATCAACTTCTCTCAAATGCACGCGGATGGATTCATCTGCTGATGTCGGTACATTCTTCCCGACAAAATCCGCTTTGATGGGAAGCTGACGATGGCCGCGGTCAATCAGTACGGCAAGCTGAATCGTCCGCGGCCTGCCGATGTCTGTCAACTCATCAAGCGCGGCACGGATTGTTCTTCCCGTATACAACACGTCATCAATCAGCACAACATCTTTTCCATTGATGTCAAAGAGAATGTCAGTTCCCTTCATTTGCGGCTGCTCAAGTTTGCCGAGCAGATCGTCGCGGTAAAGCGTGATGTCGAGAAAGCCAATCTTCAGTGTTACGCCTTCGACTTCTTCAAGCTTCTTCGCAATCCGATTTGCAAGATGCTCGCCCCGCGTGCGGATGCCGACGATGACGATGTTGCTTGCGCCCTTATTCTTCTCAAGAATCTCGTGCGCAAGGCGAGTTATCGTCCGCTCCATTCCGGCGGCGTCAATTATTTTTGCTTTTACTTTTCTCATGGCTCGCTTTTTTTTAGCCACTAAGACACAAAGACACTAAGGTTACACAAAAAGAAGCCTTTGAGTCTTGGTGCCTTCGTGGCAAAATGCTTTTGCTCTGTACATAATAAAAAAACCTCCAATCCCAACCGGGACGGAGGTCAAATCCGAAATCAAAAATCCGCAATCCGAAATCATTTTATCTCCCTTGCCTGCCTCGCTGTGCAGGATTTAAAGGGTGAGGGTATTACTGCTTTAGTTTTGTGGACGCTGCGGGGTTCGAACCAGCGACCTTACGCGCCTGCCCGCCGTGTGTGGGCGATATAGGACTTGAACCTATGACCTCACGGATGTGAACCGTGCGCTCTAAACCAACTGAGCTAATCGCCCTCGGCGTTGGCAGGCGGGCCTGCCCGCCGTGCTTCATCTTTTGGCGGGTGTGAGGCGTACGCTCTCCGCCTACACTAACATCGTTTCGGCGGACAAGTGAACTCCGCCTTCGCTTAGAGCGCTTCCGCCAAAAAGACGGCGGACAGGCATCTGAGCTAAGCGTCCGTGTTAATTCGCAATCAAAATACGCAAGGCTGATTTGAAAAGCAATGACTCGTCGGAAGAATTCTTCGAGAGGAACAGAACCATCTGTGCCTCATACTGAATTGAACGACACACAAAAAAGCCCCGACCGTATCTTAGTCAGGGCATGTATGATGCAAAACCAAAGCCAACATGATTTCACTAATTGACTTTTTCAGTCTTCATCATGTCATGGATTTGCTTATCCGTCATATCCATCTTGTGCGCCTTCTTGGCGTGCATCTTCACGATTGACGTCAGCTCTTTCTCGTCATGGCTTCGGACCATGAACCCACACGACGGATCGCACGAGACTGATTTTAGAGGGGCAGCTTTCTGCTCCTTCTTGGGCTCCATCTTCGTCTCTTTCTCTTTCTTTGCCTCCTGAGCAAAGGTCGGCGCAACGATGGCGACAGAAAGCAGAACCACCAGAATGGCAACAACGACTTTGGGGAACATAGCGAACCTCCTTAGAGATATGATTGGTTTAGGGAATTGAAGACAGGAGTGATGCCGGGGGACAAAACTGATAACGTCTATGGAACGTAATAGGCTTTCAATGCAGGATGACTCAATCGTAAAATACAAGCAACTGAACTGAACATTCGGAATTCTTGGCATATAGTAACGATTGAGGGTTTGAAAGTCAATCATTCGATTTGTGAGATTCGCCTCGTCATTCTGAGTCCCGCCTTCTTTTGTCCGAAGGACTCCTTCGGAGGCGGGACGAAGAATCCAAGAACCCGGCGTTGGACTGACCATTTCTGGATTCTTCTCCGAAGGAGTCCTTCGGACACTCCGTTCAGAATGACAGATCCAACGAGCCTCAACCGGCGAGACGAACGTTCGCCAGCACGGGAAGCTCGAACCCGTTGGAGCGAAGCAAGCGTGTTGAGAAAAAAAGGACTTCAAGATTCTCTATCTCATTTGTCTCCGGGTTCATTCGTGCAACAACGACGTCTTCCAACTCTTCGCTTTCCTGTTGGGAGTACGGAGAAATCCTATCGATGTGAAGAATATCTGCCTCGCGATCGTAGAAGAGTTTTAGTTTCGAGTGCATTCAATTTCTCCTTCAGAGAGCTTCGTCTTCTATTTTAACATCACATATTCTGCAAACGATGCGGACTCTGGAATTGGAAGCATATCCTCTTTGAGTCCATGAACGTGCATCTCAATCGCTTCATACATATTGCGTTCTGTTTCTTCGGGCGTCGCGCCGGTGGCAACGCAACCGGGAAGGTCCGGTGAGTAGGCTGAGTAGTTGCCGTTTGCCTTTTCAATCACGATAAGAAATTTGTGCATTATTCTTTCTCCTTCTTGAGTTGCGATTGTTTCAAAATGCTATTCAAAGTTCCGGGCGCAAGGTCATCGCTTGGATGTCCTGCAATGGTGACTCGTCCCTTCTTTGTTGGATGCTTGTATTGGCGGTGACTTCCTCGCGTGTCAATGTGGTACCAGCCGTCTTGTTCAATCATTTTGATTGCTTCTCGAACTTTCATGTGCTGTCAGTCGGACACGTCAACCAGTGATTAGTTCTTGCATCTGCCTATCATACTTTGGTTTGAATATAACCTATTGGTCAGCGTTGTGCAACTCAACGCACTTCTTTGATTGCAGTGTTCACTGCATGACACATGCCGATGTCGTCGCAACGGATGAGGATTTCAACTTGTGGGGATTTGGTTTTGTCGTTTTGTGCATGAAGAAGAAGTGGCAGTGTTGTAAACGCGACGATGAGGGATTGAAAGTCAATCATTCGATTTGTGAGATTCGCCAAGGTGAGCGTCATTCTGAGTCCCGCCTTCTTTTGGCGGGACGAAGAATCCAAGAACCCGGCGTTGAACTGACCATTTCTGGATTCTTCACTCCGTTCAGAATGACAGATCCAACGAGCCTCAACCGGCGAGACGAAAGCTCGCCGGCACGGGAAGCTCAAACTCGTTGGAACGAAGCAAGCGTGTTGAGAAAAAAAGGACTTCAAGATTCTCTATCTCATTTGTCTCCGGGTTCATTCGTGCAACAACGACGTCTTCCAGCTCTTCGCTTTCCTGTTGGGAGTACGGAGAAGTCCTATCGATGTGAAGAATATCTACCTCGCGATCGTAAAAGAGTTTTAGTTTTTTGTCCATTCAACGTCTCCTGCCTGCGCCATGATAGCGATTGAGGGGTGGAAAGACAATCAGTTGATTTGTGAGATTTGCCAAGGTGAGGTGTCATTCTGAGTCCCGCCTTCTTTTGGCGGGACGAAGAATCCAAGAACCCGGCGTTGGACTGACCATTTCTGGATTCTTCGCTCCGTTCAGAATGACATATCCAACGAGCCTCAACCGGCGAGACGAAAGCTCGCCGGCACGGGAAGCTCGAACCCGTTGGAGCGAAGCAAGCGTATTGAGAAAAAAAGGACTCCAAGATTCTCTATCTCATTTGTCTCCGGGTTCATTCGTGCAACAACGCCATCCTCCAACTCTTCGCTTTCGTGTTGCGAGTAAGGAGAAATCCTATCGATGTGAAGGATATCTGCTTCACGATCGTAGAAGAGTTTTAGTTTCGAGTCCATTCGAGGATACTACTTTCCTTTCATAAGATACAGAATGATAGAGGCACTGACATTCAGAATGAATTCCGCGTCGGAGAAGCCAAAGTCTGTCTGCCGATGTGCACCATGCCGCGCCCCGGGCACATCCGAAGCTACACCATAAATCCCGTGAATGATTTTCTCCATTGCTGGATGGTTCATGTAGTTCGACGCAAGGGGTTTAGCCAAGTCTCCAAGTGTGCTTGATGGCTGTTTCAGCAGAATCTTCGCCAATCCTTCAACTGCGCCAACTGTTTCCTTCACACTATTGAGTGCATCAGGGGTTGTATTATGATAAAGAAACTTTATTCCTTTCTGAAATTGCTCCAATACAGAGTCATATTTACCCAACAATAAACCTTCCACACTCAGTATCATCTTCTTTGTTTCCTCTGGCACATTAGTTTTGATTGGAAATTCAGCATCAAATCTTTCCTTATGGTCGACTAAATTAATACCATCATTACTTAGACGGAGAATCGTGTATGCGTCATCGTTATGTTCAATCAACCCCTCTTTCTGCAAATAGATTAAATTATGCCGTAGTCGAGTTTCTTCTACATTCTTGAGGGTTTCAATTTTTGCCACCTCGACCAATCTGAGTACATGTTCATGCTGATGATCGTATGCATGCTGTAGAATCGTATGTTGAATTTCCTTGTCTGTCATTTGTTCACTTTAACAAGAGAAGTCTTTTCGTCTGCACAAAACTCGCCGCCTGCAATCGGTAGAAATAGACGCCCGAAGAAAAACTGCCGCCGTCAAACTCTACTGTGTACGTACCTGGAGATTTTACTTCATCTACCAAGGTTGCGACTTCTCGCCCCAATACGTCGATTATTTTGAGCACGACGTCGCTCTTCGTCGGCAATTCATAGCTGATTTTTGTTGTTGGATTAAACGGGTTTGGATAATTCTGATGCAACTTGAAGTTGGCGTGCATTTGCATTGCTTCTCTTACGCTGACAATCTGAGACAGCTCCCTCCACCAGACTCCTGTACCCGATGCTCCAACGAGTAGTTTGCTGCCACTCAATGCTACAGAACGCAAATATGTGTTTTCCAAACCCTCATTTGCAGAACTCCACGACGTTCCATTGTTGGTAGAATAGCAAAGTCCGCTATCGGTCGCTGCAAAGATGGTTCGACCGTCAACAGCAAATCCGTTGACCAACCTCGTCAAACTGGAATTTGCAGATGTCCAATTAGTCCCATAGTTTGTCGAGCGAAAAACCCCGTGTCCATAATCACCCGCAAACAAAACCGTATCAATAGTAGCCAAACCAGAAGCTGAGAAACCTAATGGTAGGCCGTTGTTAACAGGCGTCCAGTTTGCTCCATTGTTGGTAGACTTGAATACGGTGCTACTTGTTCCTGCAAAAATATTTGTGCCGCTTGAAACGAAAGAAAGTACACTGCCCCATCCATTGCTTACTGTTGCCCAGTTTGCGCCGTTGTTTCCCGAATGGAACACACTTCCATTGGCAGAACCCGCAAAAATGTCTGAGCCCTTCACAAGAAGAGCATAAAAAAGCTCATTGGGTGGCAACCCATTGGTGAGAGCAGTCCAGCCAGCGCCATTGTTCGTGGAACGAAATACCCCCCGCGACGTCCCCGCAAATAAAATTGTATCTTTTAGAGCAAGAGCGTAAACGACTTTTTGAGTCAAACCCGAATTCGCAGCACTCCAGTTTACACCATTGTTCGTTGAGACAAATACCCCGTTACCATAAGTGGCTGCGAAGGTAAAGAGACCTTTCTTTGCAAATGCTGTTATGCGGGTGTTGGTAAGACCAGTGTTCGCTTCGGTCCAAGTAGTGCCGTTGTTTGTAGATTGATAAACGCCCATAGACGCGACAGCAGAAAACACAGTCGAATTGCTGACTATTGTTGATGCTATCCTATCATTGTTATTAGGCAAACCAACATTGATGGGAGCCCAATTATCCCCGTTGTTTGTGGAAAGATACATGCCTTGCCCCCACGTCCCAGCGAACAGATTTCCATTGCTCGCCGCAAGAGTGTAAACAGCATACGTCGAAGGCAGTCCGCTGTTGACAGCAAACCAATTCGCCCCACCGTTTGAAGAGCGATAGACCCCGTCAGTAGCAACGAACAGATTTGTATTCAGGAAAGCGAAAGAGAAGGCGTAATTAACCGTGGGGGGAAAGCCATTGTTGGCTGCACTCCAGTTTGTACCATTGTCGGTGGATACATAAACACCACTTCCCTCACTTCCCAAAAACAATCTTCCATTCTCAAGAAAGAAAGTGTGAGCTGTAAGATTGGTCGGCAAACCGTTGTTCGATGCAAACCAATTTGCTCCATTGTTGGTTGACTGATACACACCATTGCTTGTCGCACCTGCAAACACACTCATCCCACTGGAAGAAAATGTCTTTACTTCAATACCTCCCAACCCATTGTTTGATGGAATCCAAGTGATTCCGTTGTTATTTGATGTGTAGACGCCACTCGGTTGCGTCCCTCCAGGGTCACCTGGAACCGCAGCAATGAACAACAAAGAGTCAGTCGAGAACACAGCCCTAGCTTGAAAAAAGCCACGAAGATTTCCATTGATGTTTGTCCAAGCCGCACCACCATTCGTCGAACGAAAAACGCCAGCCCCATTAGTACCCGCGATTAATGTCGAGCCACTTTTCGCAAGACAGAGAACGTCACCACCATTGACGCCTTGAGCTTGCTGCCACTGCGAACTACAAAGGGAGGTAAAAAGACTAATTGCAAATGATGTACTGATGCAAAAGTGGACTTTTACGCCAAACCCAGCTTTCATGCATCCTCCTAATCATGCGTTGCGAGGTCGTTGATATGACAAGCAGAGGGGAAGACAAATCCGAGAACACACTGTTGCTCTCTGCGATCTTGAAGAACAGTTATTTAGGAAAGACAGATGGCGTTTGCCTTATAGAAAGTGCAGGAGCATCAAACACCATTAGAATGTTACCGAAAGCTCACACCAAATTCAAGAGCATGCCTTCAAAAGCAACCCGGCCACAACCACCTTAGGTGTACCCCTATCCCTTACGCTCAAACAAGCCGGAGTTGCTTCTACTCTCTTGCGATTGAGAGGTGGCCTTCTCGCATTCAGCATTCCAAATCTACATTGCAGCATTTCCTCATGTCCCACCGTGGTACACGTTTCCAAAAACATGTCCCATTTTTCACTTTTGACACACGTTCGACATGAGTCGCAACAACACATATTAGTAACTATGTGTATCGTTTTCCCAATTTTCGACACACATCGCTTTCATGTAACTCACGGCGACACGTCTCTCGTGAACGTGTCGCATGATCTTGTATCTTGTTTCTTTCTGAGAAAAGATTGGGGAGTTCGATGATCTACTCAAACAGATCGGAGTGTGTTCCCGTACGAACAAGTTGGAGTGTCTCGCCTTCGAGTCTGTAGATGAGCAGCCAGTCCGGCTTAATATGGCACTCCCAACAGTCTTTGTACTCACCGGAAAGTCTATAACCCCGTGTCATATCCACGTTTGGAATTCAATTTGAAGTCCTTCTTGAATTGCGTTGTCCGCGTTAGGGTCATCACGCGTCAGTCTTCCAAGTCTTTGCGGAGCGCTTCAACGCTTCGGAACTTCTTCATGCGCTTTCCGTTGCGGGCTTGCGCAATCGCACTACGCGGTGTTGTTATTTTCTTATTCTTGGGTTGTTTTTCCTATCGCTTACAAAACTTGTGTAACAATTTTTGGGTGAAGGATTTTGCCTGAGTGAAAAGGCACGACAACCCGAACACCACTCTTCCTGTAAATTCGGTGACTTCCATTCGCTGGCAACATTTCAAATCCCGCGTGGAGCTGCATAGACTCTGCTTCTTTTGCAGTGAGTCGTTGCAGTTTACCCAACGCTTACCTCTACTGAGCCAGTCATAATCTCTTTGCTCAAGTAGGCTTTCCGCTCTTCCTCGTCGAGCGTTTCAACATACAATTCCACAGCTTCACGAATGTTTGCCATTGCTTCTTCAAATGTGTCGCCCTGGCTTTGGCAGCCGGGAAGTCCGGGACAATAAGCGTAATAGCCGTACTCGTCTCTTTCAATAACGACGTTTGTTTTGTAGGTCATAATTATTCCTTCTTGTTCAAGAGAACTATTCAAACAAATCCGCGTGTGTGCCTGTGCGAACAAGTTGGAGTGTCTCGACTTCGAGTCTGTATATGAGCAGCCAGTCAGGCTTAATATGACACTCCCAACAGTCTTTGTACTCACCGGAAAGTCTATGATTGCGAAAACGATCCGGCAATCGTTCGCCGCGTACAACATACCCAACAACATCAAACAACAACCCCGTCGCATATCCACGTTTGGAAATCAATTTGAAGTCCTTCTTGAATTGCGTTGTCCGCGTTACAGTCATCACGCGTCAGCCTTCCAAGTCTTTGCGGAGCGCTTCAACGCTTCGGAACTTCTTCATGCGCTTTCCGTTGCGGGCTTGCGCAATCGCCTTCCGCGTCGTCGTATTCGGCAGTCTTAATTCAAACGGTATTCCGCGATACAACTTCACATTGCGGTAGAACGCCGTAATTGCTTCCGAAGCACTCAACCCGACAGCATTGAAGATGCTCTCTACTTCCGTTTTGAGTTCCGGCTCAACCCATGCCCGTACCATTGCCGTCTTTGCCATTGCAGTTTCCTTTCTTTTTTCCCTGTGGCATCAATGTAGCACGAAGGCTGAATAAAAGCAAAACGGTTAACGAGCACGAAATACGCTCAAATCACAAGCGGCACTCCTTCTTGAGGAGTCCGCCAAAGGTTTTTGCCACGACAACGTCGGGGTTCGACATGCCCACCGCGTGGACATTGGACGCGTTCTCTCATGTCGATGCAATCGACATGATACACCCGTCATGTCGAAACAATCATGATTTTTCGACATGATTGAACGTGTCCATTTTTTGGTCATTTTTGGACACGTTCAAAAAACGTGTCCACCGCGTGGACATGAGAAAAATCGGACTATTTCAGCTTCGGAGCGCCTTTAGAGAACAACGAGTAGAGCGGCACATTCAAATACACGCTCTCCTTTCCAACTGCTTGCTTCTTGAGCAAACCATTTTCAACAAGAAGGTCAAGGTATTTCGCAGCGGTTTTCCGTTCCACTATTTCAGCATCCACCAAGAAGTTCACCTTGCAATATGGTTGCTCGAACAACAATTCAACAAGCTCTTTCGTGTAGATGCTCGGCAACTCCTTCTTCACCTTCTCAATCGTTGCATCCAACAAGCCTCTAATCTTGTTCACCTTCTCAATCGTATCGAGCGAGGTTTGCTCAACAGCATCGAGCATAAACAAAATCCATTCTTCCCATGTCTCATCCGTCGTAACGGAGCGAAGCAGTTTGTAGTACGCGTTGCGATGCTGGATGATGTAACGGCTCATGTAGAGAATTGGCAAGTCGAGCAACCCGGCATGAACCAGGTAGAGCACGTTCAGAATGCGTCCGGTTCTTCCGTTGCCGTCGTAGAAGGGATGGATTGCCTCGAACTGGTAATGCAGAAGCGCAAGCCTCACAAGCGGGTCAATGCCGTTCTCCGTGTTGAGAAACTTTTCCACGTTCGACAGCAAATCACGGATGAGCTTTTCGCCTTCGGGCGGAGTGTAACGCACTTTGCCGGCTGCATCGTTCACCAACTGCGTACCCGGCAGCTTGCGAACGCCCGCGTTATTGTGAATGAGCGTTTTCTGAATGTCGAGAATAATGTTTGTGGTGATGAGCTTTCGCTTCTTCACAACATCAAACCCATACCACAACGCCTCGCGGTAGCGAAGCACTTCCTTCGTTGCAGGGTCAACGCTTTTCAGGTTCGATGCAAGCGCACGGTAGAGCTTGTCCCGCGTTGTTACGATGTTCTCAATCTCAGAACTGTCCCGCGCTTCTTCGAGCGTCAGGGTGTTGAGCAACAGAGTTGGGTGGGGAATGAGACGCGTCATTCCCTTCAGCTCTGCAAGAGCCTTGTTTGCGGAGACTGCCTTCTTCAACACCTTCGCAGTTTCGAATACAACGGAAGGCGGAAGCTTTGGCAAGTCGTTATATGGTTTGTTTGGGCTGAATGGCATAGAAGTTTGCAAAAGGAAAGTCTGTAAGAAGGTAGTCGTAAATCAACAAAGTTGCAAAGCATGTTGGTCGGGACTGGAGTCCCGACCAACAAAACACAAAGCCTCAACCTCGCGGTCAGGGCTTCGGGATTTTTCGTTCACATTTCTCCTACTCAAACAAATCAGCGTGCATGCCTGTACGTTAGAAGATTATCACGTTGCCTTCAATCTTGTAAACCAAAAGCCAGTCGGGTTCATGTGGCACTCAAGACGCCCCTTGTAGCACCCTTTCAACTTGTGTTCCCTGTATCGGGCTTCTAACGTCTCTTCGTTCTCCAACATCTTTATAACAGCCTTCATCTTTTCGACATCTTTTCCCCGTCTCTTCGCGAGCTTCGTATCTTTCTCGAACTGTTTGGTATGGAGGACTGTTCGCATCAGATACCGAGCTTCTTGAACATTTCCTTCGATGATTTCGAGCGCACTACGTTGCGTCCGGCGTCCGTATCTTCGAATGTTGTGCGAAGGACTCCCTTTGGGAAAAACGGTTTGCTCTGTGAACCATAGTTCTCATTAACACCCGACTTAAGCCGGGTGTTAATGAGTCAACGAATTATTTTCCCGAAGGGATGCCTTCGGCAAGGACAGCAGTGATTACGAAAGTTTAATTTGACAGTGAGAACCAATTTTCATAGGTTAGCGCGTGTAGTTCCAGTCCAACTCACCAATTTTAATCACAATAAAAGGAGTATGTTATGTTACGAAGAATGCTTGTGGCAGTATTCGCCCTCGTTCTCGCTCTTTCGTTTTCTTCCCTGACCTTTGCGCAGGATGCGGCAAAAAAGGAAGGGAAGTTGGCGCCAAAGAAAGAGATGTCTCAGACAATGAAGTCCGTCTCATGCGATCCTGACTGTGGTTTCATGGTTCGCAGCCATGACGAGAAGGAGGTTACCGCCATCGTCATCAACCATGCAAAGACGGCACACAACAAGACTGTCACGGAAGCGGATGTCAAGAAAATGATGAAGACAGAAGCTCCGGCAAAGAAGATGTAACTGAATTGTTCAGCAATTCTTCCCCTCAACCCCGTTCGTCTGGACGGGGTTTTTTGTCTTGTACCATTCGAAGTGCGGAACGAAAGAAAAGGCTCCAATATCGGAGCCTCTCCGGATTTCATCATTGTCCTCGACAATCGCTATGTTGATTGACATGGGACAAAATAGGTGTTTGGTTTCCGCGAGTCAATACTTCAAATGAGGTAAAGATTGAAATGAAGCCGTTGGACTCACACGGAGCTGAAACATCATCAAGCTCACGAAGAATATTCAACAACTCGAACCTGTCGCCTCAGAAGTGTCAATATCAAAGAGGGCAAAGTGTTTTGATGAGATCGAATGAGAAGCTCCTCACGATACTTCAAAAATAGGACGAAGGGCCGACGAGGAAGATCGCCGACCCTCAAGCATGATTCATTTGCCTTCACAGCAACTCACTTCAAAAACATCATTCTCTTGACGCTCGTAAACGGCACCTGCCCTGCAACGTCCTTCGTCTCAATTCGAAAGAAGTACACCCCGCTGCTCACTCTGCTGCCAGAAGTATTCTCCCCATTCCATTCCACAGTGTGGTATCCTGCAGAACGAACTTCGTCGACAAGCCTTATGACTTCCTGTCCAAGAATGTTGTACACAACCAACCTGACACCACTCTCACGAGGAAGAGCGAATTGTATCTTCGTGCTGGGATTGAACGGGTTGGGAAAGTTCTGACTGAGCTCGTATGTCGAGGGAATGCCTGTTCTCTCATCTCCACGAACAGCAGTCACCGGAC
>Ga0082335_1002608_pt1 | contig 33153 bp, 28 predicted proteins | sample Subgrocontami58m_FD_72375 | JGI IMG/M metagenome (GOLD analysis project Ga0082335, IMG submission 72375) | Subsurface groundwater microbial communities from S. Glens Falls, New York, USA - GMW37 contaminated, 5.8 m (SPADES assembly) (version 2) ... | reverse complement strand
TCGATGTCGGCTCGTCGCATCCTGGGGCTGGAGCAGGTCCCAAGGGTCCGGCTGTTCGCCGGTTAAAGCGGCACGCGAGCTGGGTTCAGACCGTCGTGAGACAGGTCGGTCTCTATCCGGTGTGGGCGGAGGAGATTTGAAGGGAGCTCTCCCTAGTACGAGAGGACCGGGAGGGATAGACCTCTGGTGTGCCAGCTGTCCTGCCAAGGGCATCGCTGGTTAGCTATGTCTGGAGGGGATAAGCGCTGAGAGCATCTAAGTGCGAAGCCCTCCCTAAGATTAGATCTCCCATCCGCAAGGAGTAAGGCCACCCGTAGACTACGGGTTTGATAGGCGGCAGGTGTACGCCGAGCAATCGGCTTAGCTAAGCCGTACTAATGGCCGAGGACTTGTCTATCCCTCCCTAAGTACAAAATTCTCTTTTTGAAAAGGAGTCAATTGATAAAACATATTGTCCTCCTGAATTTTAAACCTACTATCACCCCCCAGCAGATTGCAGATTGCCTGCTGGCTGCTACCAAAATGTTGACACCAATCCCCGGCGTGAAGAATTTCTTTGCAGGGAAGTCACTGCCAGTCAGGGGCGAGCCAAAATATAAGTACGCCCTCCTCATGGAATTTGCCGACGAGGCTGTGTTCAAGGCCTATAGGGAACATCCAGAGCACATCAAGTTTGCTACACAGATGATGCGGCCCGTGGTTGAAGAAACCCTCATCCTGGACTATACTTAGTGCGTTCAAGCTGACCCAATGCCAGTAAATATCGCGGGATGGAGCAGTGGTAGCTCGCCCCGATCCATCGGGGAGGTCGTTGGTTCGAGTTTTTAATAAATAAAAATGGACATCGCGGGATGGAGCAGTGGTAGCTCGTCGGGCTCATAACCCGAAGGTCGTTGGTTCGAATCCAACTCCCGCTACCAAATTTTATATCTAAAATGGCAATAGAAAAGCCCCCGAAATTCGGGGGCTTTTGTGTTTTGCTAACAGAACGTTACTCAAAACTATGCTTTCATATGGGGAAAGGCTTGCTCAATATCCCAAAGAAGCCGTATAGGGTCGCCAGGGCTAAGCAATCCTGGCTTATTAGGGTTAATAAACAAGGGTGTGCCTTGAAGGGTACGAACTATACTAAATCTTCCCCATTCTGCCTTCCGTTTTGGCTCATCTTTTTTGAAAGTAAATAAACTATTGTGAGCGGAAGCATTCCTACAGTGGCGAAGGAATTCCCAAAGAGGACCTTTATCATGATATTCGGAAGTAGTTTCAAAAGCCAGAATTAAGAGCATACCTGCAGCACGTAAAGTAAAGGAAAGAATATAATCGAAATTTTGTACAAAATCCCGAGCTAGTTCGTTGCTATCTACCTTAATATCATTATCTTGAAATTGGGACCTTAGTGAAATTGGCCCGATTAACTGCGTGGGAGGGTGGACCTCTAAAGTGGAATACGTAGGATAGGATTCCACGAATTTGGCTTTGTCGGCGTCGGACAGGGACTGTAATTTGAGAGCTACCCCTCTGCTTGCAAGTTCGGTTAATCCGTGAATCAAATAAATATAGTGGAGTATCAATGGGTAGAAGGGTTTATTCCTATTAAAATGATTTAATTTGACGTTGGTAACCATTTGGTCACCTCGGTTAAACAAGCCTTAGAATTATTCAAAATATTACCATAACGCTTGGCAGCGGCTTCCTGAAGTCCTAGCGCTAGTGTCTATTATATAGGAAGGTCAAACAACAGGCAAAAAGTTTTGTTTACTGTGCAACTTGCTCTACCAAAATAATCTAAGCCAGGCTTACAAGCCTGGCTTCTTCTTTTTATTCGTGAAGTATCGTGTTTGGACCGGCTTATAACCCGAAGGTCGTCCCGATTCATCGGGACTCCCGCTACCAGGAATTTATTGAAAAGCACCTCAAGCAAATCTGGGGTGCTTTTTGGTTTCTGTGAAGTGCAGAGTATCCTCTCGGCGCAGTGGTAGATCGCCCCGATAAATCGGGGAGGTCGTTGGTTCGAATCCAATTCCGCAGTTTCATATCTGGAAGGTGGTAACGCCTTCAGCCGCATAAGGAGTCTACACTACATTGCCTCTTCACCAGCACTGACGTTTGCATCCTCCCTCAGCCACCACCTCTGTGAACGTAAAAAAAGATTTCGAAAATCCTTTCCTGCTTCAAACTGCGGAAGCTGGGCTAGCAGAAAATTGATTTATCAATACGATACTTGTAAGCTTATAAAAGGGTTAGATATTTACGATATCTTAGTTTCAAAAGCCCGTAGAAATGAACCCACAATATCATGGGAAGAGTTAATATCCGGGCAATTACCCATTCTAGCAAACCGAGCCATTGAAGGAAGAAAAGAGCACTGACCCAGCCTGTCATTCCAAACCTGATTTGGAATCCAGGTGGGATGGTGTGACTGGATTCCCGCCTTTGCGGGAATGACAAAATGGCTATTTTCGGGAGAATGACCCTATCGCTAACCAAAACATAGTCGAACGGCTCCTGGAGCAGCTTTCCAATAACGATTGGATGAAAAGGGCTGTGGCTGCAAAATCCCTCGGAGAAACGGGGGATAATATTGCAGTGCCCCACCTTATTATTGCCCTGTCTGATCCTGTTGAAATTGTGCGGGTTAATGCTGCCGAAGCCCTGGGTAAACTGGGTGATAAAAGTGCCGCGCCCGGGTTGATAAAATTGTTGTCTGATTCTAATAACCTCTGGCTGGTGCGCTGCATCTCTGCTGAGTCCCTGGGCAAGCTAGGGGACACAAGCGCGGCACACAGTCTTATAAAAGCACTGTCCGGTGAACTCTGGCCAGTGCGCTCCGCATCGGCGGAGGCTCTGGGTAAGCTTAGGGATGATAGCGCCATACCTCATCTGACTAAAGCCCTGACAGACCCGGATGAAAGTGTCCGCGCTAACGCGGCCCAGGCGTTGAATATGATTAGAGAAAAAAGAGGGTTGTCCCGACAGATCAGCGCTTCAGTTGAACATGAAAGGAAGTTACTCCACACAACTATTGAAGGCATGAATCCTATAGATATGGAGGAAACAGTTAGTTCTGGGGTGATATCAGTCGAACCCAAAAAACGTGACTCACAGGTAAATATAGGAGCATATATACAGGAAGAGCCTTTCTCCATCTGCCCTTATTGCGGCAAGGAGCTTAAATTGCCCAAAACGCCACGGTTTTGCCCCTACTGCAAGGAGAAGCTGGCATCGGAGGGATGAATAAGGTAGAATTTAATCGTAGTCATATCATATATAGTAGCTATTTTTTATGTCCAAGGGGGTTATAGTTATGAAAGGCATTCAGTTTGTTATAGATGACAAAGGGGAAAAAAAGGCCGTTCTTATAGACCTTTCCGAATGGGGTGAGCTATGGGAAGATATATATGATATCCTGGCTTCTCAGAGTCGGAAAAACGAGCCAACGGTACCCTGGGAAGAATTGAAAGCCGGGATACAACAAAAGAAGCGGAATATTGTCTGATTACAACATCGAATTTGTCACATCGGCTGCAAAGGAATTCCGTTCTTTACCCACCTCTATCAAGGAGCGTATTGCAGTAGCGGTGGACGCTCTCGGTCAATTGCCTCGTCCCACTGGTGTTAAAAAACTCAAGGGTCCCGACGACCTCTATAGGATTAAAATAGGTGAATATCGGGTTGTTTATGAAATTGATGACCCAAAAAAGTTAATACGTGTTACTAAGGTAAGGCATAGAAGCGAAGCCTACCGCTAGATAAGTTAAGTCAATTAGTTGCGTGTTTCCAATTTGATTCTTTCCTTTTGCAAGCTGCGCTCGATATTTACTTACCCGGTCAAAAACCCCATCACCGCTTCATTAAACTGTTCCGCAGTCTCCCACATGAAACCATGTCCGCAACGAGGTATTATTTGCAGCTTTGCGCCGGGTATCTTTTCGGCTATAAATTTGACAGAGGCTACAGGTGTTTGAATATCTCTCTCACCTACTAATCCCAGGGTGGGGACTTTAATCAGGGGTAACTCACCGCTTGTATTATGTCTCTGGCAGGCGTGGTTCTGGCTAACATAGGCAGCCACCGGCTGAGGGTAAAGGGCAAATATTTCCTGGATCTGAGCCACTATTTTCTTTTGTTCGACAAATCCACGGGGTGTAAAGGATTGTAAAAGCAGGAGCCTGGTCACCGCAGCTATCCCCGCTCCTCTGGCAATCTGTTCCCATAGCTCCATCATCATAATACCGTAAGGTGTCTGTTCACTAAAAGTGCAGGCAAGAATTAACCTGTCCACCATCCGGGGATAACGCAGGGCAAACCTTTGAGCAATCGCTCCACCCATAGACATACCCAGGATATGAGCTCTGGGGATATTCAACGCTTTTAATAGATTAGCTGTATCATCTGCCATCATCTCTATCGAATAATCACCCGCTGGTTTATCGGAACGGCCTATGCCCCTGTTATCTATCACGATAACCTGAAAGCTTTTTGAAAACTCCTGCACCTGGTATAACCATAAACCGCTATGGCAACCCAATCCCATCAGGAGCATTAATGGCTTGCCCCGACCATGAATTTCATAGTAGATATTAATGTCACCAACCCGGATATTAGGCAAATCAAATCTCCATATTACGAGGATTTATGGGGTTGGTTGAGTTCTTTGCGTTGGTTGAGTTGGTTAAGTCTGTGTGGTTTACTCTGTTCATTGCGAAGCAAGTACTGAATGAAGCCAGAGATTAAACGAGCTATTTCATCGGCCTTTTGAAATAGCGCTTCAAATTTGTCGGGGCTTATGTAACCCTGGTCTAGAGCCACGTACAGTTGACTCTGGATTTCAGCAGCCGAGCCTTTGCTGATGAACAGGAATTGGGTAAATTCTTTTGTTGACCGTCTGGAAAACCCTTCAGCTATGTTAGACATTATTGAGACGGCAGCCCTCTGGATTTTCTCCCTGAACTTGTAATCACGTTCAAATCCTTTATCTGATATCACAGCGTTGTAAACCATATTTGTTAACGCTCTGGCTTCCTGCCATGCCTTGATGTCCTCAAACCTCTCGATTCTCACTCAAACCACCACCTTGAACTCAACAGACCCAAGGGACTCAATAGACTCAAAGACCTATACTACATTTTTCTCTATTTTGTGCCTAAGGATTCCGTCCCCATAAAGCCTTTAAGTCCTTCTGCCATTTCTTTTAACCTTTTGTTAACCTTCTGGTTGATGCTTCCCTCCGGATATGAACCGTCGGGTTTCCTTTCGCCTGCTTTAACCCCCGTGAGAATCTCGATACCCTCATCAATTGTTTTTACCGAGTATATATGGAACTTACCCTTTTGCACTGCCTGGACGATATCTTCCCGCAACATCAGGTTGCTAAGATTTTTCGCCGGTATTAAAACCCCTTGCTTTCCGTTTAGTCCCTTGGCCTTGCACACCTGAAAGAAGCCCTCAATCTTGTGATTTACACCACCGATAGGTTGGATTTCTCCCTGCTGGTTAACAGAGCCTGTAACGGCTAAACCCTGTTGGATTGGAACACCCGATAGACTGGAGAGAATTGCATATAATTCGGTGGACGAGGCGCTATCGCCCTCAATCCCATCATAGGACTGCTCAAAGCACAGGCTCGCAGATAGGGTCAATGGTTTATCCTGGGCATACTTCCAACCCAGGAAACCACTTAAAATAAATACCCCTTTGTTATGAATGGGGCCGCTGAGTTGGGATTCACGTTCGATATTGACAATTCCGGCCCGGCCGAGAAAGGTTTTAGCTGTAATTCGGGATGGCCGGCCGAACATTAACCCCCCAAGCATATAGACCGATAGGCCATTGACCTGCCCGGCCACGGCGTCTTCTACATCTATCATCAAAGTACCCCGATGGATAAGTTCCTTTATCCGTTCATCAACCAGGTTATGGCGGTAGATTTTTTCCTCTATGGCTTTTTTAACATGTTCACCGGTGACCATAGTTGCCCCGCTCATCCCTGCCCAGTAATCAGATTCGACAACCATTTCTTTAAGCTGAGCAAACCGGGATGATAGTTTCTCCTGGTCTGCTACTGCCCGCGCGCCGTACTCAATCAACTTGGCAACCCCTGTCCGGTCGAACGGCCTTATCTTCTCCTCCTGGCAACATTTAGATATAAAACAGGCATAAGCATTCATATTTACTGTGGAGCGGTCAATCTGGAAATCGAAATCAGCTTTGACCTTAAATATTTCCCAGAAGTCCTCATCGTAAGCAGCCAGCAAGTCGTAAATCATGCTATCCCCGATAAGCACCACTTTCACATTGACAGGCATAGGTTGCGGCCTTAGACCCTGCGGCGCCATTAGCCCAAATTGCTCGTAGGGGTCCTCAATACGGACCTCTTTATTGCGAATAGCCCGTTTTAAACCTTCCCAGACTCCAGGACGGGTGAGGGCATCCTTGATATTTATCAGAAGATAACCTCCATTAGACAGGCTCATTGCTCCTGGTTTGAGCATTGTATGGTCGCTCAAATAGCCACCCATCAGGAAACGACGCTCTATCTTACCGAACATGTTGCCAAAAGTGGGGTTGGTTTCCTCGATTACCGGTGGACCGACGGTCTGGCTGTTATCTACGAAAACATTAATCTCAAACGGCAGGAATGGTTCTCTGCCCCACATTGCCTGGGGGTTGGCCATAGGGCCGTGTTCATGTTGTGGTTCTTCCTGTTGTTTAAAGATACCCAGGTTATTCAGATTATAGTTTTTTAATTCGGTCAGGAATTTTGTAATGCCCTCTGATTCCTGGTACTGGGCCATTAGTGTCTGGAAAACACGGGAGATAGTAAACTCACCAATTTTCCTATCATTCTCCTGTAGTTTATCCGAAGTTGCCTTCTGGAGGTCACGGACCTTTTCAAAAGTTGACTCGACAAGTTTCATAAATGCCATGCGGCCGGAATCTATGCCTTTCCGGGTTTCCTCCGAAAGCGCCAGGTAATCCTCTTGTGATAAGGGTTTACCGTTCATAACAGGAATGACTACAGCTCCGCCAGGTGATAGTTCCATGAGAAACCCCTGGTGGTGAGCCTCATCGTTAAGGGATTCCAGAAGCTGACGTTGCTGTGATTGGCCTTCATCTACGATTTTCTTCTTAGCCGCCTCATATTCTTCCCCGGAGAATGCTTTAGTCAGGCTATCTTTAATGTCCTGGAGTAAGCTGCTAAGCAGCCCCTTAAGAAGCTTACCCGTACCTTGCGGCAGGTTTACGATGTTGGGGCGGTCCGGATCGGTGAAATTATATATATAGCACCAATCTTCTAATTTATACCCGTCCAGCTTTTTCTCCCGGTCGCGGATGCTTTTTTGAATGTAGTCTTTAACTACAGTAGTCTTTCCCGTACCTGCAAGCCCGGCTACATATATGTTGTAGCCGGTGCGGTCAAGGGCCAATCCAAATTCGATAGCACGGATAGCTCTATCCTGCCCAACAAAGGCGTGAAGGGGTGGAATATCCACAGTACACTGGAAATCGAAGGTATCGGGGTCGCAGATCCAGCGGAGTTTTTCTGGCGCTACCTCATATTTTTTTAGTCCGGACTTAGCCATAAATCCCCCCTTAAACTATTATTAAACCCGGATGGTTGCAATACCCCTTTAGAATACCATCTTTAAAGGAGTTAACTTCACATCGGATTGTGACACGCTCTCAAAAAGGTGTCAAGGGGTCTGTGATACCCAAATCCGCCATCAATTGAATCTCGCCAAAGTAGTAGTTCTTTCACCAGGTTGGTGAAACATCCTTCTTTACCAAAGGGAGAGAACCGGCCCACCACCTTTCGCGGGTATTACTGCTAAGATTTGATGGTGGATTTTGGGATAGAATAAATATTTTCATAACCTTTTTAAAAGTATTATCAGAGATATTTTTAATTCATTTTCACTTACATATGGTGGATTGTCAGGGGCTTGAAACCAGGCATTTCTTTAAATGGCGTTTTTTAACTTGACGAAAAAATAAAAGGCTGTTAATATTATTACAGATGACAAGCAGTTGCAACAACATATCGGGAATATTTGGTTTCTGTGCTATTCACCAGGATGGGGTTTACTATGAGTCCAATCATAACCCCATGGCGATTTATTATCCTGAATTTTTATCGCCCGGATTCTATATAAAATACTGAGCGCTACTCCGCACTTACACTCCTAAAACTTATGAGTGCTGAGTTTTTTCGTTTTGTAATTGCAAATACGTTTCGTTTGCGTAAATAATAACAAACTATACAAAAGATAAAGATAGAGTGTTTTCATAAGACATGTTTTGTGTTTTTTTGAATGTGTATATTGAATTAATTAGGAGGTTTGTATGACAGCGGCTCTGGCGATTACCTTGCGGGAGGGGATGGAGGCAGCCCTGGTCTTGGGCATTATTCTGGCTTATTTGCGGCGTACCGGTCGCACTTATCTAAACAAATATGTTTACTGGGGGCTTGGGTTTGCAGTACTGGTGAGTATTCTGGCCGGCATTGTCATACAGGTAATCGGTCTCGACCCGGAGAATGAGTATGTAGAAGGCACTCTACTATCAATAGGCGGCATATTCGTTGCCAGCATGGTTATCTGGATGTGGAAGACGGCGAAGAATATCCGCACACATATGGAAACCAGGATGGAAAATATAGTAAAGGAAGAAACTTCCCGCCAGACAGCTATCGGACTGCTGGCATTCACCTTCTTCATGGTTGCCCGTGAGGGAGTGGAGACGGTCCTCTTCCTGGCAGCCGCCACAGTGGGGCAGGAAGCCAGCATTCTAAACCTGCTAGGCGGCATGCTGGGCATAGCTCTGGCAGCCCTGTTTGCCGTTCTATTCATCCGGGGCAGTCTGAAAATCAATATGTCACGGTTTTTCACGGTTACTTCAATTGTCCTTCTAGTCCTGGCTGCCAGGCTTCTGGTAGGCGGTATCCACGAATTCGCTGAGAAGGGCGCCATCCCCTTAACGCCGGGAATTATGAAGGTAGTGGGCTTTTTTGTAAGGGACCGGGTATCCTCTTTGCTCTTAATGGGTTTGATATTAGTGCCTATAATTATGGTATTGTTGGACTTCCGTAACGCTGTCCCAACCCCTGCGGCTGACGGAGCAAGCGCTGCAGAACGACGGAAAGTAAAGGCCAACCGGCGCTGGGAGAAAGTCTGGCAGTTAAGCCTGGTGGCTGCCACTGTTATTATTGTCCTGGCCATGGCCTCCGAAGCTTTTGCCGCCGGTCCGCAAATAGACCCGCCTCCGCAGCCCGTAGCTTCCTCTACGGGGACGGAGATCCGTTTATCTACAGATGGGTGGGCAACCGGTGAATTACACAAATTCTCCTACGAAATAGAAAATACTGCCGTTCGTTTTATCGCTGCCAAATTGAGTGACGGCAATTTCACTACAGCACTGGATGCCTGCCAGATTTGCGGTATCAAGGGATATATGCAGGAGAGGGATGGCGATGTTGTAATCTGCAAAGTCTGCAATGCCCCTATACCCATGAACACGATGGGGCAGGGAGGTGGTTGCAATCCCTTACCACTCGCCTCCCGCACCGAGGGAACTACCCTGGTAATCCCGTTAAAGGGCATGCAAAGCCATATTCAACTCTTTCACTGATAGGGGGTTTTAATTGACCTGGAGTTTGCTAAAAGAGACACTATGGCACCGCAAGGGGCGGGTAGGGTTAGCCCTGCTGGCCATTGTAGTCGGCACATCACTGGCAATGGCGTTGCTGAGTATTTCCACCAGTACCATGGAGAAGATGGGGCAAGAGCTACGCGCCTACGGGGCAAATATCTCCGTAGTCCCCCGTTCGGACCGGGTCGAAATAGATTTAGGGGGAGCGATCTATTCCCCGCCGGCTGGAGCTAACTATATTGACGAACGGGAACTGATCAAACTCAAGACTATATTCTGGCGGAATAACATTCTCGGGTTTGCGCCATTACTCAGCGCCCCCGTCAAAGTAGGCAGCGGACGGCAACCAGCCGCTATCACAGGCGCATGGTTCGATAAAGAAGTCAGCCTTGCCTCCGGCAGTGTTATTCGCACAACTTTTGCCGAGGAAACCACCATCCGGGAAAACATCTCCTTAAAGACCGGAGTCAAATCCGTGTTCCCCTGGTGGCAGGTAACAGGAAACTGGCCGAAAGACGACGATAGGGACACAGTGCTTGTGGGGGCTGCTCTAGCCCGGCGGTTACAGATGAAGGTTGGAGATACTATTCCAATAGAATATGATAGTAAACTCTACAATTTTAAGGTAACCGGAATAGTAAGCACCGGGGGCTTCGAGGACGATCAGATTATAGCCAGTTTGCCCCTCGTCCAGGGGCTTATGGGACTGCCGTATGGCGCCAACAGGGTTATGGTCAGCGCTATGGTACAGCCCGAAGATAAACTGGTTCCGGAACTGAGGAATAAGAAGCCCGAAGAGATGACGCCCCGCGAATATGAGATATGGTATTGCAGCCCTATTTTAGAGGCCGTAAACAAGCAAATAGAAGAGGCTATACCCGGAAGCCAGGCCCGCGCTATCCGGCAGATTGCCGAAGCTGAGGGGGCCTTTCTGATGAAGTTGGAAGGGCTTATTGCGCTCATTACTCTATTCGCTCTGGTTATATCCATCCTGGGGGTAATGGCTACACTTCATACCACAATTCTGGAAAGGCGCTCAGAGATAGGCCTGATGAAGGCGCTGGGCGCTCAGAATTCCCAGATAGCTACTTTATTCCTCTCCGAAGCCGCCGCACTGGGAATAATTGGAGGCTTGACGGGCTATTTTCTGGGCAGCGCCCTGGCCCGGTTCATCGGGGAAAGGGTATTCAATTCGGTAATATCCCCGACTCCGATACTTTTGCCATTAGCTTTAGTTCTGGCTTTAATTATATCTCTGGTGGGAAGTGGTTTACCTGTATGGCAGGCTATAAAAATAGACCCGATCAAATTGATGAAAGGCCGATAGATTATGTGGTGGCGTATCCTTAACCGCTCCTTCAGAAACCGCAAAGCCCGTCTGGTCCTGGCTACCCTGTCGGTAATCCTGGGGGCTAACCTGGTGGCTGCCCTGACCAGCCTTTCCCTGGATATACCCAGGAAAGCTAGCAGCCAGTTGCGGAGCTATGGCGCAAATATCCTGATCATTCCCGTGACCCCACCGGGGGTTGACGAAGCCTACATATCTGAAAAAGACCTCTATGTTCTGGAGGATGGCGAGGTAGCGCCGTCAATATCCTCATATACCCCCTATCTCTATAGACAGGTTGAAATAAACGGGCAACGGGTTATTCTGGCAGGTACGCGGTTAGATACCGTTATGAAGACCAGCCCCTGGTGGCAGGTGAGCGGAAGCTGGCCGGAAGGGAGGGGGGAGGTGAGAGGTGAGAATGAGGCGTTGGTAGGGGCGCAGGTGGCTGAAAAACTGGGGTTACAACTGGATAAAAATTTTACGTTAAAGTCCGGGAGCAATTCCCGCACTTTTAAGGTAGCAGGTATTGTGACAACCGGCGCTGCGGAGGAAAACCAGGTATTTGTAGCTTTGAAAACTGCTCAGGAATTAACAGGGTTAGGGGGAAAGGTGGGCCTTGTCCAGGTCAGCGCCCTTACTCAGCTACATCCGTTGAACCAAATCTCCGAATTCATTGAACAGGGTGTCCCCGGAACGGAAGCCCGCATTGTGGGCCAGATAGCCAAGGCCGAAAGCCAGATACTTTCCAAGGTGCAACTGTTGATGGCTCTGGTAGCGGCTATGATCCTATTAGCTTCGGGGTTGGTTATCCTCAGCACCATGACCACTACTCTTCTGGAGAGGACCCCGGAGATCGGCCTGATGAAGGCTCTGGGCGCCTCCGACCGGCGCATTGCCGGGCTTTTTGGCATGGAGATAGGGATTATCGCATTGGGTGGGGGTTTGCTCGGCTATCTGCTGGGCTATGTACTGGCCCGGTTTATAGGGCAACGGGTGTTTGGTTCATCGGTTTCCTTACAGCCTGTGGCGTTGCTGGTTACTCTGGCTGTAGCAATGTTAGTAACCCTGGGCGGTAGCACACTGCCGTTACGCCGGGCAATAAAGGTTGACCCGGCCCTGACATTAAGAGGTGAATAGCATGTTAAATCCGGAAAAAACCCTGGAGGTAAAAGGGCTGACGAAATATTATGGCGAGCAGGTATGCGCTCTGGACAATGTCTCCCTGTCGGTTTCCCGGGGGGAATGGATAGCCATCATGGGGCCATCGGGTTCGGGCAAAACCACCTTTTTAAATATCATTAGCTGCCTGGACAGGCCCAGCCAGGGCGAGGTTTTAGTAAACGGTAAAGATATTACCAGGCTTACACCAAACGAGCTTACCCGTTTCCGCAGGGAGACGGTTGGATTGGTTTTTCAGCAGTTCCATCTCATACCCTATCTCAACTCTCTGGAGAATGTAATGCTGGCCCAGTATTTCCACAGCATGGCCGATGAAACAGAGGCCCGTCAGGCACTGGAGAGGGTGGGGTTGGGAGACCGGCTGCATCATCTGCCATCCCAGTTATCCGGTGGGGAACAGCAGAGGGTGTGCCTGGCGCGGGCTTTAATCAATAGCCCCCAGCTACTACTCGCCGATGAGCCGACCGGTAACCTGGACAAGGCCAACGAGGATATGGTAATGAGTCTCTTTCAGGAGCGGCATCAGGAGGGGTATACGGTTATCATGGTTACCCACGACCCAGACATCGCCCATAAAGCCGACCGCATTATCCGCTTCGACCACGGCCACGTGGTATCCGAGACCCGCAATCATGTATCGGAGAGTGTTCACGCCTGAAAAGCTACAATTCCCCTGAAAATGGTCTTTTTATTTCCTCTCCCTTGAGGGGAGTACTAAGGTGTCCGAACTATTCTCTTCTCCCCCCAACGAGGGGGAGATTTAGAGAGAGGGGGATTTGATGATACCTCTTATTGATTTGATTGCGAGCATACGTCAATAAACACAAACAAATGTGGATTACTTTAGAGCGTCTCTTATTACTTCTAACACACCATCAAGGTTTGCCATAACGTCATTATTCCAAAATCGTAAAATCCGGTACCCCTTTTGCTCCAGCCACTTTGTTCGTTCTACATCTTTAATAGCTATATCTGCTTCAGCATGTTGACCACCATCAACCTCAATTACAAGATTCTTCTCAAAGCTGACAATATCAACTATAAAAGGGCCTATAGGTTGTTGCCTCTTGAACTTTATACCCTCGATATACTTACGCCTCAACCTCGACCAAAGAAGCCTTTCTGCATCTGTGGACTCCTGCCGTAAGTGGCGTGCAAAAGATAGTTGTACCTTATCGTTAGACATAAGGGGTCACCCTCTCCCTAAACCTCTCCCTTCGAGGGCGAGGGGATTTTTTTGAACCACTCCAGTGCCACCTGCATCGGCTTCTCCTCCCGGCGCAGCCGGTGGCCCAGGCCGGGTAATAACACCAGCTCCTTAGGTTGCCCTGCCTTCTCATAAAGCGCCCTGGCCTGGCTGACAGAAATAAGCTCATCCTGTTCCCCGTGGATGAGTAATAGCGGCCGGGGTGAGACTTTATCAATCCACCGGATGGGGCTGGCCTCGCGGAAATTTGCCCTCCATTCCTCCACCGATGGCGGGAATTCAGCATCTTTGATAATACCCACCCGGCGGGACTGCTCCAGCAGGCGGGTCGCATCGCCTTTCTCCACCCCGAACTGGGCCGGACAGGCCAGGCAGGCCAGCGCCGATACTCTTGAGTCGTGGGCAGTTACATATACTGCAACAGCAGCCCCGGCGCTGGAGCCGAGGACAAACAATCGCTTTCTATCCACCTCTTGCCGCTCATGGATATAGTCAATGGCGGCATGGAGGTCGTGCGCCCAGCCCAGGATGTCGAAGTTGCCTTCGGAAAGTCCAGCGCCGCGGAAGTTGAAGATGAATACAGCGAAGCCGAGTCCGGCTATCCTCTGCGCCATCTCCGAGTAGCTCTTGTCCGAGGGGTCATAGGGGCCGGCAGGTAGGCCGTGACACAGAATGAGAGATGGGAAGTGGGAAGTGGGAGGTGAGAGGTGGGAAGGTAGAACTCGGAGGCGATGGCGAGGTTGTCTACGGAGAGGGTTACCTGTTCAATATTCATGGGTAAAGGATAGCTTGCGTAGAGGGTGGAGTCAAGGGGGAGGCGATGCAGACCTAACCCTCAATCCTTTCCCAGCGTGGGAACTTATTACACGACAGTTTTTTATTAGATGTGAATACACAGACCGAATGTAACAATCCGTAGGGGCGAACCGATGTGTTCGCCCTGGGAACGGGGGGCGGGCCGACACGAAGGTCGGCCCCTACGACAATTGGAGCCAAACCTGTAAAAGTGTCGTGTACTCAGCAGAGTGGGAAGGGAATGTTTATATCGCCCCTTCCCGTATCGGGAAGGGGACGGCGGTTAGGTCTGAAGTAACTATGGAGTTAGAGCCAGTCCGTGCCTAAATTACGGCGACTATCTGGCGATGTTATTCAACTTATATCGGGAAAACGTCGGGAGATTCGCTGACAATCCAAACACAAAGGGCTGCCCCGATTTTAATCGGGGCAGCCCTGGTTTGTTCGCCTATTGGCCCTACTTCATAGCTAAACGACGATTACTTTATCGCAACCGCCGCTTACCTCTGAAGCTGGTTTACCGCCTGGCTTTCTGCTTGCTATAGCAATCGCTGCAATAGACTGGACGATCTTGCTTGGGTTGGAAGGGGACCTGAGTCTCCTTGCCACACTGTGCGCAGGTGACCGTGAACATTTCACGGGGCCCGCCTCCGCCTCTGGACCGTTCCTGCCTCTTGGCAGACCGACAATCCGGGCAGCGCTGGGGTTCGTTCATGAGCCCACGGCTCTTGTAGAACTCCTGCTCGCCCTCGGTGAACGCGAACGTTTTGCCGCAATCACGGCATGTTAAATTTTTGTCAGCCACAGGATTTACTGCACCTCCTTTTTTGATATTTGGTTTTGGCCTGGCTTCGTGCAGTCTCTGAGGCTGAAGACCTTTAACATTAGCTGCAAAGGCTCGGTGTACCTCGCCATTTAAATATGGAACTAGCATCGAAAACGGCTCTACCATACTGAGCATACGCCGTTTTTTCTAAAAATGCAATAGCTGAGCAGCTTGTTTTTAATACTTTTTCAATCTTTGGTTTAAGGCGAAGCATATTTTCGAGGGAATCGCCCATGCCCTCTTACACAAGGTACCGCGAAGCATGAAAATAGCTTTCTCTGTCATGCTGGAGTCCGCTGAAGGCGTGACGAAACATCTCAGGGTGGGGTAAGTCAACCCTGAAAAAACGCCATTTCACCCTGAGATCCTTCGTCGTCCCGATAACTCGTGACTCCTCCAGGATGACAAAAGACGACTATTCTCGTGGGAAATAGGCTATTCCGTCGCTGGAATAGTACGGGCCAACGGTTTTACGGCTCCAGAAATAATCCCACCACCTTTGCCAGCCCAGCGGTTTCAAAAAGTCACCGGCCTTCCACTCTTTATATTCCTCCGGGTACCATAAAATCTGATGGAACCGTTCGCCCGGGCCATATCTATCCAAATATGATGATAAATTAGCTTCATTTCCTTTGGCTGCTATCACCACCTCGCCCTGGGGCGGTTCGGTTGCCTTGCCCAGGTCAGGATAGTCAACCCGTGTATAGTCCCGCAGGTACCATACCCACGGCCATGAAAGCGACGAATCAACAGTGATTTTGATCCCTTTCCCCTGGCCGCTATCCTCCGCCAGTCTCTCAATTCTGTCAACGAGTGGCTTGAGGTCGTAAGCCCCGCTCGCATACACCAGTAACTCAGTGGGCACATCATTTTTTTGATAGCTGGCCTGCAAGCTTGATTTGATGGTGAACGCCAGTATTCCGATAAGAACTACAATAGCTGCCTCTTTCCACCATCGTTTCAACCGGACCAGTATTTCCCCGGCAAACTTACCTCCCAGCAACATCAGAGGTAGAACCACATGGAGCGTCAGCCAGGGCGCTTTTTCCCCAGCCTGGGCATAAAGGACAAAGCTCACCACAGCCCAATAGGTCAGGAAAACGACAAAAAAGTCCTTCCGTTTAATAAAATAGATTGCTCCTATAGTTCCCAGGAGCACGGGAAGAAATTCATAGTAAGAAAGCAATAACATATAGTAGAACCAGGGTTGGGCGAGGCGGTTCTGTCCATGCTGGACTATCCAGTAGCTCATCGAACCCCAGATACCCGTCCCCAGACCGGCGATATTGGTCAGGTAGGTTGTAAACAGGGCTACATAGATACTGTAAAATATTCCAAATAATACCAGGTATCGCCACCCCCACCGCCTGAAGCCAAACACCATCGCCGCTTCCAGGAAGAGCACTATCGTAAGCACAGCGACGGTCATCCCTTTAACCTCCAGCGGAGCGCCTATCAAGCCGGCTTTTCCGTCGGCATTGGCTAAAACAATGCCCAGGGGGCGCTGAAATAAACCGATGCCTGCTGCATATAAAGGCAACGCCAGGGAAATTATCATGATCAGGCATGATGCGGCTGGAGACAACTTTGAAAGAGAGAAACCGTTCGTGACAGCTTTCCACAATTCCCCGATCCGCCACAGGAGGAAAAAGCCACCCAACATAGCTACAAACAGGAAGGTTGTTTCCTTGGTAGCAAAGCTGAGCGCTAAGGCTACGGCTGCCGCGCACAAATAGCGGAAGCGGCCATCCCGCAAATACCGCCACAGGAAAATCACAATAAGCATACTCCAGAAAGCAATGTAAATGTCATTTCTGGCAAAGCGGCTGAAGTAGAGGAATGACGGAGAGAAGGCCAGCATGACAGCCACCAGGATAGCTCCCAACCTACCCAATTCCCGTCGCATAAAATAAGGCAGAGCTACGAGTAATGTCCCGAAAAAGGCGTACAATATTCTGGCTGTATAGTCACTCACACCAAAGAGCGAAAAGACCAGCCTGTTACCGAAGAACTGGAAGGGGCCGTGCATCATCGGATCATGGAAATAACCCTGGCCCTTGAAGAATTTCCAGCTATAAAACATATGCAGGCTTTCATCATGGTGGACAGCCCGCAGGTCAAGCTGCCAGAAACGGATAGCCGCCGCAACGGTAACCAGGAATATATAGATGCCTATTTCGATAAAGGCCCTTTTATTTTCCGGGGACCTTGTAGATTCTAACATTATCGCTCTCAAACACTAGGTCAAGAAAGGCTTTGAATTTATCGCCCACCCGCTCCCCGTATGACCTTGTTTCCAGGGTGCCTACATATACAAAAGTGACGCCATATTTTTTCAGAAGCCCCATCACCTCAGATGTATTCTGGCTCCTGTAAATGGCTGTTACATCGGTTTGCCGTTCAACCATAAGCCTCTGTGAACCCCGCCATTGGATCTCATGGCTGACCGAGCCCAGGATTGCCGGCAGGCCGGTTCGAGCCGAGATGCGGCCGAAGGCGTTCACGTCATCCCCCGTTGCTTCCACAATCACTGGATTACTTGGTTGCCGGCTCAGGAAATCTATGGCCCGTCTTTCTCCGGGGTTTTCCTTCTCTAAAAAAGCTAACCCATCCAGGGTGCGGGGACGTTGAAAACCGTCGCTAAAGGTGAAGCTGGCAGCCAGCGGGTAAACGCTGGCCATGATAACCAGTGTTAACAGCAAGCCCCACCATATATAACGTAAAAACCGGCTCCAGGCAACCCTGGCCTGCCACCGGTCTAATACATAGTATAGCCCGAAGGCTGAAGCTATGGCCATAAGCGTCCACGCCTGATAATAGAATTTAAAGACCGTATTCATGCGGTTGCCGAACAAATCCCTTAAATAGAATAGTTCGGCAGCCATGGTGATAAACAAACCGGTAAACAGAATGAGAATTGAGAAAAGGCCGGTTACCTTTCCCTCTTGCCATTCATCCTGTGATCTCCGGCGCAATAGCAAGGTTAGAGACAGAATAAGTATAACCAAAAGGGGCAACAGATGCCAGAGTTTACCCGAAACCGGGGGTAAATTTGCGAATGATGGCACTAATGAGACCAGCAGTGTCCTTATAAAAATCCATAAAAATAACGGAATAAAAACCAATAACGTAGCTACGAACATCGTCCAGATGTCGGATTTTAACCATTTTCGATAGTTGTTTGACCTGGCTATCAGGAACGAGACACCCAGAAACAGGAAAAGCCCCCATACTAAAAAATACTGCTGGGGACGGGTGTCCGGGCCGAACCAGGGCCAGATCCCCTTTACCTGTGCTTTCAGGCTCAGATAAAAAGGAAGGTAGAGAGCAATGCTCCCCGCAACAATAATAGTTGATACCAGCGCCCACTCCCGCCAATCTTGACGCCTATAATAATTTTTCAGGAAAAGCACTGCCAGCAAAATACCCCCAAAGGGGGGAAAGTCCCAGGTATTGAGGAACCCCAACGCCCCCAGGGATACCAGAATGAATAGAGTTACCAGCGGATTATGTATCAGCCATGCCAGGTTGAATACTTCTCTTGAAGAAAATAAATTTAGACTCAGCGTTAAGGCGAGCAGGGTAAAAGGCAAACTCATGATATGGGGATGGAGGTCACCGAAAATAAAGCTAAAGAAGGGGAACTCGATAATCGTATAGTCCAGGCTCTGTCCGTTTTTGACGGTATCTATAAGGCGTGTGGCGCGCCACCACCATACGTGGTCTGTAGGATACCATTTCCCGGATTCATATGGGCCAGTCAGGTCTTTAATACCAAACCACTGCCAGAAGCCCTGAGAGCCGAATCCATGAGCATGTAAAAGCTCCAGAATACCTTCCAGGTTTCCCAACAGGAGAAATAACCCTACCCCTATACCCCCCCACAGAATAGCCCTGCCGGGTTTATCCGGCGCTCTCAGACGAATCAGATTAGCTACCAGACTGAATACTCCTATGGCCGCCAGGGCAAAAATAAGGGCAGTCGATAGGGTATAGCTGATTACGAGCGGCGTACTGCTCAGTTTGGCTACCGCAGCCATCATTATATATCCAAAATAGTAATAGGAGATACTAAATCCGCTGAGCCAGGGGTCGTGGGGAGGGAAATATGTGCTTCGCCATGCGCTATTAAGGAAGGCGAAGTCCATCAGTTTCTCTCCATATACCAGGTCTGGTGAATAGGAGCGCATCAGCGTCCACAGGAAAAAGGCGCTGGCAAAGATGGCCTCGGTGATAGCTAAAGTTTTCCATTCTCTCGATAGGAAATCTGTTATCTCTCCCCGCGTATGCTGAAAAAGGGAAAAAGAGACTACAGCCAGGGCCAGCAGGATAACGATTATCGAAGGCAGGCTATTTGGCAAGACGTGCCCCAGGGCTAACAACCACAACAGGTAGGAAAGGAACAGCAGGGTCAGGATTCTGCCGAAAGCATACCCTCTATCAGGCAGGTAACGGAAAAGATAGAAAGTAAATGGAAACCCGATGAGTCCAAAGGTGAAGAGAAGCAGCCACCACCAGGCTACGGCGAGCAAAGGGCCTCCACAAATGCCTTAGCATCGAATGGGACCATATCCTCGGCCTTCTCGCCGGTGCCGATATATAAGATAGGCAACTTAAGCTCATCTACTATGGAAAGCACGATGCCTCCTTTGGCAGTGCCATCCAGCTTGGACAGGAAAACCCCGCTAACTCCTACCGCCTCGGTAAAATACTTTGCCTGCGTCAGGCCGTTCTGTCCGGTAGTGGCGTCCAGCACCAGGATAACCTGGTGAGGCGCTGAGGCATCCATCTTTCCGGCTACCCGGTGGATTTTCTTCAGCTCCTCCATCAGGTTGGTTTTGGTGTGCAAACGCCCCGCCGTATCAATAATAACCACCTGTGTCTGACGGCTCTGGGCAGCCTGCAAGGCATCAAAAACTACCGCCCCCGGGTCGCCGCCTGGCTGGTGAGCTATAACCGGCGCCCCTACCCGTTCACCCCAAATCTTGAGCTGGTCTATAGCTGCCGCCCGAAAGGTATCCGCGGCGGCCAGGAGTACCTGCTTATTCTGGCTTAAGAACCAGCTTGCCAGCTTCGCAATGCTTGTAGTTTTGCCCGACCCATTAACACCTACGATGAGGATAACCATCGGTTGCGGGTCTGGCGCCCCATCATTACCGGGCCCTGCGGCGGGCAGATTGGAAGTATTTACCTGTAATAACCTGGCCATCTCATCCATCAGGATGACCCGCACCTGGGGGCCGGAGACTGCTTTCTCTTTTTTAGCCCTCTCCCTCACCCTGTCCAGAAGCCGGGTAGTGGTAGACATTCCCACATCTGCGGCTATAAGCAACTCCTCCAACTCCTGCCAGGTCTCTTCACTAACCGAGGCGCCCTCCAGGAGTTTGGTAACCTTACCAAACCAGGTGTCCCTGGTCCTGGCAATCGCCTCCTGGGTCTTTTTAAAAATATTAAACAATTATTCCCCCGATGTTTCTTTCCTCACCAGCTTCTTATAGGCCGCTGTGAGCTTTCTGGTAACCGGGCCGGGTTTTCCTGTGCCGATTAACTGGCCGCTGACCTGGGTAAGAGGCATAACCTCAAGCAGGGAACTGGTCAGGAATGACTCCTGGGCTTGAAAAATGTCTTTCTCCTTTATGGCCCACTCACCAGCCTCAATTCCTAAAGCAGATGCTATCTCTAAAATGGCTTCCCGTGTTACTCCCGGTAGAACTCCATTCTTCAAGGGAGGGGTAAGCAACATTTGGCCCGTAACCATGAAAATACCACTGGCGCTGCCCCCCGTCAACAAACTGCGCTCATTTAAAATAAGAGCTTCATCGGCGCCCTCTTCCCTGGCATCCTGTTTGGCTAAATAGCCGGACAGAGCGCTGGTGGTGAGAATCTGGGATAAGGGCGATAAGCTATCCCTGCGGAATTGAGAGATTATCGCCTTATACCCGCGCCGGTAAACGCTGGAGGACGGAGGTTGGTAGGGTTGGGCTGTTACCAGAACGGTGGGCTTCCGGCGGGCAGGAGAGGTAGTAAGCAGGTCACCCGGTCCGCCTGATATTGTTACTCGAATCATACCTTGCTGGACTTTATTAGCCTGGATGGTTTGCATACACGCCGCTTCCAGGTCCATCGGGGATAGGCTGGCGGCAAAGTCCAGTACCTCCGCAGAGCGTCTTAAACGCGCCAGGTGCCTCTCCAGGCGAAAAGGGATGCCATGATATACCCTGACAATTTCGAAAAGTCCATATCCATACAAAAAGCCGTGGTCAAAGGGCGAAATAGCTGCCCGGCGGTGGGTTACAAGCTGGCCATTCAGATATACCTTTTCTATCATATATATCTCCGATTTTTGGTGGAACCCTCCAAAAATTATACACCAAATCGAATTATACCCCAGGTTTAGGCCTGAGTGTAGGTCATTCTCTGAATTTTTTCAAAGTGATTACCCTGAACTTCTGAGCCTGGCAGCAAATTTCTGGCGGAATTTGGCTAATTTGGGGTTGATCACAACCTGGCAATATGCCTGTTCCGGATTTTTTTGGTAGTATCTTTGGTGATATTCTTCAGCAGGGTAAAACGCTGTGAAAGGCTTAACCTCGGTAACAATAGTTTGTTTCCATACACCAGTTACACCAAGCTCTTTAATTATACGTTCAACCTCAGTTTTTTGTTCCGGGGTATGATAAAAAACCGACGAACGGTATTGGGTGCCGAAATCGGCCCCCTGACGGTTTAGCGTTGTTGGGTCGTGCGTGCTGAAGAAAACTTCAAGTAGTTCCCGAAAGGAAATAATCTGCGGATTAAATGTAACCTGTACTGCCTCGGCATGTCCTGTCGTACCCGTGCAGACCTGCTCATAAGAAGGATTCTGGATTTTGCCTCCGGTATACCCCGAGACAACCTGAATTACCCCGTCAAGTTGTTCAAAAATAGCCTCCAGACACCAGAAGCAACCCCCGGCCAGGGTTGCGGTTTCCGACTTGTTATTCATTTTTACCCCCTTTCGGGATTAGTTGGTTTACAGTACCTCGCTAAACAACCTTGTGATATCATTGACACTAATTATTATAGCTTATATAATATTGATAGGCAATTGCATTAACAATAATTAATTTTCGCAATACAAGGAGGTAAACATGATTAAATCAGGTTTTAAAATACCAGTTCTACTGGTGATATTTGTCGGATTGGTTACAGTTTTAGGCGCTTGTGCTCCAGTTTATGCCCCCGGGGTTGGGCCAGGTGAGGTTACCTCATTGCCAGGTTTTGCGCCAAATGAGGGGATTACCCCATCGAATGAGTCGACCGGCAGAATTACAGTTCCGGAAATGGTTCCCGACGACTCGATAGTACCAGAGAGTATTCCTTCTGAGGGGCTAATAGAGGAGTCTATAGTACCTGAGGCTGTCGCCGTTACTCCGGCTATTCAAATAGGTTCTGCCAATCTGGTGGACGGTAATTTAGTAGTAGAAGCTAAAATCTCCGGATTCATCCTGGACCCGGAAGCTATCGGTAAGGCTAAGGTAGAAGGCAGAGGCCACTGGCACCTGTATATTGATGGCGAACTGGCTGGTTTCACTGCCGCCGATACCATCACAGTTAGCCGGAATAAGCTGGCTGAGTGGAGTGGCGGTATCCGTGAGGTAAAAATAGAGCTACACAATAATGACCATTCCCTGGTAAGCGAATCAGCCTGGGCAAACACTAAAATAGATTTTGGAGCCTCGATAAAGGCCCCGGATGTTGGCAGGGATTTCATGATAGGTGGTGGATATAACTATTAACCGGACAAGTTATATCTCTAATAAGAGCGCCGCCCCGACTTAATCGAGGCGGCGCGGCTTTTTAACCATAATTAAGAAATGTGGCTTAGGGACACCTGCCAACCATGATTATCTTTTACCTTTCAACCCTGACTCGATTAGTTGTAACGACTCTAATAAACTTGATTCTTACAAAATATCCTTGAATTGCTTTAAAGTTAACCCAGCATCTTTCACGATTCCAGCCATCGTAAAGGCATCTACAGGGTTAGCTCTCGGGATTGTAATAACCCGCTTCCCGTCAGTCATTGTAATATGTTTACCCTGCCGTACAATCCAAAAACCTGCTTTACTAAAAGCTTTAACTGCCTGTTGGTGATTGACGCCAGGGAGTTTAGGCAAAGTTTTATCCTGCCACCTCTACATATCTAGAATCTTTCTGCTCACTTATCTCTTCAACTGTCTCTAAGTAAGCTTGTATGGCGTCTTTGATGTTCTCTAACGCCTCTTCCTCTGTTTTACCCTGGGACCAACAACCAGGCAGACCTGGGACCCAGATAGCATAACCCTCTTCAGTTTTTTTTAAGTTAACCTTGTATCTCATGGGTTACTCCATATGTTCATCATATCTACTAGCAACAATTTTACCACTCTCAAATCAAAGTTTATATTAGTTAGGTGAAAGATTCAGAAAGTTCCTCAGCAAATCGTGACCAACTGGCGTTAACACCGATTCGGGATGGAACTGGACACCTTCTACAATAAAACGTTTGTGCCTTACTGCCATTATTTCGCCTGTATCTGTCCATGCCGAGACCTCTACATCCGGCGGCAGGCTGTCCGGCTTTATTACCAGGGAGTGATATCGCCCGGCCTCGAAGGGGTCTGGTATGCCCTTGAAAAGCGTCCGGCCATCGTGATGGATTTGAGAGGTCTTGCCGTGTACCGGGGCATCGGCCCGGACTATCTGCCCGCCGAAAACATGGCCTATTGATTGATGTCCCAGGCATACACCCAGGATGGGTATTTTCCCGGCGAAGTGCTGAATGACATCATTGGAGATGCCTGCCTCAAGGGGGGTGCAAGGGCCGGGGGACACCACAATATGGCTGGGCGCCAGGCCTGCAATTTTGTCCAGTGTTATCTGGTCGTTGCGATAGACTACAGGCTCCCAACCCAGTTCTCCCAGATACTGGGCCAGGTTATAGGTAAAGGAATCGTAGTTATCAACGATTAGAATCATAGGTTTACCTTAATTAAACTTGTAAAATCGGTCATTGCTTCGATCCCTATAAATCGGGACACCCTCTCCGAAAGCGTTTCACCTTTACGGAGTCTCGATGAGTCCCATCAGGTCGGGACATCATCGGACACCTTAATCCTCTCCCCTCAAGGGAGAGGAAATCAAAGTTTATATTCACGAGTAATTATAACTCATTTTTTGGCTGCGAGAACCGGCGCAGCCGCTTCAGGATCAAAGCGACCCATCATTGGCTCGCTGGCGATGCCATATTTCTCTCTGACTATGTCGGATAAGGATTTATAATGCTCTTCGGGATATTTCATTCGCGCTTCGGCTATGCCGACAATCTTTTTGCCCAATTCGTGGGAGGCGGCCACAGCCCACCTATCCTTCTTTATATGTCCCTTATCTTTTGAGAACCCCTGAACAAAATCGCCGATGATAATTCTGGTGGCAGAGAAAAAAGAGTAATACAGGTCACGCACTCCGGCGTGCCCGGAGCTGGAGGCCACCGCGATAACACCACCGACCTTATTTCTCAGTAGATTTTTCCGGTGCAGGCAGACCAGCCTGTCCATAAAGACCTTGCCCTGGCCGGATATGCTCCAGAAATAGACCGGTGAGCCGAAGATAAGCCCATCGGCATCCAGTATTTTCTGATAAATAGGTTCCATGTCGTCTTTGATATGGCATTTGCCGGTCTTATCGCAACCACGGCAGCCATCGCAGGGTTTGATGTCCTTATCCCGGAGGGTTATCATTTCGGCTACAGCGCCTGCCTCCGTAGCTCCGGCTATGGCTTCTTTAACCAGGATCTCCGTATTGCCATTCGCCCGCGGGCTGCAACAGATACCGACAACCTTAATAGGGTTCTGATTCATTATATCCTCCTTATATTCATATGCTTTTCCCCCAACAGAACAAGTAAATTCCAAATTCCGAGCACCAAATCCCAAACAAGTTCCAAATTCAAATTACCAATTTAAGTTCCTGCATCCGGGGTAGGTTGGAATTTGTTTATTGTTATTTGGTATTTTCCGACCTCCCACCTCTCACCTCTCACTACCCACCTCCCAAAATGTCCATCCACTTGGTGACCATCACCTTATCCCCCTCGTTCAGGCGGGTCTTGAGCCGGTGAGGCAGGAGCTGGTAAGCGCAGCCCTTGAGAAAGACAGCGTAGTCGAAGGGGTCTACCTCACCGGTCTCAGTGTCAATAATCTGGTAGCGCCCCTCGCTTTTCTTAGCGACAGCCTGGAGCAGGTCCTCCAGCTTTACCTCCTGACCTTCTACATCCACCTCCTGCTGAGTGAACTCGCCCCAGAGGTCGAAGTTACTTTCTACAATTAGACGCATGACTTAGTTTCCTCTAAAATAGCCATTTTATCATTCCCGCGCAGGCGGGAATCCTGTGTAAAGATTATGTGCCCCTCTCTTTAATTCTCTCCCCAAAGGGGCGAGAGGTTTTATGCGCTATTTTCATCCTTCGTGGCCCCGATACATCGGGGCCCTGGGCGACCACCAGGGTCGCCCCTATTTCTTACCTTGCCGCAGTGCCTTCAAAATATCCTCAGGTGTAACCGGTAGGGCTTTAACCCGTACTCCCACCGCATCGTAGATAGCATTGGCTATGGCCCCCATCACCCCACCAGTCCCGCTGATGCCGGCATCCTTACCGCCGTATGGCCCATCGGGGTCGTGGCTTTCAACTATATGTGATTTAATTGGCGGCGCATCCAATGCACCAGGTATTTTATAGCTGGCCAGTGAGCCTGTGATAAGATTCCCTTTTTCATCCCAGTCATGTTTCTCCAGAAAAACCTGCCCCAGCAGCATTACGGCGAAGCTCTCCATCTGTCCCTCGACAGCCATGGGGTTTATAGCAAAACCTACATCAGTAGCCAGGGTGAAGTTGGTTATCTTTACCTTGCCTGTCTCCATATCCACCTCCACTTCAGCCACAGCCGTGCCGAAGGTATATGTAGGCCCATGCTGCCCCTCTATCTTATTGGTTGACCAGTCAGCCCAGCCCTTGAGGCTGTGCGGTTTGGGCATATAGGTGCCCCTCCCCAGGATGGGAGTCCCTTTTAGGAAGGATAATCTGATCACATCCTCCAGTGGGATAGCCTTTCGAGAGTCCCCGGCTACAAGGACTTTTCTATCTCTTAAGTCCAGTTTCTTCTGGGGGGTCTCCAGCATCCCCGAAGCTATAGACAGGATTTGTTGTCTGGCATCCTGCGCAGCCAACCGTACAGCATTGGCCGATACGGATGTTGCGGTCATGGAGTATGTCCCGGGGTCCTGAGGTGTCAGCTCCGTATCCCCGTTGACCAGGATTATATCTTCCATTTTTATGCCCAACTCTTCGGCAGCAATCTGCACCATCATGCTCTCGTTGCCCTGGCCGTTGTCCACAATACCGCTGATAACCGATGCCGTGCCATCTTCATTCAGTTTAACAAACGCCGAGGAGCCGAGCCGCATACCCAGGGGGAAACCACTGAGGCAAACTCCACAGCCCATACCTATGCCCTTACCTCGCGGCAATTTCCCCCATTTCTGCTTCCACCCTGACAACTGGGCAGCCTTTTCAATAGAGTCGGTGAGACCGCAAGAAGTAACAACAGATGAGCTGGGCAGGGTTTCATCTGCAACTATGGCATTTTTAAGACGGATTTCCCTGGGGTCCATCCCGATGTCCTCGGCCAGCATATCCAGCACCATATCGGTGGCCATGCCCAGGTTCATTGGGTGGTTGCGGTGCATGGAGCACGGCGTCTTATTGGTATAAATCCTTAAACCCTCGTATTTGAAGTTGGGCGAGCGGTAAAGGGCCTCGTCCAGGGTGGAGGGGGAGGTGCAGGCCATAATACCGCTGCTCAGGTAGGCGCCGCCCTCCAGGACTACACGGGTGTCCCGTGCCAGGATAGTGCCATCCTTTTTTACCCCGATTTTGATATCGAAGATAGCCCCGTGCATCATCCGGGTATTAGCCAGTGATTCCTGACGGCTGTACATAATCTTAACGGGTTTGCCAGCCTTCCGTGATAGTATGGCGGCTACAAATTCTGCGGGAAAGACATCTGAGCGTCCCCCGAAAGCGCCTCCGATATAGCAGTGGTGCACCCGTATCAGATGCGTAGGTATTCCTAGCAAATTAGACAGGGCGCGCCTCCGGGTAAACGGCGACATATTGGGCATCCATACGTTGAGCTTACCCGTTGGCTCCCAGCTTGCCACCGCCCCATACGGCTCAATCTGGCAGTGGGAAATCATGGCGCTGGTAAACGACTCCTGCCGCACATAGTCCGACTGTCGGAAGCCCTCATCCACATTTCCGTAATGGACATTGGTATGCCAGGCGATATTCTTTTCAGCATGGTCGTGAAGCTTTGGTGCGCCGTCTTTCATAGCGGAGATAGTATCGAAGACAGCAGGTAACTCCTCATATTCCACTTTAATAAGCTTCAGGGCCTCGTGAGCAATATCCTCATCTATGGCGGCGACCCCCGCAACCTCCTCCCCCATATAGCGGACCCTATCAACCGCCAGCAGATGCTGGTCCCGGGTGCGCGGGAATAATCCATACTTTAGTTTAAGAGTATCGTTGCCGGTGATTACCGCCCTGATGCCGGGGAGCTTTTCGGCCTGGCTGGTATCTATGTTAAGGATGCGGGCATGAGGATACGGGCTGCGCAGGATAGCGCCGTGGAGCATACCCGGCAACACCAGGTCGCCAACATACCGGGCTGAACCAAGCGCCTTGGGTAAAGAATCACTCCGTGGAACCCGTTTACCGATGTAGGTGAATTCTCGCATTAAACCCCTCCGGGGTGTGGTCATGTCATTCCAGCGAAGGCTGGAATCCAGGTTCAAAAAAGTCCCCGTACAAGTCTCGCCACTCAGGGTTGGTCTCTTCAATCAGCCTGATTTTCCACTCCCTGTGCCATGACTTGAGCTGTTTTTCGCGTTCTATCGCCGAAGCCACGTCTTCGCCCTGCTCGAAATGCACCAGCATGTGAACGCTGTACTTCTTGGTAAACCCCTCATTCAGGTCGTGCTTGTGCTCGTAAACGCGCCTGATCAAATCGCTTGTGACGCCTACATAGAGCGTTCCGTTACGCTTGCTTGCCAATATGTATACGTAGTAATCCTTCAAAGCTTCTCTGGATTCTGGCCTTCGCCAGAATGACAACTATCGGATTTAGGATTTGATGCTTGGTGCTTGGCGGTCCGGCGACGTAGCGGGGACTGTACATGCTGCTTCCCCCGGCCGCAACGGGCAGACCAGCTCATATTCAATCGGCTGTACAATAGTTGGATGATCGCCGCACAGGGCGCAGGCGGGATTTCTTTGTAGCTTTGCCTCTTTGAACTTCAGCGATAAGGCGTCGTAATAGAGCATGCGTCCCGCCAGTACATCGCCTACGCCCAGAATAAGCTTTATAACCTCTGTCGCCTGAATCAACCCGATAACCCCAGGAACTACCCCCAGCACTCCTACTTCATCGCAAGTAGGCACAAGGCCGGCCGGCGGTGGATTAGGGTAAAGGCAACGGTAGCAACCCTTGCCGGGCATAAACACGGTAACCCTCCCCAAAAAATGCAGGATTCCCCCCTGAATATTGGGTTTCCCCGATAACACACAGGCATCGTTGACCAGGTATTTGGTAGGGAAATTATCACTGCCATCCACTACAATATCATATCCGGAAACCAATTCCATAACATTCTCCGCGTTTAGCCGGACGCAGTGCTGGATGACACGGATGCCCGGATTAACATCGGCGATACCATCCTGCGCCGAAACTACTTTATCCCGCCCAATATCATGTGTATGGTGGAGAAGCTGGCGGTGCAGATTGCTCAGTTCGACCTTATCAGAGTCCACAATACCCAGAGTGCCGATGCCAGCCGCAGCCAGATACAAGGCAGCGGGTGAGCCCAGGGCGCCGGCCCCCACCAGCAGCACTTTAGCGGCCAACAGCTTTTTCTGCCCCTCCACCCCAATCTGATGGAGGATAATCTGCCGGTTATATCGTTTTACCTGGTCCCGGTTGAGGCTAACCATTTAATATATTTCCCTTTAAAAATAAAATCCCCTACCTGCGGCACCCCCTTTGCGAAAGGGGGAGAAATAACCCCTCTCCCTTTTTAAAGGGAGATTAAGAGGGATTAAAGCATTCCGTGTAATCCTCAACTCTATTTGTCCAAAGATAGCCTTAGTATATGGACGGGCCTAAAAGCTGTCAAGTTACTTGGAGACTTCACCCAAAATCAAAATTCAGACATAGCCCCGATAACATTCAATAAAATTATTGTGATAAAAGCAGGGTAGGTCGTCATTGTCAATATATTTTGTTTATGACCGTCGTCGGGGCAACGCTAGCCTATCTGAGCCGCAACCCCGGTGGCTATTATGATATCCTTCAGTCTCGAAAGGTGTTCCGGAGTGGGTATTTTTACTTTTCCCAATTTGTATCTTCTGCCCAATTGCATGTATTTTACCGCCCCGTAGTTGTGGTAGGGCAACAATTCGACTCGCAGGATAGCTTTCCCCAGACTGGCCACGAACTCCCCCAGTTTCCTGATGCTGTCTTCGGAATCATTGTAACCGGGAATTATGGGGGTTCTTATTACTATCTTCCTGTTACCTTCAAAGGCGAGCCTCCGGATATTCTCCAGGATCACCTGATTTGAGGCGCCGGTCAGCTCTCTATGTCTGGACGGCTCTATATGTTTTATGTCATAGAATATCAGGTCGGCAAACTGTACTGTTGCTTCTAGCGCCTTATAGTCCGCGAATCCGCAGGTCTCGATAGCGGTGTTTATATTCAACTCCAACTGGCATCTTCGTAACACTTCGGAAACTGTCTGTGACTGCATTGCCGGCTCACCACCGCCAACCGTTACACCCCCACCGGAGCTACGGTAGAAAGGGGCATCCTTTTTGATCTCACACAGGAGTTCCTCTACAGACATATACATCCCTACCATCGTTCTGGCTCCAGATGGGCAGACCTGCGTACATGTCCCGCAATTCCGGCACAATGTTCTGTCAGTTTTCGGCTTCCCATTCTTGGCCATGATTATGCTGCCGTTCGGACACGCTTTAATGCAGCTAGCACATCCGATGCACCGGTTCGAACTGTAGAGCAACTGGGGTTTGAATTGCTGAGTTTCCGGATTACCGCACCATAAACATTGTAATGGACACCCTTTCATAAATACGAGTGTTCTGATACCGGGGCCATCATGGATCGAGAACCGTTGAATGGCGGATATTAAACCACGTAATTGCTGTTTGGAGTGAGCGTCTATTTCCACAGTAACTACCATGCCCCGTCGCGCAGGGCTCGATGAAGTATGAAAATGCTACTCAATCTGTCATTCTGTCTGAGCGGGTATCGGACTCCGATGTTTCACTCGGAGAGTGAGCGAAGTGACGAAGAATCTCCTGTATGCCTGTCGCAAAGTATTTCGCTACGGCGAGAGATTCTTCACTTCGTTCAGAATGACATTGGGAGCCTCTATTTTCGGAGCAACGACAACTTAACACTTTTATAAATTGTGATTTGTTTCATTTGAATTTGTTTGTATTTTGGAAATTGGTGCCTGGATTTTTTGATCATACATTATGTTCCACCCTGGCAATAATGTGGTCCTGGACAGGTTTGGACAGGTCTATGAAATAGGCGCTGTAACCAGCTACCCTCACCATGAGAGTAGGGTATTTGAGTGGATTTTTTTGGGCATCTCGCAACGTATCCTTGGCGATTGTATTCACCTGGACATGGTGTCCACCCAGGTCCTGGTACGTCCTGACCAGTTCAACAAACCGCCTTTTACCTTCCAAAGTGGACATAGATATACCACTCAACCAAAGGTTGAAAAGTGTCCCATTCAGATTGGCATGGTTCAGTTTGGTCACCGATTTAATCACTGCCGTCGGCCCGCACATATCCATACCGGGCGCCGGTGAGCAGCCGTCAGCTAACGCCTCCAACGCCTTCCTGCCGCTGGGCAATGCCCCGACAGGAAAACCGAAAGGTACGTTGGCGCTGGCCGGTGCATTTACAGGGGTATTTTTGTTGCCGTAAATCGAACGCAGCGACCAAACCAGGTTAGCCCCGTAATCGAGTATTTCTACTGCCAGTTCATCAACATAGTCTACATCATTACCGTATTTAGGCGAGTGCGTTAGAAGCAGTTGCCGCAGCCCTTCATAACCCTCAAAATTGGCCTCAAGCGCCTTGCACAAATCGTCAAGGCTAATTCTTTTTTCTTCATATACCAGCTTTTTCACGGCAGCCAGCGAATCGGCCACATCGGCAATACCCACGAATTCTATCCCCGGCCCAACGTATACACGGGCGCCGCCATCCAGGACATCTTTACCCCGATCGAGGCAATCTTTGGTCAACATGCTTTCGAAGAGTAAGGCGAAATCCTGTTGAGCTGCCTGTAACACATAATTCTCTGCAATATGAGCGGTCTTTATCTGGTATTCTATTTGCTTTTTAACTGCTTCTTTAAAAGCATCAAAAGTCCGGAGACTCTTCGGGTCTCCGGTGTCAACCCCTATCCTTTTGCCGGAGCCTTTTTGGCCTTTTAACGTTTTAAGTCCACGGGTAAAAACAAACTCCGTTGCCATTCCCAAATTACACCAGCCACCGGCGGCAAACCCGTACTGCATACCCCCGGTAGCCGCGGGTTCGTTGCAACCCTTGATGTAACAATTCATGGACTCGCTAAGACTATACCCCAGGGTCATGCACGACAATACAGATGTCCGTAGATTATATATAGAGGGATGCCCCAGCCCCAGCGCCACCAGGTCAGCGACCTTCAGCCTCAGCTCTTCTGGCGACTTGGGATGAAGCATCACTGACAGGTTTGGCTGAACGGTCCTGGTCTCCATCATGGCATCTATACACAGGTATGACAATTCATTAGTGGCATCGTTGCCATAGCGGTCTACTCCCCCAACGATTGTGTTGTTAAAGGGCACATAGCCGGCAGAGCTGGATGCCGTCATGGCATCATGGAACCAGATGAGACCGTTCATCTTGATCCAGAGGCATTCGACCAGCTCCTGTGCCTTCTCCCTGGTAGTCCTGCCGTCTTCGATATCTTTCTTGTAAAAGGGGTACATATACTGATCGAACCTGCCGAGCGGTATCACCGGCCCGGTCCCTTCGATGTAAGCTATTGTTTCGATGAACCATAAGGATTGCACGGCCTCGTGGAAGTTGCGGGGGGCGTTGTGCGGGACGTTATCACATATCTGCGCTATCGCTTCCAGTTCTTTCTTTCTCTCCGAATTGCTTTCAGATTGTACTTGTTCTCTAGCCGTAGTTGCGTATTTTCTGGCATAGCTTTCAATGGCATCACAGATCAGTATGATCGCCTGGTAGAAGTGCTCCTTGCCGATATCCTCCAGATTATCCGGATTCAAGCCTGCCATTTTGTTGCGAGCCTGTTCTTTGTATCCGTTTAAACCGTTTTTAAATATCTCCGCATAATCAGGGTTATAGTGATAGCCCAGCGAAAAAAGCATAGAAGACACACTGCCGAATCCAGTTCCGTTTACTTTCCAGGCAATATCTTCCGGGCAATTGGCTTTCCACTTGTCATAGAGTGTTTTGCCGGCCCAGTAGGGTGCAATCTCCTCTTTAAACTCCCGTTTTTCCCTATCTGAGACTACATACGGGTCCTGGTCTCTCTCATCAAGCTTGTCAATGTCCATTTTTAACCATGGTGTATGCAATTCCGGTTTGACGGTGATGGAACGGGGCTTACATCCGGGATGGCCTACAATCAATTCATCCTCGGAGATTATCGCAGGCATAAGCTCGAGGGTGCGGGCCAGGGCTTTAGCCCTTCTTAATACAGAGGGCTGGCCTTCGGTCTGTTTATACACCTCGGTATAGGCCCTTGCACGGTGCAGGCATATGCCGGGGCGAACGCTGTGAAATTTACCGCTGATATTTCTCACCCGTTCGGTGCTGCCGAGTTCGGTTACCATTCCTTTGCGCCAGTCCATTGCTTTCAGCATTACACTCATTGACTTGCCTCCTGCGGGTTTTGTTTAAGCTTTATATCAGACTGATTTTCTATTCTCCCAAATGTTAACATGAAACAAATATTATGGCAAAACCGCCTGGT
>Ga0082335_1002607_pt1 | contig 33156 bp, 29 predicted proteins | sample Subgrocontami58m_FD_72375 | JGI IMG/M metagenome (GOLD analysis project Ga0082335, IMG submission 72375) | Subsurface groundwater microbial communities from S. Glens Falls, New York, USA - GMW37 contaminated, 5.8 m (SPADES assembly) (version 2) ... | reverse complement strand
GAAAAGCAAAAAAACTCGCCATCACCGCCGTAATGCGAAAGCTCCTCACCATTCTCAACGCCATGCTCCGAGACAAACGCCCATGGCAAAACGCTTGACTTCCAAGACAGTCGCTCACCCCGACCCTCTCCCCAACGGGGAGAGGGAGAAGAAAACCGCAAAACATTGTGGCTACCGCGGCAGCGTAGTCGATCCCATCAGGAATTTGTCGATGGCATGCGCGGCCTGGCGGCCCTCGCGGATCGCCCAGACCACCAGCGACTGGCCGCGCCGCATGTCGCCCGCCGCGAACACCTTGTCGAGCGAGGTGCGGTAATCGTCGGTATTGGCGCGCACATTGCCGCGCGCATCGAGTTCGAGCCCAAGGCTCTTCACCAGCCCCTCATGCACGGGATGCACGAAGCCCATGGCGAGCAGCACGAGATCAGCCTTGATCTCGAACTCGCTCCCGGCGACCGGCTTCATCTTGGCATCCACGCGAATGCAATGCAGCGTGGTCACGCGGCCGTTCTCGCCGGTGAATTTCTGCGTCATCACGGCGAAGTCGCGTTCGGCGCCTTCCTCGTGGCTGGATGAAGTGCGCAGCTTCAGCGGCCAGTCCGGCCAGGTCAGCAGCTTGTTCTCGTGCGCCGGCGGCTGCGGCATGATTTCGAAATTGGTCACCGACAGCGCGCCCTGGCGAATCGAGGTGCCGATGCAGTCGGAGCCCGTGTCGCCGCCGCCGATCACCACCACATGCTTGTCCTTGGCGATGATGGGCGGCGCGTCGCCGACCGGCTCACCGCTGACGCGCCGGTTCTGCTGCGGCAGGAAATCCATGGCGAAATGGACGCCGTCGAGCTCCCGTCCGGGGATCGGCAGGTCGCGCGGCTTCTCCGCCCCGCCGGTCAGCGCCACGGCGTCATAGTCCTTCAGCAGCTTTTCGGCCGGCAGGTTTACGCCCACATGGGCGCCGTAGTGAAAGGTCACGCCTTCGCCCTGCATCTGCGCCACGCGCAGGTCGACGATCCCTTTCTCCATCTTGAAATCGGGGATGCCGTAACGCAGCAAGCCGCCCGCCTTGGCGAACTTTTCGAACACATGCACGTCATGCCCCGCGCGCGCGAGCTGTTGCGCGCAGGCCAGGCCCGCCGGCCCCGCGCCGATCACCGCCACCCTCTTGCCGGTCTTGTGCGCGGGCGGTTCCGGCTTGATCCAGCCGCTCTCGATCGCCCGGTCGGCGATGGCGCATTCGATGGTCTTGATGGTGACCGGATTGTCCTCGATGTTGAGCGTGCAGGACGCCTCGCACGGCGCCGGGCAAACGCGCCCCGTCACCTCCGGGAAATTATTGGTCGAGTGCAGGTTGCGCGCGGCCTCTTCCCAGTTGCCCTTGTAGACCAGGTCGTTCCAGTCAGGGATTTGGTTGTTCACCGGGCAGCCGGTGTGACAATAGGGAATGCCGCAATCCATGCAGCGCGCAGCCTGGTCGCGCGTTTCCTTCTCCGGCAGCGGAAGGACGAACTCGCTCCAATTCTTGACGCGCTCTTCGACCGGGACATAGTCACGGTCGTTCCGCTCGATCTCAAGAAACCCGGTAACCTTCCCCATCTGCCGTCACTCAGCCGCCTGCATGGTGCGCGCCTTCTCCATCTCGGCCAGCGCGCGGCTGAATTCATGCGGCATCACCTTGCGGAACTTCGGCAGATACTCGCGCCAGCGCGCGAGGATGTCCTTCGCCCGCTGCGAGCCGGCGTAGCGGGCGTGATTGCTGATGTAGTGATGCAGGCGCTGGCCATCGTGGCGTGTCATGTCGGTGAGATCACCATGCATCTCGCCTTCGATCCATTCCGGCATGTCCTGCAATTCCACCATGCCGCGGTTGCAGCGCGTGGCGAAGCTGCCGTCCTCGTCGAGCACGTAGGCGATGCCGCCCGACATGCCGGCCGCGAAATTGCGTCCGGTCTTGCCCAGCACCACGACTACGCCGCCGGTCATATACTCGCAACAATGATCGCCCGCGCCTTCGATCACCGCGGTCGCGCCCGAATTGCGCACCGCAAAGCGCTCGCCGGCCACGCCGCGGAAATAGCACTCGCCCGCGATGGCGCCATAAAGCACCGTGTTGCCGACGATGATGGATTCCTCCGGCACCACCCCGGTGTCGGCGGGCGGGCGGATAATCAGCTTGCCGCCGGAAATCCCCTTGCCGACATAGTCGTTGGCGTCCCCTTCCAGTTCGAAGGTCACGCCGTGCGCCAGCCAGGCGCCAAAACTCTGCCCGGCGGTGCCCTTAAACTTCACATGGATAGTGTTGTCGGGCAGCCCCGCATGGCCGTAGCGCTTGGCGATTTCGCCGGACAGCATCGCGCCTGCGGTGCGGTTGGTATTCTTGATCGCGGCTTCGATCTTCACCGGCGTGCCGCGCTCGAGCGCCGGTTGCGCCTGCGCGATCAGCTTGCGGTCGAGGATGTCGTGGATTTTGTGATCCTGCGGCTCGGATTTGAAAATGCGCACGCCCGCGGGCGCGGGCGGCTTGTGGAACAGCCGCGAGAAATCCAGGCCCTTGGCCTTCCAATGGTCGTTGAGCTTGCGCCGGTCGAGCATCTGCATCTGCCCGATCATCTCGTCGAAGCGGCGGTAGCCCAGCGCCGCCATCAGCTCACGCACTTCCTCGGCGACGAAGAAGAAGTAGTTGATGACATGCTCGGGCTGGCCCTTGAAGCGCTTGCGCAGCACCGGGTCCTGCGTGGCCACGCCCACCGGGCAGGTGTTCAGGTGGCACTTGCGCATCATGACGCAGCCCGCCGCGATCAACGGCGCGGTGGAGAAGCCGAATTCGTCGGCGCCCAGCATCGCGCCCACCACCACGTCGCGGCCGGTGCGCAGCCCGCCATCCACCTGCACCGCGATGCGCCCGCGCAGCCGGTTGGCCACCAGCGTCTGATGCGTCTCGGCAAGGCCAATCTCCCACGGCGATCCGGCGTGCTTGATCGAGGTCAGCGGGCTCGCGCCGGTGCCGCCTTCGAACCCGGCAATGGTGACATGGTCGGCGCGCGCCTTCGACACGCCGGCGGCCACCGTGCCGACGCCGACCTCGGAGACGAGCTTCACCGACACCAGGCCCTCGGGGTTGACGTTCTTCAAATCAAAGATGAGCTGCGCCAGGTCTTCGATGGAATAGATGTCATGGTGCGGCGGCGGCGAGATCAATCCGACGCCTGGCATCGAATAGCGCACCTTGGCGATGGTCTTGTCCACCTTGTGGCCGGGCAATTGGCCGCCTTCGCCGGGTTTCGCGCCCTGCGCCATCTTGATCTGCATCATGTCGGAATTGACGAGGTATTCGGTGGTGACGCCGAAGCGGCCCGAAGCCACCTGCTTGATCGCCGAGCGCATGGAGTCGCCGTTCGGCAGCGGCTTGAAGCGGTCCACTTCCTCGCCGCCCTCGCCGGTGTTCGACTTGCCGCCGATCCGGTTCATGGCGATGGCCAGCGTGGTATGCGCCTCGCGCGAGATCGAGCCGAACGACATGGCGCCGGTGGAGAAGCGCTTGACGATTTCCTTCGCGGGCTCGACCTCCTCGATCGGAATTGGCCTGCGGCCGTCTTCGTCCGCGCCCTTGAGGCGGAACAATCCGCGGATGGTCAGCAGCTTCTCCGACTGCTCATTGAGCTCGTGGGCGAAGGCGCGATAATGATCTTGCGAATTGCCGCGCACCGCGTGCTGCAAGCTCGCCACCGTCGAGGCGGTCCACGCGTGGTCCTCGCCGCGCACGCGGAGCTGGTATTCGCCGCCGACGTCGAGCGCCAGGCGGTAAACCGGCGAATCGCCAAAAGCGTCGCGGTGGCGGCGCGCCGCCTCCTCGGCGATCTCGTCCAGTCCCACGCCCTCAATGCGCGTCGCCGTGCCGGTGAAATAGGTGCCGACAAAATCCTCCCGCAGCCCGACGGCGTCAAAAATCTGCGCGCCGCAATAGGACTGATAGGTGGAGATGCCCATCTTCGACATCACCTTGAGCAGCCCTTTGCCCACCGACTTGATGTAGCGCTTGAGGATCTCCTTCTCGTCGAGCTTCTGCGGCAGGTCGTTCTTCAGCGCCACCAGCGTCTCGAAGGCGAGATAGGGATTGATGGCTTCCGCGCCGTAGCCGGCGAGGCAGGCAAAATGATGCACCTCGCGCGGCTCGCCCGACTCCACCACCAGGCCGACCGAGGTGCGCAGCCCCTGCCGGATCAGGTGATGATGCACCGCCGCGCAAGCCAGCAATGAAGGGATCGGAACGCGGTCACGTCCCGCCGCGCGGTCGGACAGCACGAGGATGTTGATGCCCTCGCGCACCGCCTGTTCGGCCCGCGCGCAAAGCTTGTCGAGCGCGTCCTTCATCCGGGGAGCGCCATGGTCCGCCGGGAAGGTGATGTCGAGGGTCTCGGATTTGAAATGCGAGCCGTCGAGCTTGGAGATCGCGCGGATTTTTTCCAGGTCCGCGTTGGTGAGGATCGGCTGCCGCGCTTCCAGGCGCTTGGTGCGCGAGGTGCCCTCCAGGTCGAACAGGTTCGGCCGCGGCCCGATGATGGACACGAGGCTCATCACCAGCTCTTCGCGGATCGGATCGATCGGCGGGTTCGTCACCTGGGCGAAGTTCTGCTTGAAATAGGTGAACAGCAGCTTCGAGCGGTCCGACAGCGCCGAGATCGGCGTGTCGTTGCCCATCGATCCCACCGCTTCCTCGGCATTGACCGCCATCGGCTCCATCAGCAGCTTGAGGTCTTCCTGGGTGTAGCCGAAGCTCTGCTGGCGATCGAGCAGCGAGAGATTCGTGCGCGCGGGCTTTCCGTCCACCGGCGGCAGGTCCTCCAGCACGATCTGCGTGTGCTTCAGCCACTCCTGATAGGGATGGCTCTTCGCCAGCGTCGCCTTCAGCTCGTCGTCGGGAATGAGCCGTCCCTCGTCGAGATCGACCAGCAGCATCTTGCCGGGTTGCAGCCGCCATTTGCGCACGATGTCGCGCTCGGGGATCGGCAGCACGCCCATCTCCGAGGCCATGATGATGCGGTCGTCGCGGGTGAGGAAATAGCGCGCGGGCCGCAGCCCGTTGCGGTCGAGCGTGGCGCCGATCTGCCGCCCGTTGGTAAACGCGATGGCCGCCGGCCCGTCCCACGGCTCCATCAGCGCGGCGTTGTATTCGTAGAAGGCGCGGCGTTCCTCGTCCATCAGCGGATTGCCCGCCCAGGCTTCCGGAATCATCATCATCATCGCATGCGCCAGCGGGTAGCCGCCCTGCACCAGGAATTCGAGCGCGTTGTCAAAACACGCTGTATCCGACTGCCCTTCGTAGGAAATCGGCCACAGCCGGTTGATGTTGCTGCCGAACAGCGGCGACGACACCGACGCCTGCCGCGCCGCCATCCAGTTGTTGTTGCCGCGCAGCGTGTTGATCTCGCCGTTATGCGCGATCATCCGGTAGGGATGCGCCAGCGACCAGGTTGGGAAGGTGTTGGTGGAAAAGCGCTGATGCACCAGCGCCAGCGCGCTCTCGAAATCCGGATCGTGCAGGTCGGGATAATAGGAACAGAGCTGGTCCGCCAGGAACAGGCCCTTGTAGATCACCGTGCGGCAGGAGATCGACACCGGATAGTAGCTCGACAGCCGCCGCTCCCGCCGCCGGTAGATGGTGTTGGACATCGACTTGCGCAGAACGTAAAGCCCGCGCTCGAAGTCATCTTCGGTCTTGTAGTTCTTGCCGCGTCCGATGAAGACCTGAAGATGCACCGGCTCGGTCGGCTTCACCGATTCGCCAAGGCTGGAATTGTCGGTGGGCACCTCGCGCCAGCCGAGCAGCTCCATGCCTTCGCGCACGATCATCTCGCCGTAGATTTTGCGGATGACCCCGCGCCACGCGTCGTCGCGCGGCATGAACAGATAGCCGATCGCGTAGTGGCCCGGCTCCGGCAACGCGAAGCCGATCTCGGCGGCTTTCTTGACGAAGAATTTGTGCGGGATCTGCACCAGGATGCCGGCGCCGTCGCCCGCGCGCGGGTCGGCGCCCACCGCGCCGCGATGTTCGAGGTTGAGCAATATCGTCAGCGCGTCTTTGACAATCTTGTGCGACTTGCGTCCCTTGATGTCGGCGATGAATCCGACGCCGCAGGAATCCTTGTCGAGCGCGGGATCGTAGAGTCCCTGCACGGCTGGCAGGCCGGGGTCGCCGGAATCAACAAAGTGTGAGGCCGTAAGCGCGGAGGTCAGCTTCGAAGCTGCGCGCTTGCTCCTCTCCTTGTTGAACCCACGTTCGCTCATTTCCTTCCTCGTTGCCGCACCCGCCTCGTTCGCGGCACATGCGGCCGCGCTGGTGGACGAATTATGCTGCGAAGGCTGCCTTCGCCTAGCCGTCCGCCCGGCTCTGCGAGGCTGCTTATCTTGGGCGTCGCGCGACGCTCGCGCATCGCCGGCTGCCGCTTCGCGCGCCGTCTCGGCCGAGCATGCGGCCGGATGGCGCATCACCAATAGGACAGTATCACTGTCCTAAATACAGATGTCAATTTTCCGGTGGCAAAACAGGACTACGCCTGTTCATTTCGCCCGGTTCCGCCGCGTTAAGAGGAACACGGACGGAGAGGACCCGCAATGGGCATTGCACGGCCTGCTTCTCCATTTGGGCTGCGTCCCCGATTTCCCTGCGTATGCTCGGATACCGCTTGACTTCCTCTCCATATTGTGACTAAATTCCTACATCCGGTTCGCTGAGGGCGTCATCATGAGACGTTCGGATGGCGGAGCCGGGTGCGGTGCCCGCGGGCAGGCCTCGTAAGCCTGCGCTCGGGCGGCGCCGGACCCCGACCCCCGGGCAATAGGACCCGGGCGCAAGGAGCTTGCAACCGGCGGCGCAAATGCCCCCGGCGAGCGCGGGACGGCGGCCGAAAAGCACCGCAAGTGGAGCGCCGGGAGGCGTGCGCCCTTCGCCAAAGGGCGCGCCATGGTCGAGAGGCCATGGCTCTGAAAGTTTGCAGCGCCGCTCGGCGCTCCGCTCCCCTCGTGTCTGGGGAGCAAGGAAAAAGAACTACGGCGCGCCCGCGCCGCAAAACACAGGGCCGGCGGAGCTATGCCTCCGCTCGTCATGCTGAGAGCCTGCCCTCGGACTTGATCCGAGGGTGCGAGGGCGAAGCCCGAGCCTCGAAGCATGACGCCGCATCCTTCAAGGCCCGCGAACTCGGAATCCAGACACACGGAATAGTACCTGCATCTGGATTCCTGATAGCCTCGTTTCACTCGGCTTCCGGAATAACGGGGACAGCCTCAGCACCGCCGCAATCCCTGCTATCATCGCAATATAGTCGGGAGGGGAGACGTGCCGTGAACCGCAGAACCGCGATCTGTTTCGCCATTGCCGCTGCGAGCTTGGCCGCTGTTCTTCCGGGGCCAGCGGGCGCGCAGGGCCAGCTTCCTTCCTACGAGGTCGCGACCATCATCCGTTCCATGGGGCTCGATCCGCTCGGGAGCCCGGTCCGCCGCGGATCGGCATATGTCTTGCGCGCGCTGGACGGCTATGGGCAGCAGCTAAACGTCACCGTCGATGCGCGGACCGGGCGCGTCTTGTCGGTGCAACCTGTGGCGGCTGCGGTTGCGCCCTATCCGGGAAGGCCGCCAGCCTATGTGCCGGCGCCGGGCTATATGGCGCCGGGCTATATGGTCCCGCCTTATACCGCTCCTGCCTATCCGCCTCAGCTCTATTACCCCGGCGACGAATTCGAACCGGATTTGACCTACGAGCCGATGCCGCCGAATGAGCCGCGAGTCATCTACGCCCCGCGTCAGTCCTCCAGTGTGCCGCGGCCTCCGGCTCGGGTGCCTACGGCGAAAGCGCCAGCGGCAAAGCCGGCGCCCAAGGCCGCTGCTGCCGCGCCGGTGGAAGCAACGTCACCCGAGCTGACGACAGGCTCGATCAACGACACCACAAAGCAGGCGGAAACTTCACCGGCGCTCGTGATCCCGCCCGTTCAATCCCTGGAATAGGGAAGGCCGTCTCCTTCCGTCTGAAAAAAGAAGCGCCCCGAACAGGGGCGCTTCCAATGTCAGCTATCGGAGAGAGCTTAGGCTGCCCGGGCGTCAATCATCTTGGGCTTGCCTGCGCCGTTGCCGATCGGGATGACGCGCGGCTTCTTGGCTTCGGGGATTTCGCGCACGAGATCCACATGCAGCAGGCCGTTCTCCAGCGCGGCGCCTTTCACCTGCACATAGTCGGCGAGCTGGAAGACGCGCTCAAAGGCGCGCGCGGCGATGCCCTGATAGACCACCTCGCCGGTCTTTTCCTGCTTTTCCTGCTTTTCCTGCTTCTCGCCGCGGATCGTCAGCGTGTTTTCCTTCGCCTCGATCGCGAGATCGCTTTCGCCGAAGCCGGCGACGGCTACGGTGATGCGGTACTCATTTTCGCCGGTCCGCTCGATGTTGTAGGGCGGGTAGCCGGGAGCGGCTTCAAATCCGCCCGCCTGGTCGAGCAGCGAGAACAGGCGGTCGAAGCCGACGGTGGAACGATAAAGCGGGGTAAGATCGAATGTACGCATGGCATATCCTCCTTGAGTTGAGCGACATGCGGGCGGTCCGCCGGATGGCCGGACCAAGACCCGAGCGCAGCCGCATGGCCTGCGCGCCAAAAAAAGTAGGAATTGGCCCCGGGGCCTGCAAGGGGGGCTGGCATGTGTGTTCGGGGGCGGAACGCTGGTTTATGGTTAATAAAGTGTGACAAAAGGCCCTTGGCTTGAGCCCCGACAGGGGACTGCTATAAGGCCCCGGCGCGCGCCGCAGGCCCAGATTCCGCCCATGAAACTCGTATCCATCCCGGCAAACCCGGTCCCGGACAACGCCGTCACCGGGGCCTTGCGGACTCCGGACGGGGTTGCGCTGCGCTACGCCCGCTGGTCCCCTCCGGCCGGCCGCAAAGGCACCGTCTGCCTTTTGCAAGGCCGCGCCGAGTTCATCGAGAAATATTTCGAGACGGTGACAGACCTGCGCGCGCGCGGCTTTGCGGTGGCGACGCTGGATTGGCGCGGCCAGGGCCTGTCGGACCGGCTGCTGGCGGACCCGCACAAGGGTTATGTCCGGAATTTTTCCGATTACGACATGGACCTCGAAACCTTCATGCGCGAGGTGGTGCTGCCCGATTGTCCGCCCCCGATCTTCGCCCTCGGCCATTCTATGGGCGGAGCCATTCTGCTGCGGGCGGCAAGGCAGGGGCACCGCTGGTTCGACCGCATCGTATTGTCAGCGCCCATGATCGCGCTGCGCGGCGGCCGTGTGCTCGGCGCCGCCAGGGCTACGGTGCGGGTCATGCGGCTATTCGGACTGGGCGGCTCTTATGTGCCGGGCGGCGACCGGGTACCGGTGGGAAGCCGGCCCTTTGTCGGCAATATGCTCACCTCCGATCCCGTGCGTTATGCCCGCAATGCAGCCGTGCTGGAGGCGGAGCCGGCGCTCGGGGTGGCGGCGCCGACGATCGCCTGGGCGGATTCGGCATTCAAGGTCATGAGCGACTTCGCCCAGCATTCCTACGGCGCCAAGATACGTCAGCCGATCTTGATCGTCGGCGCCGGCAGGGATGAAGTCGTGTCAACGCAGGCCATCGAGGAATTCGCCATGCGGCTGCGGGCGGGATCGCATTTGAGCGTGTCCGGAGCGGAGCACGAAATCCTCATGGAGCAGGACCGTTATCGCGGACAGTTCTGGGCGGCTTTCGACGCCTTCGTGCCGGGCACGCCGTTGTTCGGCTGACGGCGATTTCTATTTATTGAGCAGCGCCAGCGCGGCGGCATGCACGCGTCGGTCGCCGGCCGCGACGATGCGCCCTCCCGCTTGCGGCGGTCCGTTCTCCCACGTGGTCATCACGCCGCCGGCGCCCAGCACGATCGGAATCAGCGCCATGATGTCATATGGCTTGATTTCCGTTTCTATGACGGCGTCGATCTGCCCGGCCGCGAGCATGCAATAGGCGTAACAGTCGCCTCCGTAGCGCGACATCCGTGCCGCATCTTCGACGCGACGAAACCGCTCACGGTCGCTGCTTTTCATCAGCCGCGGGCTCGTGGTCGAGACAATCGCTTCCTCGAGCGCAGCACATGACCGCACGCGCAGCTCTCGTTTTCCTGCCGGCCCCCGGTAATGTGCCCCGCCGCCGTCGCCGGTGAAGCGCTCGCCCATGAATGGCTGATGCATCATGCCAAACACTGGCTCGCCGAACCGCGCCAACGCGATCAATGTGCCCCAGGTCGGCAGCCCGCAGATAAAGGCCTTGGTGCCATCGATCGGATCCAGCACCCAGACATACTCCGCGTCCGGGCGCTCATCGCCATATTCCTCGCCGACGATGCCGTGTTCCGGAAAGGTGCGGCGGATGAGGGTCCGCATCGCCGCTTCCGCCGCCCGGTCCGCCGCGGTTACCGGGTCGAAGCTGCCGTCGTCGTGTTTCTTGTTCTCGATGGCGAGCGCCGTGCGGAAGAACGGCAGGATGGTCTCGCCCGATACGGTCGCGAGCCGTTCAACGAAGGCCGCAAAATCGATCGCCGTCATCCTGCCCGCCTTTCGGTATCCGCGCTCCGGCCTACCGAAGAGTCGGCCGGTCGGCAACCAGGCGGAAGCGGCAGGCGCAAAGCCGCTTGTTATCGGCTAACCGTCCGGCAGCTATGCGTTAATTGCATGGAAAATCGCCTTTCTTGCCTTGCACTTTGTGCGGCGCAAGGGCATATTATTGCAGTGCGGTACGCGGTCGCCTGATCGCGCTACCCGCCGCCCTCCTTGGGCGTTTCCTCCCTAGACTTGGGCCGCTTGCATCCGCGAGCGGCCCTTTTTTCTTGCGGGGCCAGCCTGCGTCGCCGAGCGGCGTTATTCCGCGGCGGCGCGATAGGGCCGCAGCTCCTCAAGCGGAATGGCTGCTAGGCGGTCAGCCATGGTTTCCAGGTCGGCGCCGAGCTGGGCAAAAGACGCCGCGCGCTCGTAGCACCCCTCGTCCATGTAAAGAGCCCGATTGATCTCGAGCTGGAGGGAGTGCAACCCAGCGGCTGGATTGCCATAGTGCTCGGTGATGAAGCCGCCCGCATAGGGCTTGTTCCGGCTTACCGAATAGCCAAGCGACCGCAGCGTCGCTTCGATCGTTTCGGAAACGATCGCCGCGCAGCTCGTGCCATAGCGGTCGCCCAGCACCACGTCCGCCCGGGGGCGCTCTTCCTTAGCGCTGGTGGTCGAGGGCATGGAATGACAATCGATTAGCACCGCCGCTCCGAGTTCGCGGTGGACCCGGCTAAAAAGCCGCCGAAGCGCCTGGTGATAGGGCTTGTAGAGCGCTTCAATCCTGCGCATTGCGTCGTCCACGGAGAGGCGTTGCCCATAAATTTCCTGGGCATCGCCCACCACCCGGGCGACCGTGCCGAGGCCGCCGGCGACACGCATCGACCTGGTATTGGCGAAGGAGGGCAGACGGCCGTCAAACATGCGCGGATCGAGCTCATAGGGTTCGCGGTTCACGTCCACGTAACAGCGGGGAAAATGCGCGCGCATCAACGGATGTCCGCGACGCACCACGCCCAGGAAAAGCTCATCGACAAACGAGTCCTCCGAGCGGCGCAACGCTGCGAGGTCGAGTTGCGAAGCGATCAAGAATTCGGATGGGTAGATCCGGCCGCTGTGCGGGGAATTGAACACCACCGGACTGCGCCATTCATCCGGCTCGAGGATTTCGAAGGGCGGGTCGAGGTCGTCTTTGCCTTCGCGCATTTCTGGGTCGGCCTCTTGCAAAACGGACATGGCAGCTACGCCGATCGGGCCATGTCCAAGCATCTGTATACCATATTGGCCGTACCGGCCGGGCCATGCCAAGATTTACCCAGTTTTCACGCGATATTTACCCGCTATCCGGCTTATGATGCCAATGGCCCGTGAGGGTAGGCAGAAATACGGTTCTGGTTCTGCAGGTCGCAAGTAGAAGAGTAACTGGATGCCCAAAATCCTCCTGGCCGAAGACGACACCGACATGCGGCGCTTCCTGGTCAAGGCGCTTCAGAACGCGGGTTTCGACGTCACCTCCTACGACAACGGCCTGTCGGCCTATCAGCGGTTGCGCGAGGAGCCCTTCGAGCTTCTGCTCACGGACATCGTCATGCCGGAAATGGACGGCATCGAGCTGGCGCGCCGGGCCTCGGAACTCGATCCCGACATCAAGATCATGTTTATCACCGGCTTTGCCGCGGTCGCGCTGAATGCGGACTCGGCCGCGCCGAAGAATGCCAAGGTCCTCTCCAAGCCGGTGCATCTGCGCGACCTCGTCAACGAAGTGAACAAGATGCTCGCGGCCTAAGACGTAAATCCCCGGCGCTTGCCTCCCCCTATGCGAGCCGATATGAAACGCCGAACCCGGGCGCGTAGCTCAGCGGAAGAGCACCTCCTTGACATGGAGGGGGTCACAGGTTCGATCCCTGTCGCGCCCACCACGCAATCGCCCGCGACTTTGGCGCGCCGATGCGATGCATCGCCGTGCGGTCCTTACGTTGACACTCAGTCCGGCGGTGCTTATTAACCCGGCACGGATTAAAGGCTTAGAAGCATGGCCGGGCATGGTTCCCGGCGAACTGGATTGGTGTTATGAAAGTCCGCAATTCTCTGAAATCACTTCGCTCCCGCCATCGCAACAACCGGCTCGTGCGCCGCAAGGGGCGAGTCTACGTCATTAATAAGACCCAGAAGCGCTTCAAGGCCCGCCAGGGTTGATCAGGCGCGGCACACGCCTGTATCCCATGCAAGCCGGTTGTCACATCCTGGTCAGCGGACGGTGGGACAACAACGTCGCGGTCGTTGATCTTAAGCGCGCGCTCGATCCCGCCAATGACGCCACCTCCAACGCAATCATCAATCGTGTGCGCGTTACACCCGATCTCGATGTCGACGGCGTTGCCGATACTCCCGCCAGCGGACAGCCGGTAAGCATCGCCATCCCGCGGACGGGACGTTACGCTTACGTCGTCAATCACTCCGGACGCGCGACGCCGGCGGCGGCCGCCGCCTTTCAGCACGGGCATCCGGGCATTGTCACCGTGCTCGATCTCGTGGCCGCGCTTGATCCGGCCAACAACGGCACCACCGCCGCGATGGCCGATCTGATCCCGACGGGAATGGCCGGTCCGGTCGGCATCGCGATGACCCCCGACGATAAATTCGTGCTGGTGACCTCCGCCGAGGCGGCCGAGCGTGAGGACGGCGGACGCGAGGTAGCCGTCATCGATGTCACGACGCGCTCCGTCGTGCGGCGCATTCCGCTCGCGGTGCGGACCAACGGCTCCGCCGCTCCTGAACCCAGCCCGCATCCCGGGCCGCATCCGACTTTCGGGCATTTCCCCGATCCCAATGGCGTGGCGGTAAGTCAGCTCGGGCCGGGCTACGCATTTACCGCCAATGGCGGCACTGACGACGTCTCCGTCATTGACCTCAAGCGCGCGCTGACTGGGGATCCCTGCGCCGAGATCGCCCGTGTGCCGGTTGAAACCGGACCCTTCGGCCTCGCGGTGAGCCCGGACGGACGGCTGCTCGCGGCCGCCAGCCGGGAGAGTGCTCGGACGGGGATAGAAGGCCGCACCATCTCCCTCATCGACATCGCGCGCGCCGCCGCCGGCCGGGCTGACGCCGAGCTGGCGCGGGTGCCCGTGGGAAGCGACGATACAAACGCGGCGACCCGGCCTTTCGCCGTGGCCTTCACCCGCGACGGCAAGCACATCCTCGCCACCTGCTTCCGCAGCAACACCGTGTCCTTGGTCGATATCGAAAAGGCGCTCGCCGGCTTGCCTGCCGAAGTCGCGCGGCTTGCCTTGGAAGCGCCCGGCGGCGGTCCGTCGCGCCCGCGCGGCGTGGTAATGACTCCGGACGGGCGCCATGCCGCCATCACCGGCGGAGCCAAAACAGGCTCGGGCAGCAGCCTGCTATTCCTTGTAGACGTAAAGACCATGGCGCTCGCAGGCCGTGTAACGGCGGTCGGCAACGAGTCCTACCTGCTCGACATTCTGCCCGGCCCGAGGGCGTGAAGCGGCACTATCTTGAAGCTACACTATTCTGAAGCGGCACTATACTACACTGCCGGTTTGTTGTGCCTCCATTGACGCGGGCTGGCCGCGCACCGCATAGTGCTGATAACAACTGAATAAAATAAACTCTGGGGGAGGAACGCATGACCATCTTACGTCGTCACTTTGTTTACGGAGCCGTTGCTTTTGCGATGGCCGCGCACACCAGCTTTGCCTTTGCGCAAGAATGGAAGCCCACGAAAGACGTCGAATTCGTCATCCCGTTCGCGGTTGGCGGCGGCGCCGACATCATGGCGCGGGTGATTCATAAGGTCATCACCGAGGACAAGCTCGTTCCCGTCTCGATCGCCCTGGTCAATAAGCCGGGTGGCGGTGGAGCAGCCGGCATCGGCTACATGAGCGCGAGCCGCAAGGCCGACCCGAATACCATCGTGCTGGTCAACGGCACCACGCAGATCACGCCGATTATCACTCCGACTGCCGTCACGTTGACGGAAGTCCAGCCCGTCATGAACGTGATGCTCGATGATTTCGTTTTCTTCGTGAAAGGCGATGCTCCGTGGAAGACCGCCGCCGACTTCGTGAAGGATGCGAAGTCGAAGCCGCCGAAGACCTATAATTTTTCCACCGGCGGCACGACCGATGTCATGGCTGTGACAGTACTGGCCAAGTCGACCGGTACTGAATTGAACATGATCAACTTCAACAGCGGCGGTGAGGCTTTGACCGCGCTGCTCGGCGGCCATGTCCATGCCTCGCTCGGCAATCCGCTTGAATTCATGGGCCACCTGAAGTCGGGCGCGGTGCGCGCGATCGGTGTATTCCGCGACACGCGGTTTGCGTTGCTTCCAGACGTGCCGACCATGAAGGAGCAAGGCATCAATGCTCCGAACTTCCAGATGTGGCGCGGCATCGCGATCCCGAAGGGTGCGCCTCCCGAGGCGGCCAAATATTGGGAAGGCGTGATGCAGAAGGTGACAGCGTCGCCGCAGTTCAAGACTTACCTGAAGGACAATGCGGCCTCGGAAGCGCCGATCGCTGGCGCGGCCTTCGTGAAGTTCTTGGCCGATCAGGAGAAGCTCTACCGCGACCTGCTCGGGAAGTAGGGGGCCGCAATGCAAGGCCGGCCCGCGTTGGGCGAGGTTCTGCTCGCCCTCTTTTTTGCGGTTCTGGGAATCCTCTGGGTCATTGCAGCGCTCGGCATGCCCTTATGGGAAGGCTTTGCGCCGCAATCAGGGTTTATGCCGCTTTGGTACGGCATCGTCCTCGCAGGGCTTGCCGGCGTGATCCTTGTCAACCTCTTTATGCAAAAAGAGGCTGGCAAGGCGGAGCAGCCGATCGGCAAGCCGCTGATCGTGCTTGCCGCGTTTGCGGCCGGCATAACCGGCCTTGAACCGGCTGGCTTCGGACCCTCCGTCTTCCTCCTTCTGCTGGTTCTGTTCGCCGTGGTCGAGCGCTTGCCGATTATCAAATCTGTACTGGTCGCGGCTGGAACGACTACGGTGCTGTTTCTCATATTCAAGACATGGCTCGGCGTTACGTTGCCGATCGGACCGCTGGGAATTTGACCATGGGACCTCTCGCCGACCTCATGCAGGGATTTATCACGGCGGCAACGCCGATGAATCTCATGATGTGTTTTCTCGGAGTCGTTCTCGGTCAAATCATCGGCGTGCTGCCCGGTATCGGTCCCTCCGCCGCGATCGCGCTTTTGCTTCCGCTGACCTACGGTTCCAGCCCGACCGGCGCCATCATCATGTTCGCCGGCCTTTATTATGGGGCGCAGTACGGCGGAACGCTCACCTCGGTGCTGATCAACGTGCCGGGTGAATCAAGTTCGGTGATGACCGCCGTTGACGGCCATAAAATGGCTTTGCAAGGCCGCGGCGGCGTAGCCTTGGGCATCGCCGCCATCGGCTCGTTCATCGCCGGCACGTTTGGCACGCTCGGTCTCATGCTGCTGGCTCCCCCGCTCGCCATCATGGCGCTGGCGTTCGGTCCCCCGGAATATTGTGCCCTGGTGCTGCTTGGCCTGATGGCCCTGGCAGCCGTTGGGGGCTCTATCCTCAAGGGACTTGCCACCGGCGTGGCGGGCTTGTTGCTCGGCACCATTGGCATCGATCCGCAAGTGGGCGCGCCGCGTTTCGATTTTGGCCAGGTGTGGCTTCTCGATGGCGTCGACTTCATCATACTGGCGGTTGCGCTGTTCGGCATTGGCGAGGTCCTCGACAGTTGCCGAACGGGGTCGGCCAATCCGATCCTCAACTTAGGCAGGGTGCTGCCGAACCGCGAAGAGTGGGGCCAAGCCTGGAAGGCGATCCTGCGCGGCACCGGCATCGGTTTCTTGATCGGCTGCCTGCCCGCCGCCGGAGCGACCATCGCGTCCTTTGTTGCCTACATTGTCGAGAAGAAAGTCGCCAAGGACCCGTCCCGCTTCGGTCATGGTGCGATCGAAGGCGTTGCCAGCCCGGAGGCGTCCAACAATGCCGCGTCGGCCGGAGCGATGGTGCCGATGTTTGCCTTGGGAGTTCCCGGCTCGAATACCACCGCCGTCATGCTGGGAGCGCTGATCATGTTCGGGCTGCGGCCAGGCCCGGAAATGTTCACCACGAACTCCTCGCTTGTGTGGGCCGTCATCGCCAGCATGTATATTGGCAACGTGATATTGCTGGTCATGAACCTCCCGCTTGCTGGCGTGTTCGCGCGCCTGCTCAAAGTGCCTTATAGCTGGATTTACCCGCCGATCCTGGCGATCTGCCTGACCGGCGTCATCTCGCACGCCAACAACGTCGAGGATGCTTGGCTGATGTTGGCCTTTGGCGTGCTCGGCTGGTTGATGAAGCGCTACGACTGGTCCGCCGCACCCATGATACTGGGCCTCGTTCTCGGTCCGTTGTTCGAGAACACCTTGCGGCAGTCGCTCACCCTGTCGCACGGCAGCGGGCTGATCTTCCTCTCGCGGCCGATCTCGGCGGTACTGATCCTCGCCGCTCTGATCGCTGTTACCGGGCCGAGCCTGTATGCGGTGTTTCAGCAGCGCCGCGCGCTTGCTGGGGCGTAACAGGCGGCCAAGCGCCGGCCTTCACCCGCTTTTGATCTGCGGCGGCGTCTTTTCATCGTTCCTCCAAGGTTCTACATTGGGGCGATGAAAACGCGATTCCGTGGCCCGGTTTTAGCGGCGGTTGTTGTCATGGCCGCCGCGTCCGCCGATCCAGTCCTTGCCCAAGCCAACCGCCGGATCGAGCCGCCGGCCAGTGCGCCGTCCACGCAGCCGGCCGACCGGTCGCAGAATATCGACTTTCTGTTCGAAGCGTTGAAGGCGGCTCCCAACGAGACCGCCGCCAAGGCGATCGCGGATCGCATCTGGGGTCTGTGGCTGGCGTCCGGCGGCGATACCACCAATCTCTTGATGAGCCGGGTGAGTGTTGCGGTCGAAGCCAAGGAACTCGATCTCGCCATCCAGCTTCTCGACTCCGTCATCGACTTCAAGCCGGATTACGTCGAGGGATGGGACCAGAGGGCGACGGTCTATTTTCTGAAGAAGGAATATGGTCGCGCGCTCAGCGATCTCGCGCAGGTGCTGGCACGCGAGCCACGCCACTTCGGCGCGCTGTTCGGGCTCGGCGTCATTATGCAGGAGTTCGGGGAGGATAAGCGGGCGCTCGAAATCTATCGCCGCGCGCTGGCCATCGACCCGCATATGCAGCGCGTGCCCGATCTGGTGAAGACGCTTACCGAAAAAATCGAAGGCCGCGATATCTGATTAGAGCATTTTCCGGCGAAGTGTGCAGCGGTTCGCCGCAGAAAATGCGATCACACAAAGACTCTAGAGCATGATCCGATTCAATTGAAACGGATCATGCTCTAGTCGTCGCAGCAGTCGGAGTCATGCATGTGGTCGAGCGTGCAGGCCGCCGTTGCGTTCCCTGTGCCCTCGCCCTTGGCGCGCACCGAGACTTTACCCTCGCCCTCGACCACGCCCAGGATGTCCCGCTCCTTGAGGACCAGGTATTCCTTGTCTCCGACCGCGATCTCGGTTGCCGACCATTTGCCGTAGATAACCCGATCGCCCTTCTTCACCGCGAGGCTCGTCACCTTGCCGCCTTCGCCGCGGTAGCCGGAGCCCACGGCTACGACCTTGCCCTCCAGCGGTTTTTCCTGGGCGGCGTCGGGCAGCAGGATGCCGCCTTTGGTCTTGGTCTGCGCGAAGGCGGGCTCAACGATGACGTGGTCGTGCAAAGGCCGGAGGTTCATGGCATCTCCCGATGGAGGCGGATTTTCGATATAGGTGTGGCGGGAGTTGTGCTGCGGCTAAGACGCGCTGTCAATGCGTGGCGGGGGTCGCCCAAGAGTTCACGCCTCGCTCTCGCTCTCGGCGCCGACAAAGGCGATCCGCAGCATATTGGTGGCGCCCGGCGTCCCGAGCGGCACGCCGGCGACGATGATGACGCGCTGCCCCGCCTTGGCGAAGCCTTCGCGAAACGCGATCCGGCACGCGCGCTCGATCATGTCGTCCTGGTCGCGGGCGTCCTGCGCCACCACGCAATGGATGCCCCAGACCAGCGACAAGCGGCGTCCGGTGGAAAGATTGGGCGAAATGGCCACGATCGGTGGCCTCGGGCGTTCGCGCGCAACCCGCAGCCCGGTAGAGCCCGAACTGGTCCAGCACACCACCGCCGAAAGTTCGAGCGTATCGGCGATCTGGCGCGCCGCGTCGGCGATGGCGTCAGCGCCCGTCGGTTCCGGCGCGGCGTGCTGCGCCTCGATGATCGAACGATAGAGCTCGTCGCTTTCCACCTCTTCCGCGATGCGGTTCATCATGCTGACCGCCTCCGCCGGAAATTGGCCAGCCGCCGATTCCGCCGACAGCATCACGGCATCGGCGCCTTCGTAGATGGCGGTGGCCACGTCGGAAACCTCGGCGCGGGTCGGCACCGGGCTGTTGATCATGGATTCCAGCATTTGCGTGGCGATGACGATGGGCTTGCCGGCGCGGCGCCCCATGCGTGTGATCTGCTTTTGCACGCTGGGTACCTTTTCCAGCGGCATTTCGACGCCGAGATCGCCGCGCGCCACCATCAGGGCGTCGGCGATATCCATGATCTCGCCGAGGCGGGTCAGCGCCTGCGGCTTCTCGATCTTGGCCATGACCGCGGCGCGGCCGCGCGTGATCTTCTTGGCTTCGGCGACGTCTTCGGGCCGCTGAATGAAGGACAGCGCGACCCAGTCGATGCCCGCATCGAGCGCCGCCTCGAGGTCGGATCGGTCCTTCGGCGCCAGCGCCGAGAACGGCAGCGTCGCGTCGGGAAGGCTGACGCCCTTGCGGTCGGATAATTTGCCGCCGACCTGCACACTGGTGACGACGCTCGTCTTGCCGGCTTCGCGCGCCTGAAGCCGCACTTTGCCGTCGTCGAGCAGGAGCATGTGTCCGGGCTTCAATGCCTGAAATATCTCCGCATGCGGCAGGTATACGCGGTGCGCATCGCCAGGCGCGGGATTGGAATCGAGCGTGAAGGTCTCGCCCTTGGTGAGCGTCACATTCCCTCCGACAAAGCTGCCGAGGCGCAGCTTCGGTCCCTGTAAATCGACAAGGATGCCGATCGGCCGGCCGTGGTCGGTTTCAATGCCGCGGATCGTGGCGACAAGCTCCCGCATGCGCTCATGCGTCGTATGGCTCATGTTGATGCGGAAGACGTCGGCGCCCGCCTCGAACAGACGCGCGATGGTGGCGCGGTCGGACGAGGCAGGCCCAAGCGTTGCCACGATCTTGGTTCGGCGCAGGCGTCTCATTGCTTGTCGCTTTCCGGAGCGGGCGGCGCTGCTGCCGCGGGTGTTTGCCGTCCGCTGGCCGGCGGCATCGGCGTCAACGGCAAGCCCGATGTCGAGGAGCGTTGGGAAGTCTGCTCGCTCGAATCGGTGAGCTGCACCGTCCATGATCGCTGCTCGCCGGTGTCGACTTCAAAAAAGCCGGTGCGTTCGTAGCCGCGCGCGAGGCAATTTTCAATGCCGCGGATGGTAAACTCCTTGTCGCGCGTGCACATAAAGGCTTGGCCCGACCATTCGCCGCCGCGTTCGTAATCGAGAGCGTAGATGTAATAGAACCGGGCCACCAGCGTCCCCCGCAGCAGGGTGTCGCAGCTGCGCGCCGAGAGGTTCCACCAGCCTTCGGTGGTCCAGCCCTCCTTGTCCTTATAGCCGATCGCAATCCCCACCCGGCTGCCCGTGTTGTTGCAGAGGCGAAAATCCGCCGCCGCGGGATGCGCGAATCCGAGCAGCCCGGCCGCAACGGCGGCAGGCAACAATGCGCGCGTCGGCAGAAGGCGCCGGATTGATTGAAATCGAAGCAAATTCACGTTTATGCGACCCGGTTTGGTGCCGGAGCAGGGGACTTCGCGTGAAGGATTACGTGCTGTCAACGAGAATGGCTCGGAAGTCATTGACATTGGTGAAGGTCGGCCCGGTCAGCAGGAGGTCGTTGAGCCGCGCGAAAAACGCGGTGGAATCGTTGTCGGCGAGAAAGGCGGCCGGATCGAGGCCAAGGGCGCGGGCGCGGCCCGCGCTGGAGCCGTCGGCAAAAGCGCCCGCCGGATCGTCGGCCCTGCCGCCGCCGCCGTCGGCGCCGTCCGTGTCCGCGGCCAGGGCGGCGATGCCGTCCATGCCGTCGAAGGCGAGCGCCAGGGCGAGAGCATATTCCTGATTGGGGCCGCCGCGCCCCCTGCCGCGGATCGTCACGGTGAGCTCGCCGCCGGATATTATTATGACGGCGCGATGGTTTTGTGACCGCAGCTCGCGCGCCATCCGGGCATGGTTAGCGGCCGCCTCCTGGGCCTCGCCTTCCACCCGGTCGCCCAGAAAGATGCAATCGAAGCCGGCCGCGCGCACGGCCGCCTCCGCTGCGCGGAAGGCATCCCTCGGCCGGGCGATGATGCGAAATTCGCTATGGCGGAAAATCGCATCTCCGGGCTTCGGCGTTTCATTCGCCGGGTCCGTCAGCGCCTGCACCACGTTCGCCGGCAGGTCCACGTGGTGGAGCTGAACGACAGCGCGCGCCTCGGCGAGTGTCGAGGGATCGGGCACGGTCGGGCCTGAGCCGATGACCGCCGGATCGTCGCCGGGAACGTCTGAAATAGCCAATGTCAGGATATGCGCGCGATGGGCGCGTGCCGCCAGCCGGCCGCCTTTGATCCGCGAAAGGTGCTTGCGCACGGTATTGATCTCGCTGATCGACGCACCCGAACGCAACAAGGCCCGGGTCGCCGCCTGCTTGTCGGCGAGCGCGAGCTTGGGCGCGGGCGCGATCCAGTTGGCGGAGGCGCCGCCGGAGAGCAGTACGAGGACGAGATCGTCCGGCCCGGCCTGCTCCGCCAGCGCCAGCGTCTTCTCTGCTGCTTCGATCCCGGCCTGATCCGGCACCGGATGGCCGGCCTCGATCACCGGCAGGCGGCGGGTCGGCCGGCCATGGCCGTGCCGGGTGACGGCAAGGCCCATCAGGCGTGCTTCTTCAAGCCCGCCCGGGCGCAGGTAGTGCGTCTCGACGATCGCGGTCATCGCCCCCGCAGCCTTGCCCGCGGCAAGCACGATCAGGCGGCCGCGGGGAGGGGGCGGCAAATGCGCGGCAAGGCAGCTCGCGGGATGCGCGGCGGCCACCGCCGTGCGGAACAAGCCTTCCAGGAAGCTGCGGGGAGAATCGATCATCGTCGGCATCTGGCTTCGGTCATTATTCCTACGTCAGGCATGTCCCGCAGGCCACAGCAACCGCCGCGCCGGGACAGGGCCCTGGCATGCGAGGACCGTGGCTACTATCCTCATCTCCATGCCGTGGGCCGAAGGCTCGCCCTTCCGCCATCACCTCGAAAGGATTTGTCATGGCCATCGACGACAAGACCAGGGTTGAATTGGAAGCCGCGGTGTACCGGCGCCTGGTTGAGCATCTGCGCGGGCGCACCGACGTGCAGAATATCGACCTGATGAATCTCGCCGGCTTCTGCCGCAATTGCCTCTCCAACTGGATGAAGGAGGCCGCCGACGCCAAGGGCCTGGCGATGACCAAGGATGCAAGCCGCGCCGTCGTCTACGGCATGCCCTACGATGAGTGGCGAGCCAAATACCAGAAAGAAGCCTCCCCCGAGCAACGGACGGCCCTCGAAAAGACGCATCGGCATTGAGAAAGTTTTCCACGCGGCCCTGTGGATGACTTTTCGCCTGCCTTGACGCGGAGCCCGCCGCTTCCAAAGGTGCGATCTCATCCCGTCCGTTGCGTCACCGCAAGGAGTGCTCGATGCCCGCCGCCGCCGCCCAGGAACAACCCGCCACCCGCTTCGCCAAGGATCAGCTCAAAGCTGTGGTCGAGCGCGTGGAACGGCTTGAGGAAGAAAAAAAGGCCATCGCCGACGACATCCGCGACGTCTACGCCGAAGCCAAGGCGCATGGCTTCGACGTCAAGGCGCTGCGCAGCATCGTGCGGCTGCGCAAGCAAGACACCGACGAGCGCAAGGAGCAGGAAGCGATCCTCGAGACCTATATGCACGCGCTGGGAATGCTGGCCTGATCGCCGGCTACTGAAGCAAGGCGGTGCGGGCGTTGAACGCCGTCGTGGCTAAGAAAACGATCGCGCGGCCGCTGAAATGGTCGGCGGCGAGCCCGGAATTCGGGTCGAGCGAGAATGCCATCATCACCGAGGTAGACGGTTTCTGCATGAATATAGTGAGGCCGCGGTAGTCCGGCGGCCCCATCGGCGCGGCGGTCATATAATTCTGCAGATTGGGTGCCAGGATCGCTGCGCGCAGCCAGGGGTCGTCAAAGGGCTGCCGTATCTGGATCTCGTGTCGCGTATGTACCAGCGCCGGTTTCCCGGCCGGCTGCATCACCGCGATGGACGTTTCCAGCGGGATCGAAGCCGCGGCAGGGATTGAGAACGCCGGGATCGCCGCTCCGCGCGGGACCGCGCCCGAACGCCCATTGAGTTCAGGGCCCGGCTGGGGCGCATAAGCGAACGCATGCTCGGGATGCGCATCGTCATTGCTCGTTGAGGCCGGCCACGGCAACGGGGCCGCCGTGACATTGGTGGACGCAACCACGACGGGAGTCTGAATTGGCGGCTTGGCTTGGGCGCGGGACGCAGGTGTTGCTGGCGCCGCGGCCGCCATCTCGAGCGCCGCCGGCCGCCGTCGCGGCAGCGGAGCGGAGGCGGGCGGCGCCGTGCCGCCGATCGATCCCGTGACCTCGATGTCCGCTTCCTCGCTCTTGCCGAAGCCAAGCAATCTTGCCAGCACGTTGCCTGGCGATTTGTTCTTGCTGTGTTCGGAATCGCCGCTCAGGACGCCGGCCATGCGCGCGGCGTTGAGCGAAACCGCCGAAGGCTCGTTGCCACGGCGTTCGATGTCCGCGAGCGCCAGCGCATAACCAGGCAGCGGGTGGCCGTCGCTTGGTACGTGCACCGTGCGCCCGTCCGGAAATACCCGCACAAGCTCCTCACGGCTTATCGGCGGCCAGTGCCGCACGCTGCTGACGTCGAGATGCACGAACGGCGATCCCGAAGTGGGATAAAAGCCGATCCCGCCCCGCTGCAGCCGCAGGCCGATGTTGCGGACTTCCTCCAGCGGCGCGCCGGGAATGAAAAAATCCATGGCACGGCCCAGGGTGTGTTGACTGAACTGGGCGACTCCGTCGGTTTGACGCCGGAGCATGGCGTTGGTCTGCGGCGCGCGGTAGCCGCTGATGACATGTATGGGTTGCGTGGCTCCTACTTCGCGCTGCACTTCCCAGACGAGATCCAGCAGGTATGGGTCGGTCTCGATTTCTTCGTCGCGCCGCCAGTCGCGCAGCAGCCAATTGATCTTCTTCAGCGCCTCCGGATCGTAGCGGCCATTGCGCTTGTAGGTGACCGTGAGATCTTCGTTGGTATGGACATGGTGAAGCGAGATCGTTCGCGTGTCGCCTTCGGCAACCGCGTTCTGCAAACCGTCACATCCGACAATGAGCGCGACGGCGGCCAGGCCAAGCCGGTATCCGGTGCGCGGCGCGAGCAAGAGCGACAGAACTCGGCGCACAATACAAACCGGCACGTGTGATCCCGCGTTGGAAAGGCTGCTCGACAAGAATCTCCCGCAGCTTGCGGCCGCGGGAAGATAACTAACGCAGTCTTATCGGGATCAGTTAACGCGCCCTTAGCGTCCCTGTGGCCCGCAATAAAATGGGCTACCGGCCGACTATGGCGAAAGATTGCCCAGCCGAAAAAGGCCGCTTGGCCTTGGTTAATGGTCGCGGCGGCGGTTCACCGGGGCGGGGGGCTGGGGCCTGCCGACGGAGGACTGGGGCCTGCTGACGGGGAGTTGGGGCCTGACGACGGGGAGCTGGGGCCTGCTGACACCGCCGAACAGCCTTTCGAAGAAGGAAAAGCCGTCCGAGCTGGCGTAGCGGGAATTTTCCGTGACAACACCGTAGGGAAGCTGTGCCGGCGGGCGCTCGTAGCTCGCCTGCAGCTCGGCGCGCCTGTCCATCGGCACATCGGCGACCTGCTTGTCCGCGCCTCTGAGTGCATCAAGCGTCCGCGCGTCGCGGCCATAGATGTCGTCGCGGATGATCAGCTTGCCGGAATCGTCGACGAAGGCCGTCTGATAGACGACATGGACGGGGATGAAGGTCGGAAAATCGATTTGTTTTTCCTCGTTGGCGAACATCGCGCGCAGGCGGTCTTCCGTATAGCCTTCCTTCGGCGCCACGATCGACAGCAGCACCTCGCCATATTTAAACGGATTCTCGACTCGCATGCAGCCGTGGCTGTACGCGCGCGTGTCGCGCGCGAACAGATGCTTGTCCGGCGTGTCGTGCTGGTAGACCAGGAACTTGTTCGGGAAGTTAAACCGGATGCGTCCGAGCGCGTTACCGTCGCCGGGCGGCTGGAACATGCGCAGGCTGCCGTCTTCTTCCTGCACAACCTTGACGCCTATGCGCGCGAGCGCAGTCGGATCCTGATACAGCGCGGGCAGATACTCATTATAAACGATCGACGGCGGCACGTTCCATGTCGGATTGACGGTGATGTATTTCATCGTCTCGCTGAGGATCGGCGTCGGCGTATCCGGCTTGCCGACCACGACCTTGGTCTCCCACACGGTTGCGCCGTTGTTGACGACCTTCAGCGTGAAATTGGGGATGTTCAATATCGTGTATGCCTTGCCGAGGTCGCGCGGTAGCCAGCGCCAGCGCGCCATGTTGGCGATGATGGTGTCGATGGTGTTGGCGCGGCTGGGTCCGCCGTTCAGAGCGCGCAGCGTGATGGGACCGATCACTCCATCCACTTCGAGCCCGGCGTCGGTCTGAAATTTCTTGACCGCTTCGACGATTTTCTCGTCGTACTTAAGTTCGGAACTCTCACCGGCGATTTCGAACCGCTTGCGCAGCAGAGGCACGCGCGGATCGTTCATCCTGGGTTGCAGGCTCGGGCCGTCGGGGATGCGCACCACCTCGGGCTCGGCGCCGCTCTGGCTCCGCAGTTCGGCGAGCTTCGCCTTCAGCGCCTTGTATCCCTGCTGCGGAGGATTGTAGGAATCGAGCGCCTGGCCGACATCGCTTGCCTTCGCCATCGCGGCGAGGACCTGCGCAGGGACTGGCGCTACCTGGTCGTAAAGAATGTCGCCTGCGACGCGCGAGAAGTGCACGCGGCCGATCTGCGCATGGCGCGCAAAGGTCAGCACCGTGTTGGTCAGCTTGAGTTCCGCCTCCGCCAGCGCTTGCGGGTCGGCGCCCGGCTTGAAATTCGGTGTCGGGTAATCGGATGGGTCGAGACCGTCGGCATCAATCTTGGCAAGGTAGGCGATGGCGGCCTTCGCCTTGTCATTCGCCATGCTCTTGTCGGTCCACAGCGGCGCGTATTGGCGCGCGGCATAGAACGTTTCGATCCCCGCGCGATCGTCTTTGCGCTCGATGAACCGGGCCAGCTTCTTAGTGACGAGGTCGTACAGTTTCTCAGCCACGGGATCGCCCGGGACAAAGATGACCGGCGGCGGGCTCGCAATTTCTTTTCCGGCGGGTTGCGGCGCCGGAGTGACGGCTGTACCGGGCGTGGCGGCTGGCGCTGTGACGTCTCTCGCCGTGGGCGGCGGCATGTTGAGCGGTTCGGGAAGCGGGATGCGGGCGTTCAGGTCGGTGTCGGACGGCTTGGCGGCCCCGGCGGCCGGACCCGTCGCCGTCGTGCTCACATTGGTGATTCCCCAAGCGGTCCCTGCCGTTGTCAAAAGCAGAGCTAGCGCGGCGGCAAGGACGTTGTGGTTTTGCATGGTGCCCATCGATCTCTTCCCCCCGCATCCGGGACTAACTCCCGAAATCGTTTTTCGGCAGCCAATATTTCACACCTGGATCAAATTAGTGCCGGCAGCCCACATTTGCCACACTGTTGGCCAGGGGAACAGCCTTATTAACCGCGATTTTGGCCCATAGTTACCCAGCAGCCACGGGTTCCCGTTCCGGGTCTGGTTTTTCGCCCTCAAAACCAAGGTTTTCCAGCTTGCGGTAAAGGGTCGAGCGGCCAATATGCAACCGTCGGGCTACCTCGGACATTTGGCCGCGATAGTGGCTGATCGCGAAGCGAATGACCTCGGCTTCGATTTCATCGAGGGGACGAACTTCGCCGTCGCCGTCAAACAGCGGCAAAACGCCCGGCTGCCGTCGATCCAGCGGCGCAGTAGTCCCCGCCCAGGCAGGGCCGTCTGCGGCAAATGACACAATCTCGCCGGTTATCGGGGGGCTCTGGGCGGCATCGCCGGCAGGCAGCGCCGGCTGAAGCTGTGCCTGCGCCGCAATTTGCGGGAACTCAGCGACCCCGATGCTGTCGCCATCCGCCAGCACCACCGCGCGGAAGACCGCGTTCTCAAGTTGGCGAACGTTGCCGGGCCATGAATGACCCCGGAGCAATGCCAGGGCCTCGGCGCTGACGAGATGGATGCGCTTGCCCTCTTCCGCGCAGAACCGCGCGAGGAAGTGGCGCACGAGGTCGGGCACGTCCTCCAAGCGCTCGCGCAACGGCGGCACCGTGACCGGGAACACATGCAGCCGGTAGAACAGATCCTCGCGGAAGCGTCCGTTCTTCACATCGGCCATGAGATTGCGGTTGGTCGCCGAAATCAGGCGCACATCGACCTTGACCGGCTTGCGCCCGCCCACCGGCTCGATCTCACCCTCTTGAATGGCGCGCAGGAGCTTAACCTGGGCTGCGGGCGGCAATTCGCCCACCTCGTCGAGAAACAGGACGCCGCCGTCGGCCTCGGCGAATTTCCCTGCGTGGCGCTCGGTCGCGCCCGTGAAGGCGCCTTTCTCGTGACCGAAGAGGAGCGATTCCACGAGGTTTTCCGGGATCGCGCCGCAGTTGACGGCGACGAACGGCTTAGCGCGGCGCTCGCTGCTGCCGTGGATGGCGCGCGCGATCAACTCCTTGCCGACGCCGGACTCGCCTTCGATCAATACCGGGATCGACGATGTGGCGGCTTTCTCGGCGGTGCGCAGAACGGCGTGCATCTGCGGGCTGCGGGTGACGATGTCCTTGAAGGTCAGGGTGCCCGTGCGCGCGTGCTTGATGCGCGTGAACTCGTTCTCCAGCGCGCTGGCGGCAAGCGCGTTGCGCAGCGACACCTGAAGCCGCTCGGGCCCGGCCGGTTTGACCACGAAATCGGCGGCGCCCGCGCGCATGGCGGAGACCACGTTGTCGATGCCGCCGTGCGCGGTTTGCACAATGACCGGAATGCGCAAGCCGCGCTCGCGCATCTTGGCCAACACGCCGAGACCGTCGAGGTCGGGCATCACCAGATCGAGGATGACGCAATCGATGTGCGAAGCTTCCGCGCCGCAGAGCAGGGTGAGCGCCGCGTCTCCCCCATCGGCAGTGAAGGATTCATAGCCGAAGCGGTTGACCATCGCTTCCAGCAGCCGGCGCTGCACCGGGTCGTCATCGACGATGAGAACGCGTTCGGCCATGGTGTACTCGACTGTGCCGTTTCGGGGCACTTTGGCCGAGATGACCTAATGGGGTGTTAAGAACCCAGTCCCTCAGGTGAAGATAGCCGTGATGATGCCGAGCATGCCGGCCTCGCACGTGGATTCCGACACGAACTGACAGCCGATTTGCGCGCCGCCGGTCCAGATCATCTCCAGTGCGACATACAGCACGATCAGAAGACCGACCCAGGTGATCCAATGGTGCCGCTGAGCCGCTTGCCGGTGCGGTGCGATCTTGAACCGTAGTGTGCTCCAGGTTCGGCGTCTCAACATCTTTCAGCTTCTATTGCAGGTTCACGATGCAGTTTTCATACAAGCGCGATGCCGTCGGCGCGCGCGGTCTTTGCGCTCAACGCAGGACCAGCACCGGGATTTTGGATTGGTTGAGAACCTTCTGCGTGACGCTGCCGATAAACACGCCGCGCAGTCCGCCTTGGCCTTGCGTCGCCATCACGATGACATCGCATTTTTTCTTCTGCGCAACGTCAAGGATCGCTTCGGCCGGATAGTCGCTGGTGACGTGAACGGCGGCGTAGGGCACACCCGCCTTCTTCGCCGCGCGTTCGATGAAATCGAGATGCTTGGCCGTCGTCTTCTCGATCATCTTCGCGTGCTCTTCCGGCGTCGTATAGCCGACCGGCAAGTTGTTCCGGTAGACGATGGGCGTGGCGGGCGGTGCCGCGAAAAAACCAGTGACCTTAGCGCCAACCGATTTGGCGAGCGCCACGGCCCGGACAACCGCCCTTTGCGACGGCGGTGAACCGTCCGTTGGGATGAGAATGTTCTTGAACATGTCGTTTCCTTCGCCTCCTCACTTCATGTAGGGCAGAACCCAGATCAGCATCCCAAGAACGTAGCAGACGAAGGAGCTGACCAGCGTGAACGGGATGCTCCAGGATAGGAACTCCCGCAGCGAAACCTTGCGGTCCTCTTCTTTTTCGGCGATGCGGAGCGCGACGTAGAGCGCCGGTGCGCCCGCGATGGTGAGATTGCTGCCAATGGTCCCGGACCACAGCACCATCCACCACAGCGGCCAGGTTGGGATGCCGGCGGTGCCCAGATCCCGGATCATGTAGAGAAACGTCAGGATATAGGCGTCGTGCTCCACCAAGCCGACGATCGGAATGGTGATCCAGAAGAGCAGCGTCGCGCCGAGCGCGAAGTTATCCGCGAACAGCGGCTTCATCGCGTCGGCCATCAGTTGAAGGATGTGGGTCTTTTCCAGGCCGCCGACGAGCGCGAACAGCGCGATGTAGAAGAGCACCGCGCGCCAGTCGAGGTCTTGGATGATTTCCTCGAATCTCGGAGCCTTGAGCCGCTCGCCCATCAGTTCGACGATGAGCACCAGAGCGATCGCGCCGGTCACCGCGATGAAGCCGAGCTTCACGCCCAGCGTCTCCCGTATCGCCATCGCCAGGACCGTCAGCAGGAACAATCCGACGGCGATGCCGGCAAACAGCGGATCCGGGATTTTGGATTCGATTTCCGCTCCCGAGCCTGCCGCCGGCTTGCCGATCCCGCGGAAGCCATAAAGGTACATGAGCGCAAGCGTGATGACGAAGGTTACCATCAGAATTGGGAAGGACGACGGCCGGCCATGCTGCCAGATGAAGTCGAAGAATTCGGCGCCGGCCACGCTGTGCAGCATCTGCGGCGGTAGATCGCCGAGCAGCAGCGCCGTCCCCATGATGTTAGCGCTGAACCCGATCATCAAGACGAGCGGTGTGGCCGGGATTTTCAGCGCCCGCGCCAGCGGCAAAGCCACGGGCGCCATCATCAGGATGCAGACCACGTTGTCGATGAACATCGACAGGAGGCCGGTCAGCATCGACAGCACCATGATGAGCAGCCCAGGACGTCCGCCGGATAGCCGTAACGATTGCACCGAGAGCCAACTGGGTACTCCGCTCCTGCCAAAATAGCCCGCGATCACCCAAATCCCGACCAGGATCGCTATCACATTCCAGTCGACGAGCTGCATGGCCTCGGTCTCGGTCATGGTCCCCAACCAGACCATGACGGCGACGCCCAGCAGCGCCGCGACCGTGCTGTCGATCTTGTTGACGACGATGGCGATGATCGTCACCGCGAATACGGCGAAGGTCAGCCACTGGACCATGCTCATGATGTGCTTCCTAGGGTTACAAGTGTTGAAGGCAATTCCACACGCTTCTTGTGCGGGGCGTCGGGATTCCATCCGAGAATGGCAAGCATCACGAAAAAGCCGAAGACGTAGGCGACCGCGACATGCCAGCCCTCCCGCAGCCAGCGGCCGACCGACTTCGCTTCGGGATACATGTTGGACAGCGCGACGCCCGCCGACGAGCCGAACCAGATCATCGATCCGCCGAAACCGACGGCATAGGCGAGAACGCCCCAGTCGTAGCCGCCTTGCTTCAGCGCCAGTGCGGTGAGCGGGATGTTGTCGAACACCGACGACAGGAAGCCCAAGCCCAGCGCGGTTTGCCAGGACGCGAGCGGAAGCTCCTCCACCGGCATCAGCGAGGCGTTGGTGACGAGCGCCAGCAGGAAGATCGTGCCCTTGAACGTCTCGGGCATGATTTCCCAATCGGGCCGGCGGAGACCGGCGGTGGCAAGGATGACGATCCACGCCGCGAGCCCGATCACCGGGATCGCGTCGAGCAGCGCGGGGAATTTCAGGTTGGCGATGACGTTGGAGAGGATGGCGATGACGAGGATCAGCGCCACGATTGACACATGTGTCCATTCAATCCGCAGGCCGCGCGGCGCGTCCTTGAGGATCGGGGAATAGCGATGCTGTTGAATGGCCGCGGGAATGCCGAACACGAGGAAGCCGGCGGCCGCGGCGACATAGGCTGTGAGCACCGACAGCGGGCTGACGCCGTCGATCCACATCATGGTCGTCGTGGTGTCGCCGACCACGCTGCCGGAGCCGCCGGCGTTCGAGGCCGCGACGATTCCCGCGAGGTATCCGATGTGGACTTTCCCCTTGAAGACGTGCCGCGCCATCGTGCCGCCGATCAGGGCGGCCACGATGTTGTCGAGGAAGCTCGAGAGCACGAACACGATGGCGAGCAGCACCAGCCCGCCCTGCCATCCGTCCGGAAGGAACGCCGGCATCTCGTCGGGGACGCGGCTCTTCTCGAAATGGCGCGAGAGGATCGCGAAGCCCATCAGCAGCAGGAACAAGTTAGCGAGGATCACCCATTCGTGCTGCATGTGCAGGCCGAGGCCGGCGAGGCCCGTGCCGAATTTGAAGCCGGTGAAGGCGAGCTTGTAGATGACGACGGTCGCGAGCCCGGTCAGCGCGACTTGCAGCGTCTTGTGATGGAAGATCGCAACGCCGATCAGCGTCAGGCCGAACAGGATGAATTCGACCGGGATGCCGAAGACGAATACGGGCTGAGCGGCCGAGGTGCCCGTGGCGGCTGCGGCGGGGGACGCGAACGCTCCCACGGCTGCGGCAGCAAACAGCAAACGCCCGCGCCAGGGTTTGGCAGCGCGCGATCGCGCGGTTTGGACAACGTCGCAAGGAAACCGGCAGCACAGGATGCTGCGAGACAATAGGCGCAAAAAGGGCCACTCCTTCTGGTTTCCAGTCCGACATCGCAGCGTGCGGCTGCCAGAGGGGCCCGGCCTGGTGATATTTTGGCTTATCGTCGCATCAACACCGTCCAAGATTTTCGAGTGAGAATCCGATCTGCGTTTCGGGTGATCTCAAGGTTCTAATTCTCGGTGCGTGCCTTCAACGAGACGCACCAACTGGTCCGGGTCGATCATTGCGGCGGCGCAAATCCCAATGAACGTGAGTGCGCCGGCCACGTCCCAGCAGTTGACTTGCTCCGGGTCGCTCTCGCGTCGTCGCCATGCGAGCAGCGCCGCGGCGCCGGCCAGAATGAAGAGCAGCGTCGCACCGAGGGGGATCGTCCAGCCTTCGGGTAGGGCGCGTGCCGCAACCGCAGAGGTGCTGATGGTCAGAACGAGGGCGGCGGCAAAAAGCAGACGAGGGTCCGCCCGGTTGGGCTTACGCTCGATCCCTATTTCCTTTACCGGCAGCGAAGTCGGCATAGCCCTGACCTCCAGGACGCATGCGACCTTTCCGCGCGAAAGACTTCGCCCGGCTTCAGCAAACGTCCTAATTATGCTAACCAGTGTCTAGCAGCGCCGTAACTTAAATAGCTAGTTTAGTAATCATGAAACGTGTGGCAACGCAAGTAGGTTCCGCGGGGATAGGGACACGGATGCATTTCGCCAAAGCTGCGCCAGAGGCCAAGCAACTGCGAAAGCAAGCCGGGACTTGGTTGAAGGATCTGAGAGGGAAGGCCGGCCTGTCCCAGATCGAGTTGGCACAGCGCCTGGGGCTAAAATATTACACGTTCATATCGCAGGTGGAGAACGGCTTCGGCCGCGTTCCGACAGAGAGCATGGAGGCCTGGGCAACGGCGCTCGGCGTCGATCCGGCCAGCTTCGCCCGCCATCTTTTGGCCTACTACGACCCTGAACTCCATCGCCTCCTTTTCGAGGGAAAGCCATGAACATCCTTCCGTTTCCGCGCCGCTTTGACCCTGCTCCCTGGTACCGCTGGGAGCTTAAGGAGGTGCTGGGCGCCTGCGCCGACTCCATTTCCCGCAGGGAAGCGAGCGGGTGGGAGGTTGGTTCTACGGAAGCGGGCGATCCGCAGTTTTACCTGCTGGGACCTGCGCCCGACTATGAATGCCTCTTGTCCATTTCGCGTGTTGGACGGGTCTATGTGCTGGAAGACGGCAACGGGCGCGTGCTGATCGAGGACAACGGCCTCGTCGCCATGGCGCAGCATGTGCGCGAGGCGCTATCGCGCCGGAAATCGGCCATCGTCGCGCGCATTACTGTGGCTTGGTACGCGTTCCGCGAGACCGTCGATGATAAGACCGAGGCGATGCTTGCCGAAGCGCACGAAGTGCTGGTGCATTTCGCCCCGCAGGTCGTTGCCCTGGTCTAGGGATTGCGCTGACGGCCTGCGGCTGTCGCGGTTTGGCTCAATGCACTGTTAAATAGTCGTCCGTGAAGAATTCCTAAGTCGTTAAGCGGATTCATGGATTACGTCAAAACAAGCAATCAAATTTGCAAGTTTTCGGCAGGTCGACTTGCGGTTTCTTGCAATTTGGTCACCCAC
>Ga0082335_1002606_pt1 | contig 33158 bp, 31 predicted proteins | sample Subgrocontami58m_FD_72375 | JGI IMG/M metagenome (GOLD analysis project Ga0082335, IMG submission 72375) | Subsurface groundwater microbial communities from S. Glens Falls, New York, USA - GMW37 contaminated, 5.8 m (SPADES assembly) (version 2) ... | reverse complement strand
GTTTGGGAGCCGGTCCCGTTGCGGCGGGGACTTCGCGATGCGGCGGTACGGGGGGATGCGGCGGCCAGAAGCCTGCCGCTTCTGTGGATCCGGTAACGGAGAAAAAAGCCAAAGACGCGGCCCTGGCTGAACTTAGAAAAACAAAAGCAAACGTGGCAGGTTTGCAGGCCCGGGTCAGCGATTACGGTTGCCATGTGCAGGTGGACATAGAGGAAAACGGAAAAACGATTAAATCCTATTCCTATCGGGATGGGCAGGTCTTGGAAATTTAAGTTGAGGTGTTGAGAGATGAAAAAAGGGGTTAAGGTAGGGAAAGAGTCAAAGAAAAAAGAGGAGTTGTTGGGAAGGAAGAAGAGTTTGGGCCTGGCCGGATTGGGCGCGGTGGTTGTGGTTGCCGTACTGCTGGCTTCCTGGCTAACTTTTCGCGAGGGCGAGGCCAGGCCGGCAAAGATAGCGGGCAGCCAGGTGCTGGACAAGGTAAATTACAAGAATCAGAATGTGGCGATGTCGCCGGTGGAAGCGACGGCGACCGGCGGAGCGATCGAGTTGCCGCTGGATGCGGTCAAGGATAAGAAGCTGGTATCTTTCAGCTACGGGAATAAAGAGAAGCGGCTTCCCCTCATGGCTTACATTACCCCTTCCGGCAAACTGGTGACGGCCATGAGTGTTTGTGAACCCTGCCGGTCCAACAAGTTTCATATCGAAGGCAACAACATGGTCTGCAATTCCTGTTTCACCAAATGGGACCTCGAGACCCTGGAAGGGCTGAGCGGCGGCTGCCTGAAATATCCCCCCGATGTACTTGCCCATACGGTGCAGGGGAATAAGATTGCGATCAGGGAGAAGGATGTCCTGAACTGGAAGCCCAGGATTTAGTAAGTTAGAATTTGTTTACTTGCCGTAAACAAATTCGTTAACGCACTTATCCCGTTTATCGGGGTTTAAGGCAGGGGGCAGAAAAAGACTATGCGTTTGCATGATATTTCACTGAACAACCTCAAGCGACGGAAGGGCAAGGCAGTCTTCCTCGTCATTGGCCTGCTGATCGGGGTAACCACGGCGGTCACTCTGATTACCCTGACCAGGGTCATGGAAGAGGATATGGGAAAGAAAATGGATCAGTTGGGCGCCAATATTTTGATCGTTCCCAAATCTCATGACCTGGCCCTGAGTTTTGGCGGCATGCAGCTTTCCGGGGTGTCCCTGGACGTCAAACCCCTGCACAACGAGGACATCAAGAAGATTCAAAAGATCAAAAACAGTGAGAACCTGAGCATCCTTTCCCCGAAACTGATCGGCGCCCTTACTCTCGGCGGAAAGGACGTGTTCCTGGCGGGGGTCGATTTCCAGGAAGAACTGCGTCTGAAGCGGTGGTGGAAGATTGCCCCACTGGCGGCGATGGTCCCAATGGACCAGATGGCTCATGGTCCGGCCGGGGACATGATGGCGCATGCTCCTTCCGCGGCGGCCAAAAGCGCCTGGCAGTTGAAGGATGAACTGCAAGAAAACGACCTCCTGGCGGGAGCAACCGTCGCCCGTCTCCTGGGCTTGTCGGAAGGAAAATCCCTGGAAATCAGGGGAGAGACATTCCAGGTGCGTGCCGTTCTGGAAGAGACCGGTTCCCAGGATGATCTGCTGCTCTTCGCCGATTTGCAGGAAGTGCAGGAAGCATTGGGGCGGAAAGGCGAGCTGTCGCTGATCGAGGTGGCGGCCTTTTGCAATACCTGTCCTATCGACGAGATGGTGCAGCAATTGGGGGAGGTCCTGCCCGGAGCCAAGGTGACGGCCATCAAACAGGCGGTGGAATCCCGGATGGAAACAGTGAAGCATTTCCGGCGGTTTTCCCTCGGCATTTCGGGAATCGTCCTGTTCATCGGCTCGCTGATCGTCTTTACCACCATGATGGCATCGGTCAACGAACGGACCAGGGAAATAGGCATTTTCCGGGCCATTGGTTTCCGAAAAAGACACATTGTGCAAGTCATTTTGCTGGAAGCTTTCTTAATCGGCCTGCTGGCCGGGTTGATGGGCTATGCGGCGGGGGTGGGCTTTTCGCGTCTCACGCTGCCCTTTTTCCTGCAAAATCCCGGGGTAAGCATTCCCTGGGACTACAGGATGATCGTGCTGTCTACGGGCCTGTCCGTTCTACTGGCCCTGCTCGCCAGTACCTATCCCGCGTTGCGGGCGGCGCGGATGGACCCGACGGAGGCGCTGCGCGCTATTTAGTAAGTTAAAAATTGCTTGCCGGTGGAAAGCACAATTTAGTGAATACACTAATGCCCATGCCCGGCACGGGCACAACGGAGGATGAAAATCACAGTGTCATGGTGACCTTGAGCCTGTCCTGAGCCTGTCGAAGGGAACCATGGCGCCACCCTTCGACAAGCTCAGGGTGACACAATTTTCATATAAAGGGGAGTTAAGAGGATATGAGCTTTATTGAGTTTAAAGGTGTCAGCAAATTTTACCAAAGCGGTTCAGAAAAGGTGGCTGCTTTAACGGGAGTAGACCTGGCCGTCGAGGCCGGCGACTTTATCGCCGTTATGGGGCACTCGGGTTCAGGGAAGAGCACCCTGCTGAATATTTTTGGTGGCTTAAGTCATCCTTCGGAGGGTGAGATGCTGGTGGACGATATTTCCGTCTACAAACTGGGAGGTGAGAAGCGGGCCGACTTTCGCAGTTCTTACGTGGGCTTTGTCTTTCAATCCTTCAACTTGATTTCTTATTTGACCATTATGGAGAATGTGATGCTGCCGCTGGCCATCGTTCGTCGGCGCAACGGCCTGCAAAAGAGACTCGCCCAGGAAGTCCTGGCCAAGGTGGGGCTGGCGGAGAAGGGGCACCGTTTGCCCAGCCAGCTTTCGGGCGGTGAGCAGGAGCGGGTGGCCATTGCGCGCGCCCTGGTGAACAACCCGCCCGTGATCCTCGCCGATGAACCGACGGGCAACCTGGACTCCGCCACCGGCAACGAGATCATGAAGCTGCTGACCGAGTTGAATTCTGAAGGCCGGACGATTGTCATGGTCACGCACAATCCGGAAAATGCCGGATTCGCGCGACGTTTGGTCAAGCTTAAGGATGGACGCGTGGACGGATTATCTTAAGGAGGCTTTATGTGGGTAGTTGCGGTAGCGATGATGGCCCTTATGTTCTTCGGTGGGGGGCATTTATTCCATAAACACGATGATGGGCATGGGAAAAAGCAGCCGGCGGTAACGAGCGAGACGCAGACGGCCAATGGCCATGGTGCCGTCACGGACACGATAGTAGGGCGGGACAAGGGAAATGATCGGCCCGCGGTTTCCGGCGCTCAGGTTCCTGGCCGCGAGGCCGACGGGACACCAGAGGCTTGCGATGGTGATGCTTGTTCCGCTCCCGACGGAAAGAACAGCTTCTTTCCGTGAGACTAGGGCAATCGGAGCCGGCCAGAAATCCGTAATGCGCCGGCAGTAAAGAAAAGGGGCATGTACTTCAAGACACCGGTAGAAAGGAGGTTAGAAAGGCGCGTCGCGTTTCTTCAACCAGCAACGATGAGGCAGGATTCTTGAAGAAAGGGCGACTCGCGGCGAATCCGGAAGAAGTCGATCATCAACGATTTTTTAGAGAAAGGAGAAAAGATTATGAAAAGCAAACGAATAATTTTAATGGCGGCTTTTATCAGTGCGGTATTGCTCATCGGTAGCTTGCCGGCAACGGCAATGGGAGGATACGGTAGTATTGTCCTCAACAGCGAGGCGACGCAGGCATTTGAAAAGGGTTTTACCGATCCCAATCTTGTTTACTATCACAGCGGGTCCGACGTGTGGCCGGATGCGATTATCGGGTTGAATAAGGCCTATGAGCTGGATAGCTCCCTGTGGCATAAGTGCGCCACACAGTCGGTCGCGAAAAACCATGTTTCCGGTATGCAGGTCGCAGCATCAACTTTGCGTTTACCACTCCATGGTTTTGCTGTACTCGACGACATGGGGACAAAAATAGGCGTATGGTATTCTCCGCTAAATACACCCACCTTTGTCAGGAGAGTAAGTGAAAAAGCAGTCGATATCCATACGCCCCGTTACGAGTACCGTTTGAATACAATATTAAACGGCAATTGACAATCCTTTTTTATGAAGTGATGAGCCAATTGTCAAGTGTAGAAAAGTTATATTGACCCTGACCGGCCCGTGTGTGATCATTTAAGCGCAATGCACGGGCCGGTTCATAATGAGGAACCGAGAAGGCAATGAGAAAAGAAACCATGGCTATCCATGAGGGGCAGAAGCCCGATTCGACCACCGGGGCCGTTATTGTCCCCGTTTACCAGACCTCTACCTTTGAACAGGACGGCATCGGCCAGCCCCGCGGCTACGCCTATTCACGGGCGGGGAATCCCACGCGGGAGGCCCTGGAAACGGTGCTGGCCTCCCTGGAGGGCGGGAAGTTCGGACTCGCCTTCGCTTCAGGAGTAGCCGCCACAACGGCTGTTTTCCACGCCCTCCTGAAGAAGGATGACCATGTAGTCGTAGGCGACAACATCTATGGCGGCACCTACCGCCTGCTGGAAAATGTCTTCAAACCCTGGGGCCTGGAGGTTACCTACGTAGAGACGGACAATATTCCGGCATATGAGGCGGCCATTAATTCCCGCACCCGGCTGATCTGGGTCGAAACGCCAACCAATCCGCTGCTGAAGATCGTGGACCTGGCAAGACTTGCCGCGACGGCGCACCGGACGCATTGCCTGCTGGCGGTGGACAACACCTTTGCCACCCCCTTTTTTCAGCGACCCCTGGAATTTGGCGCCGCGGTCGTAGTCCATAGCACGACGAAGTACATTGCCGGCCACAGCGATATTATCGGCGGCGCCACAATCACGTCGGATGACGGCATCCAGGAGCGGCTGAAAAAATATCAATGCAACGCCGGCGCGGTGCCGTCGCCCTGGGATTGCTGGCTTGCGTTGCGCGGTTTAAAGACGCTCGGGATCAGGATGCGGGAGCACGAAAGCAATGCCGCTTGCCTGGCCAAATATCTCGAAAATCACCCCCGGGTGGAGCGGGTTTACTATCCCGGTTTGGACAGCCATACTAATCACGACCTCGCGCAAAGACAGATGAGCGGGTTCGGCGGGATGATCGGCATCGAGGTGGCGGGCGGTTATGCGGCCGTGGAGAAATTCATCGGCCGGCTGAAGCTCTTTACGCTGGCGGAAAGCCTCGGCGGCGTCGAGTCGCTGGTCAGCTGCCCCGCCCGGATGACCCATAGTATCTTCACTGCGGAACAGCGGGCGAGGATGGGCATCAAGGACAACCTAGTCCGGCTTTCCGTGGGGATCGAGCACCGGGAGGACTTGCGGGAGGATTTGGAACAGGCTTTATCAATTAAGTGAAAAGGAGAAGAAGAAAATGAAAAAGATAGTTTGGGCGTTAATTGCGGTTTTAATGGTGGCCGGCGCGGCCTGGGCGAAGGACTTCGAAGTAACCAAGAAGGCCGGCGATTACAGCGTGGTGCTTAGAATCGACAAAAATCCGCCCGTAACGGGTAACAATAACTTAGCGGTTGCCTTGAAGGATGCCGCGGGTGCCGCGGTACAGGACGCCAAGGTGGCGGTAGAATATTCCATGCCCGCCATGCCCGGCATGCCGCCGATGAATTACAAAAGCAGTACGGAACTGAAGGGCGGCGAGTATCAGGCAAAACTGAATTTTTCCATGTCCGGTCCCTGGAATTTGGTTGTTAAAATTAACCGCGGCGGCAAGGCCGCCCAAGCTAAATTCAACGTCGATGTGAGGTAAAAAATGTTGCCGGAACGAGTCCGCTCGACTGTTTCGCTTACGCTGGGGTGCCTTTTTTACCTGCTTACGACCGCGCCCGTTGCTTCCGCGGAGGGGACACTGAAGCTCCGGGATTTGCTTCAGGAAGCGATCAGGAAGAATCATGAGATCCATGTCTCCGCAGCCAGGTCGAAGGCCGCCCAGCACAGGATCCCGCAAGCCGGGAGTCTTGCCGATCCCATGTTTATGATCGGTTACGAGAATGAAGGGACGAACAGTCTCTATACCTTTAATCGAGAGATTGACGGCATGCCGGCCGATTCCCGCTGGATGTTTTCCCTGTCCCAGATGCTTCCCTATCCGGGCAAACTGGCCCTGAAAGGAGATATGGCCACCCGGGATGCGGAGAGCCAGAAGGCGCTGGTCGAGGCGGCCCGCCTGAATACGGCGGCCCGGGTTAAGGAGCTTTACTATGATCTGGCCCTGGCCTATACGAATATTGATCTCCTCAAAGATAAGGCGGCGCTTTTCTCCAGAACGGAGGATGTCGCCATCGCCCGCTACGCCGCCGGCATGGCGCCGCAGCAGGAGGTACTGATGGCCCAGACGGAAAAATATATGCTTCTGGAACGGGAGGAGATGGAGCACCAGAGGATCAAGTCCCTGGAGGCCATGTTGAGCAACCTGCTGGGCCGCGACGGCAGCAAGCCGCTGGGCGGCCGGCCGGAAAAGCTGCCCCATGCCCCTTATGATTATTCCGCCGAGGAACTGGTGAGCATGTCCTATGAGAAGAATCCGCTCATCAAGTCCCGGGAAAAGATGGTTGGCGCGGCCGAGGCCCGGGTGGAAATGGCCAAAAAGGAATATTATCCCGATTTTACCCTGGGCGGCACTTATTTCGGCCGGGGTTCCCAGTTCCCGGATATGTGGAATCTTACGGCCACGGTCAATATTCCCCTGTACTACAAGAAAAAGCAGTCCGAGGCGGTATTGGAGGCCGAGGCTGCGCTGACGGAAGCGAAGATGGAGGTCGAGGCGGCAAAATTGATGGCCGCTTCTTTCTTGCGGGACAACTATTCCATGGTGAAAACGGCGGACAAGTTGATGGCTCTGTACAAGGAAGGTTTGATTCCCAAAGCTTACCAGGACGTTGAATCAGCTCTGGCCGGCTATTCCACCGGCAAGGTGGAAGCGATAACCGTCATCTCCCGCCTCAAGTCGCTGATCGATTTCGAGTTCTTGTACTGGGGGCAATTTACACAGCGGGAAAAGGCCGTGGCCCGGATTGGAGGGGCGGCGGGCATTGCGGATTATGAGGGAATCTTAAATGAAAAATAGAAAAATCGTTGGTATCGTCCTTGGCTGCTTTATCCTCGCGGCTCTTCTCTTCTATTTTTACTACAGCGGTTCCTGGAAGGTTGTGGCGGAAAAAATCGGGGTCCGGAAATCCGAGCAAGCGGCAGGACCCGCATTGGGCCACCAGCATGGGGGAGCTCCTGTTTCGGTGGAGCAGCAGGGGAATGCTGAAAGTGCGGCGGCAGGCGAAACAGAAGCGCCGACCGTGGAAATACCGCTGGACAAACAGCAGCTCATCGGTGTGAAAACCTTCACGGCCGCAGTGAAGCCCCTGCAGAAAGTGATCAGGACCGTGGGGCGCATTGAATATGATGAGCGGAAACTGGCCACGGCCAATACCAAGATCGAAGGCTGGATCGAAAAACTCCATGTGGACTATACGGGTCGCTACGTGAAGCAGGGCGAACCCCTGGCCGAGATCTACAGCCCCGAACTGGTGGCCACGCAGAAGGAGTACTTAAGTACTTTGCAATGGATCAGCCGGGGCAAGGATGCGAAGGACGAACGCGTCTCCATGCTGCTGACCAAAGACGCCGAGGCCATCCTGGCGGCGGCGAAGGAACGGCTGCGGCTATGGGATATCAGCGACGAACAGATCGCCAGGATCGCCGCTACGGGAAAACCGGTCAGGACTTTGACCCTCTACAGTCCCGTCAGCGGATACATAACTCAGAAGATGGCCATTCAGGGGATGCGGGTTATGCCGGGCGAGAAACTATTTGACGTGGTCGATCTGTCCAGCGTCTGGGTTATGGCCGATATCTATGAGTATGAATTGCCCCTCATCAAGGTGGGGCAAATGGCCAGAATCGGCCTCAGCTATTTTCAGGGCAGGGAAGTCAGCTCGCGGGTGGATTATATCTATCCTGCCCTGGCGGGCGACACCAGAACGGCCAAAGCGAGGTTTATCATTCCCAATCCCGGGGGGGAGTTGAAACCGCAGATGTTTACCAACGTGGAAATCAAGATCGGTCTGGGCAGCAAGCTGGTTGTGCCCACCGCAGCGGTGATCGATACGGGGGTGAGGAAGATCGTATACGTGGACAAGGGCGAAGGAAATTTTGAACCGCGCGAGGTGTTGACAGGCTTGCAGACGGAAGACATGGTGGAAATTGCCGGGGGCCTTAGAGCGGGCGAAAAAGTGGCCGCCGCGGCCAATTTCCTGATCGATTCGGAAGCCCAGCTAAAGGGTGTAATGCCGCTGCCGCTAAGAAAGAAACGGTGAACAGTGAGTAGTAATTGGGGAAAATCTGGTTTCCACCTCACCAATCACGAGTCGCAACTTACTAATCACCTTAGGTAAATTATGATCGCGAAAATCATCGAATACAGTGCGCGGAACAAATTCATCGTCTTCCTGCTGGTGATCTCCCTGGCCGTCTGGGGGTATTGGGCCTTACAACGGACGCCCCTGGATGCCATTCCCGACCTGAGCGATACCCAGGTCATCATCTTTACGGAATGGACGGGAAAAAGTCCGGACCTGGTGGAGGACCAGATCACCTATCCCATATCCTCGACTCTGCTGGCGGCGCCGAAAGTGCAAGTCGTGCGCGGCTTTTCCTTCTTTGGCAGTTCTTTCATCTATGTCATCTTTGAGGAAGGCACGGATATCTACTGGGCCAGGAGCCGGGTGCTGGAGTATCTGCAGGCCGTGAAGGCCAAGATTCCGGCAGGAGTCAATCCGGTGCTCGGTCCCGATGCCACGAGCGTCGGCTGGGGCTTCTCTTATGCGTTAGTCGATAAGACAGGCCGCCATGATCTCGCCGAACTGCGTACCCAGCAGGACTACAATGTCAAACTGGCCCTCGAGAGTGTGCCGGGCGTCTCGCAGGTGGCGAGCGTGGGGGGATTTGTCAAGCAGTACCAGATCACCATCGATCCCAAGCGGCTCTTGGCTTACAACATCCCTCTGATGGCGGTGATGGAGGCGGTTAAGAAGAGCAACCGCGATGTGGAAGGCCGGGTCCTGGAGTTTTCCGGCATCGAATACATGGTGAGAGGGCGCGGCTACATCAAGAATTTGAAGGACCTGCAAAATATTCCCGTCGGCGGCAGCGGCCTGGGGACCCCTATCCTGCTGAAAGACGTGGCCACCGTCGAACTCGGTCCGGAGATCAGAAGAGGGTTGGCGGACCTGGACGGCCGCGGCGAAGTGGCAGCGGGGATTGTGGTGGTCCGGTTTGGGGAAAACGTCCTCGACGTAATCGAGCGGGTCAAAGACAAGATCAACAAGGACATCGCCCCCAGCCTTCCCCGGGGGGTGGAGGTCGTCACCACCTATGATCGCTCGGATCTCATCCTGCGCTCCATCGATACCCTGAAAGAAGAAATCATCAAGCTTTCCCTCGCCGTCAGCGTGGTTTGCCTCGTCTTCCTCTTCCACCTGCCCAGCGCCCTGGTGGTCATCCTGACCCTGCCCATTGCCATTATCATTTCCTTTATCTGTATGTATTATCTGGGACTTACTTCCAATATCATGAGCTTAAGCGGCATTGCCATTGCCATCGGCGCCATGGTGGACGCCTCCATCATCATGGTGGAAAACGCCCACAAGAAACTGGAAGAATGGGAGCATCAGGGCCGGCCCGGCAGCAGGACGGAAGTCATCATTGAAGCGGCCCAAGAAGTGGGGCCGTCGCTTTTCTTTGCCCTGCTGGTAATCAGCGTGGGCTTTCTCCCCGTTTTTACCTTGCAAGGTCAAGCCGGCCGGCTTTTCAAGCCGCTGGCCTATACCAAGACCTTTGCCATGCTTTTTGCGTCTTTTCTCGCCGTCACGCTGACCCCCGTGCTCATGACCCTTTTCTTGCGGGGAAAGATCAAACCGGAGGACAGGAATCCGATCATCGTGGTGCTGGGCAAACTCTATAAACCCCGGGTGGCCTTTTCCCTCAAATACCCGCGAATGGTTGTCGGCGCTGCCGTAGTTATTATGGCCTTGACCGTATACCCGATAATGAAACTGGGATCGGAATTCATGCCGCCGCTCGATGAAGGCACCCTTTTTTACATGCCCGTGACGGTACCGGCGGCCGGCATCAGTGAAGTGACAAAACTGCTTCAACTGCAGGACCGGCTGTTGAAGGAGATTCCCGAGGTGGCCCAGGTGTTCGGGAAGGCCGGGCGGGCGGAGACGGCCACGGACCCGGCGCCGCTGGAGATGTTCGAGACGGTAGTCAATCTCAAGCCGGAGTCCCAGTGGCGCCCGGGGATGACCGTGGAGAAGCTGAAAGACGAGATGAACGACGCCCTGACCATACCGGGGGTGGCCAATTCCTTTACCATGCCCATCAAAGCGCGGATCGACATGCTGGCGACGGGCATCAGAACGCCCGTGGGGATCAAGGTGCTGGGTCCCGATATCTACGAACTGGAGCGGATCGGCAAGGAGCTCGAAACCGCCGTCAAGGATATCTCCGGCACCAGAAGTGCCTATGCGGAACGGGTAACTACTGGTTACTTCCTGGATTTCACTATCAAACGGGAAGAGGCGGCGCGTTACGGACTGAGTGTCGATGACGTCCAGACCGTGATCGAGAGTTCCGTAGGCGGTATGAACCTCACGACCACGGTGGAGGGCCGGGAGCGGTATCCCGTCAATGTGCGGTATGCGCGGGAACTGCGCAACGACGTGGAGAAACTGAAGCGGGTGCTCGTACCGGCGGCGATGGGAGGCGTACCCGACGGCCGGGGTATGGGCACCGGGAGTTCCGGCAACGCCCGCTCCCTGGCCCAGATACCTCTGGGGCAACTGGCGGAGCTGAAAATCGTGAAGGGGCCGACGGCGATCAAGAGTGAAGAAGGGCTCCTGGCGCTCTACGTTTATGTAGATTTTTCCGGCCGCGACGTGGGCGGTTACGTGGACGAGGCCAAGAAGAAGGTGGCGGCGGTTAAGATACCCGACGGGTACCGTCTGGAGTGGAGCGGCGAATACGAGTATCTGGTGAAGACCCATGAAAGGTTGAAACTAGTGATTCCCCTGACGTTGCTGGTTATTTTCGCCCTCCTCTATTTCAACACGAAATCGGCAACGAAGACAATCATCGTCCTTTTGGCGGTTCCTTTCTCGCTGGTCGGCTCTTTTTGGTATCTCTACCTGCTTAACTACAATATGAGCATCGCCGTGTGGGTGGGGATCATCGCCCTGGCCGGTTTGGATGCGGAGACCGGGGTCATCATGCTCCTCTATTTGGACCTGGCCCACGATCAGTGGAAAAAAGAAGGAAGACTAAATAATATTGGGGACTTGAAGGAGGCCATCATGCATGGCGCCGTCAAGCGGATCAGGCCGAAGCTGATGACCGTGGGCGTGATCCTGGCCGGTCTTATCCCGATCATGTACAGCCACGGCACGGGCGCTGACATCATGAAAAGGATTGCCGCGCCCATGATCGGGGGGGTTATAACGTCGGAGATCCTGGAATTGACCGTTTACCCGGCGATATACCTGATCTGGAAGAGAAGGGAGTTTAAGAAAAAATGAAGGTACTGAAGGCGGCGCTGAGTGCTTTCCTGATTCTGGGGCTGGCCGGTTATTTATTAGCTGCTGAGGCCGTACACAAACATGCTCCGACTCCGGAGATGCGCCGACAGCACAATTCCATGTCGGTGACGATGAAACAATGGGCAGCCCTGAAGAAAAGCCTAGCCAAGGGTGATTTCGCAGCAGCGGAGTTTGCCCTGGCGCGGATGCAAAAGGCCGCTAGCGCTCTGGAGAAATTCAAGCTCCACAAAAATGCGAAAAAGATAGAAGAATTCCGGGAGCAATCCCGTATTTACAGGGAAAACTTGACTGAACTGGGGAAAGCCCTCAAGGAGCAGGTCAAGGCTCAGGCGCAAGGTCATGCCGTGATGATCGATAAAAGCTGTTCGCAATGCCATGATGTCTTCCGCTGATGGTTTAGCGGGTATAGCGTAAGGGAGCACATAATGCCAGGCCGCCATCCCAAGGAAGAAGACAGTAGCCAGGTGTATGTCTGCCCGATGCATCCGGAAGTAGAGCAGCTGGGCCCCGGCAGTTGCCCAAAATGCGGGATGGCTCTGGAACTGAAGACCCCGATGCCCGTAGCGGAGCGGAGGGAATATACCGGCCCGATGCACCCGGAAATTGTCCGGGATGGGCCGGGAAGCTGTCCCCTATGCGGAATGGCTTTGGAGCCCAGAACTGTTTCGCGGACGGAAGAAGAGAGCAATCCGGAATACGATGATATGCGCCAGCGGTTCATTGTGGGCGCCATCCTGATACTCCCGCTGATAATCATCGCCATGCGCGATCTTATGCCTGGCGGTTTGTTACTCTCTGCACTGGCCACTGCCAAGACCTATGCATGGCTGGAACTGATCCTCGCGACGCCGGTAGTTGTCTGGGCCGGGTGGCCCTTTTACGCCCGTGCCATTCAGTCCGTCATCAACAGAAGCCTGAACATGTTTACCCTGATCGGCCTCGGGGTTTCGGTGGCCTATCTTTACAGCCTGATCGGCGTTTTGTTCCCCCATCTTTTCCCCGCGGAGATGAGGACAGCAGAAGGTACTGTTATGGTCTATTTTGAGGCGGCCGGCGTTATCGTTGTGCTGATATTGTTGGGACAGGTGCTGGAAATGCGGGCCAGAAGCCAGACCGGCGCGGCCCTGAAGGCGCTATTGGGGCTGGCGCCTAAGACCGCCCGAAAAATGGGTGCTGACGGAAATGAGAGCGATATCCCTTTGGAGCAGGTAATGAAAGGCGATCGCCTGCGAGTCCGGCCGGGGGAAAAGGTTCCCGTAGACGGCGTCGTTCTTGAAGGAACGAGCAGTGTCGATGAGTCGATGATTTCCGGTGAACCGATACCGGTTGAGAAACGGCCGGGGGATAAACTTATCGGCGCTACGGTCAATGGCAACGGTTCATTGATTATGGAGGCGCAGAAGGTGGGGGCCGAAACCTTGCTGTCACAAATTGTGAAGATGGTGGCCGATGCCCAACGAACCAGGGCGCCGATCCAGAAACTTGTCGATGTTGTATCCGGATACTTTGTGCAGGTAGTGATCGCCATCGCCCTTGTCGCTTTTGGTACCTGGTACTTTTTGGGTCCCGACCCCCGATTGGCATACGCATTGATTGCTGCCGTTTCGGTGCTGATCATTGCCTGCCCGTGCGCCCTGGGCCTGGCCACTCCCATGTCGATCATGGTGGCGACGGGCAAGGGGGCGACGATGGGTGTCCTGTTTAAGAATGCCGAGGCGATTGAGACCCTGCGAAAAGTCACAACACTAGTTGTTGACAAGACCGGGACCCTGACCGAGGGCGAACCGAAACTGGTGGAGGTCATCGCTGCGCCAGGAATTGATGAAAAGAGACTGTTATTACTCACTGCCTCTCTCGAGAAAGGCAGCGAGCACCCTTTGGCGGCAGCCGTTGTCCAGGGCGCTACCGATCAAGGGCTCCATTTGAGCGAGGCGATGAATTTTTTCTCCCACACCGGCAAGGGTGTTTCCGGCAAGGTCGATGGTCGGGTTGTATTGCTTGGCAACAGGACATTGCTGGAAGAGTTCAAGGTTGCCGCCGGATCTTTGGCAGAACAGGCCCGGGCTATGCGGTCGGAAGGGAAGACGGTCATGTATGTGGGGATCGACGGCAAAATGGGCGGCTTGCTGGCCGTTGCCGACCCGATCAAAAAGACTGCGCCCGAAGCGATCGAGCAACTGCACGCAGAAGGTATCCGGATCGTAATGTTGACCGGCGATAATAAGGTAACGGCAGATGCCGTTGCCAAGAAGCTTGGTCTGGAAGAAGTGGTGGCCGAGGTTCTGCCGGATCAAAAGGCAGAGGCGGTCAAAAAGTTTCAGCAGGGCGGACATATCGTGGCCATGGCCGGCGACGGTATCAATGATGCCCCCGCCCTGGCCCAGGCGGAAGTGGGGATTGCTATGGGAACGGGCACTGACGTGGCCATGGAAAGCGCCGGTGTCACCCTGGTCAAGGGCGATCTCACCGGGATCGTCCGCGCCAGACGTTTGAGCCGCGCCACCATGGCCAATATCAAGCAAAACCTGTTCTTTGCTTTTATCTATAACGCCCTCGGCGTGCCCATCGCCGCCGGTATCCTGTATCCCAGTTTCGGCATTCTTCTCAGCCCGATCATTGCTGCGGCCGCCATGAGCCTTTCCTCTATTTCCGTGGTCGGAAATGCCCTCAGGCTGCGGAGAGTCAAAGTATGAAAGAGGAAGCATGCCACGAGCCTGAAAAAAGTCCTCTTAATTCTTTTCCTGGTCGATGCCGTCGCAAAGGCTGTCTTTAGTATCACGAATCTTTCCGGTAGGAGCGGAATGGCGCCTTGAAAAATCTCCAGCGATTCCAGTCATTGCCGAGGGAAATGAAAAGACGGGTCATAGTGAGATATGCCCTCTTTCAAATCCCTGATTTAACGATCCTCCTCCTGATCATCCTGGCCTTGGAGTGGTGGGTCGATCTCTCTTCCTGGTTCGCCTGGAGTCTGGTGTGCCTGTGGGTAATCAAGGATTTAATTTTCTTTCTCTTTTTGTGGCCCGCCTACGAGCCGTCTCCTTTGGGAAGCGGGCGCTCGCTTATCGGGGCCGAAGGCATTGTGGAAGAGGAACTCGCGCCATCAGGCTTTGTTCGGGTCCGTGGAGAACTCTGGCGGGCTGAGGCGAACCGGGAAGGTGTGAAGGTTAAAAAGGGCGAGAAGGTGGTCGTTGAAGATGCCCAGGGGCTCACGTTGGTGGTCCGCCCTAAGAATCATTACCGGCAGCAGGAGATAGCATAGAAATTTTTTTCTTGACAGATTAGTAAACACTCACTTATAAGATAGCTGAAATTGATAACATTAATAAATAATTGCAGGTGAAAACACAACTTCTTACTAATTGACACAGCATCATTATCATCGCCAAGGATCTTGAAAAGTTTACTTTCCCTGCTGGTGGGAAAGAAAGAAATATTAGGTGGGAGGAGGAAGGATTTATGAAGAGAAGTTGGAGTTTGACGATTTTTACGTTGTTGTTGTCGGTGTTGCTTCTGGCATCCGGTTGCGCCAAGAAGACGGTCCTGAAGGAAGAAGGTACACCCGGGGAATCGGCCGTGGCCGCGAAGCCCGTTGTTCAGACGCCCGCTAAGAGTGCGGCGACCCCGGAGAAAGCCACAAAAGAAAAGGCCTTAAAGGCGCCGGCGGCAAAGGAAGCAGCGGCGAAAAAGGAAGCAACGACCAAGGCCCCCGCCAAGGACATTTATGAAATGGCCGATATTCAGTTCGATTTTGATAAGTTTACCCTGAGAGACGAAGTAAGGGGTACACTGAATAAGCATGCTGAATGGCTGAAGAAAAATCAGCAGACGACGGTTACCGTTGAAGGCCATTGCGATGAACGGGGCACGGCCGAATACAACCTGGCGCTGGGTGAAAGACGGGCCGATGCGGCGGCGAAGTATCTCACCGCTATGGGGGTTGACGCCAAGAGGATTAAAACCTTAAGTTACAGTTTCGAACGTCCTTTGGACACCCGGCATAATGAAGAGGCCTGGGCAAAGAACAGGAGAGGCCACTTCGCCGTCTCGGGGAAATAGCGGTTAGCAAGTAAGAAATATTTTTGTTTTTTTGGGCAGTAATTGCTTCGTTAACGTACTTTTTTCGTTAATCGGGGGCGGCAGTTTAGGGATAGTGACGGTAAAGGGACAGCCAGGTTCCCAGCGCCTTCGCTTAGCGGGCACTTGGCTGATCCCGTTTATCGGGGTTAGACGAAGGCGAAGATCAGAGCCACGGGTGATATGAATAGCGATGCCAGACAACAGCAGATTGTTGATGCTACGAGGAAGCTGATCTTCAAATACGGGAGCGGTCATGTAACGGTGCGAAAGATCGCGCAGGAAGTGGGCATTTCCGAGGGCGCTATTTACCGTCACTTTCCCAGCAAGAACAGCATTATGTCCCTGATGGCCGACCACATTGCCGATAACCTCCTGGGGGATATCAACAAGGCCAAGAATGAAGCCGTCACCAGGCTGGAAACGCTTGATTTGGCGATGAAAAACCACTTCTCCGCCATTGAGCAGCGACGAGGCCTGTCCTTTCGGATCATCGCCGAGATTATCACCCTGGGCGACAAGCAACTGAATAAACAGGTTGAAGAAATCATCGGCAAATACATCAATTCCCTGCGGGATCTTCTCTCCCAGGCCGTTGCGTCCGGGGAAATCAGGAAAGACGTGGACCTGCATGCAGCGGCCGTACTCCTCTTCAGCATGATCCAGGGACTCGGCAATATCTGGACCTTGAGCAACCGCAACTTCAATCTTGTGGAAAGGTATGAAGAACTCTGGAACCTTTTTCTCCGCATAATTGTGACGGATGGGTATGTCTTTTCCTCTTAGTAGTTTTAACCTATCATTTGACTTCTATTTAATCATGATTGATTTAGGCTGACGTTTGACTCATTATGTCCGTGTAATCGCTTGTTGCCGTTAGGAGGAGGAGACAATGGGAAGATTGGTTTATACTTTATCGGTCGCGCTTGCCCTCACGGCGTGCGCCTTTGCCGGATCTGCCGGAGAAACTGCGGAAAGGGCCTCCGGTGAAGAACTTTTCAAGCGGCACTGTGCCATCTGCCATCCGGCTGGCGGAAACATCATCAAACCGGCAAAAACCCTCCACAAGAAAAGCAGAGAAGCGAGCAATATCAAGAATGCCGAGGAGATAGTGAAGCAAATGCGGAATCCGGGGCCCGGTATGACACCATTCGACAAGAACACCCTGCCGGACGGCGATGCCGGGAAAATCGCCGAATATATTCTGAAAACATTCAACTGAAAACGCGGAGGGATTCATGTACAAGAAGGCGTTGGTTCCGCTTGATGGTTCCGAATTGGCGGAATGTGCATTGTCTCATGTCCGGAAACTGGTCAAGGAGGGCGCCATCGGCGAAGTCATCCTGATCGGCATAGCAGGCGTGGAATTGCCCTGGGAGGAAATGGAGAAAGGCGTCGATTTCAACGCCGTCCGGCAGAAGGTTCTTGATGCCTCTGAGGGCTATCTGGCCAGTGTGCAGGGCCGGCTGGCCAGGGAAGGAATAAGTGTCGCCGTGGAGGCCGTTGAAGCCGTGAAACCATCGCAGGCCATCGTTGATTATGCACGCCGAAACGGGGTCGATCTTATTGTCCTGGCCACCCATGGCTATTCGGGCATGCAGAAGCTTTTGCTGGGCAGCGTGGCATTCAAAGTACTCCATGAATCTCCGGTCCCGGTACTATTGATCAGACCCGAGTCTTGCCTGACGGAAGGGTCTTCATGAGACGCAACGCTTTAGCTGCCTGTTGAAAAAACCTGCCTATCTATGTCTGGCACACAAAAGCGATGCGCGAATGTCCCAATTTTCCGCTTGACTATTTTAATAATGCTCTATAGATAGCTAATCATTAGGGCCTGTTAGAAAATAATCACATCCTCTGTTTTATTTTCTTACAGTCACTTATCCCGTTTGCGGGGTCAGGTGTTTGTAGGCACTTCTCTTCTTCATTGCTGGCGAAGCGGTGATTTCCCATTGCTTGTCGTTTTTTTATTAACCAGAGGAGGGACCAGTGAATTATCCGATTATTAAAAAAGCCAATATCGAAGACATGAAGGTTAAGCCTAATCTTATCCCCGGCGCCTCAGAAAAGCATTCCGCGGTCTGGGAAGGCATTCAGGAGGAAATGGATTGGCTCCCCGGTGGATTTTTGAATATGGCCCACGAATGCGTTGACCGGCACGCCGAGGGCGCCGGGAAAGACCGAGCGGCCATTTTGTGGGAAGGGAAAAACGGGGAACAGGAGACTTACAGCTTTGGGCGACTGCGGGAGGAGAGCAATAAGTTTGCCAACGTACTGAAGGACCTGGGCATCAGGAAGGGGGACCGCGTCTTCATGTTTATGGAGCGGGTGCCGGAACTTTATATCGCCATTTTTGGAACACTCAAGATCGGCGCGGTAGTGGGTCCGCTCTTTTCGGCTTTTGGACCTGATCCGGTAAAAGACCGCCTGCTGGATAGCGGCGCTAAAATCCTGCTTACCCAACCCGCATTACGCCGGCGCATTGCCGAGATCCTGCCCGCTTTACCGGCGTTGGAGCAGATCATCATCGTGAACAAGAACCAGCGGGACGCGGAACCCCTCGTCGGCCAGGACCTCAATTATGATGATCTCATGTCTTCTGCCTCGGCGGAACTGGAGATCGCCCGGACGAGCATGTATGACTACTCGGTCATGCATTACACCTCGGGAACGACGGGAAAGCCAAAAGGGGCCGTGCACTGCCACCAGGCTATCCTCCAGCAGTACGCCACCGGCAAGTGGGTGCTCGACTTTCACGGCGACGACCTCTATTGGTGTACCGCCGATCCGGGCTGGGTTACGGGGACATCTTACGGCATGTTTGCTCCCTGGAGCAACGGCATCACCCAGCTGATCTACGAAGGCGGTTTCAAGGCCAGTACCTGGTATGAGCTGATCCAGAGATACAAGGTTACGGTTTGGTATACCGCCCCCACGGCAATTCGCATGCTCATGAAGGCCGGGGAGGAGACCCCGGCCAGGTATGACCTTTCCAGTTTGCGGCACATCAACAGCGTGGGCGAGCCCTTAAATCCCGAGGCCATCGTCTGGGGGCTGAAGGTGTTCAACCAGGCCATTCATGACAATTGGTGGCAAACGGAGACGGGCGCCATGCTGATTGGCAATATTCCGGCCATGGATGTTCGTCCCGGATCAATGGGTAAACCTATCCCGGGTATCGAGGCGGCAATCCTCGACGACAGTTATAATAAGCTGCCGGCGGGCCAGGAAGGCAACCTGGCCATCCGTCCCGGCTGGCCATCCATGTTCCGTGGCTACTGGAACAACGCGGAAATGTATAATTCGCGCTTTCGTAGGGGCTGGTATATCACGGGCGACCGGGCCCGCCGGGACGAAGACGGTTATTTCTGGTTTGTCGGTCGCACCGACGACGTAATCAACTCTGCCGGCCACCTGGTAGGCCCGTTTGAGGTGGAGAGCGTCCTGATAGAGCACCCGGCCGTTGTGGAGGCAGGTGTAATCGGCAAGCCCGACGCCATAGCGATGGAAGTGGTCAAAGCCTTTGTCGCCCTGCGGGACGGCTATGAGCCGACCGAGGAACTCCGCCGCGATATCATGAGTTTTGCCCGCAAGAAGCTGGCCGCTGCCGTAGCGCCCCGGGAGATCGATTTCCTGCCCTCACTTCCGAAAACGCGGAGCGGCAAGATAATGAGGCGCCTGCTTAAGGCGCGCGAATTAGGCCTTCCCGAGGGTGATACCAGCACTTTGGAGGAGGATTAAACACACGAGATGGCGGAAGAAAAAATAAACCCGGAGCGCATTTATTATAATTACGAAGGCAAGTTTCCGCCGGCGCAGCTGCAGTCTCAACTGCCGGCGAAGATTCCCATGGAATCCCCACGCAGCCATCCCAAGCGGATCACGGACACCACATTGCGGGACGGAACTCAGGACCCTCTGGTGGCTCTGTTTCCCCATGAAGCCAAGCTCCGCTATTACGATTTACTGCACCGCCTGGACAACGGAACGGGAAGCATCGAGAACGTGGAGGTATTTATCTACCAAAAGCGGGACCGCTGGGTGTTGGAGAAGATGTTGGAGCGGGGATATGACTTTCCCCGGGTAACCACCTGGACTCGGGCGACCCCCAAGGACATCCGGCTCCTGATGGAAATATCCCAGGGGCAGGTGAAAGAGACGGGGATGTTGGCGTCGGCCTCGGATCACCACATCTTCGACAAGCTTCAGTTCCGTTCCAAGGAAGCGGCTATTGAAAAGTATCTGGAACCTATTATGACCGCCGCTGAAAATGGAATTCGCCCCCGTGTCCACCTGGAGGATGCTACCAAGGCCGATATCCGCGGCTGGGTTATTCCGTTCATCAAGCGGGTGATGAAGGAGACGGACGGTTTAGCCTGCTTCCGCATTTGCGATACGCTGGGCTGGGGCGTCCCCGATCCCTATGCCGAACTGCCCACCGGCATTCCCCGCCTGGTGTCCCTGCTCCACGAGGAAACAGGCGCTGAACTCGAGTTTCACGGCCACAACGACTTTGGGCTGGCCACTGCCAACTCCCTGGCGGCCTGGATTTATGGCTGTAACCGGGTCAATACGTCCTTCGCCGGCCTGGGCGAGAGAACCGGCAATACGCCCATGGAACAGATGGTGGCCGCGTTGGTCCGTTTTTACGGCGATCCGGGACTGAATTTACCCGTGCTTAAGGAAATTGAAGAATTGATGGAGTCCGAGGTTTATCCCGTATCCTCAAAAGCGCCGATCATCGGCCGGAGGATCTTCACTACCCAGGCGGGTCTGCACCAGACCGGCGTCCAGAAGCAGCAGGCCGCGCCCGGCGGGTTGATTTATCTGCCCTATGCCGCAGCGGAGGTCGGTCGGGAGCAGGCCGAATTACACCTGGTGGGCAGCCTTTCCGGGATGGACGGTCTCATTGCCGTCCTGAACAAGGAAATGGAGGCGGCCGGCGAGAAGAAACGCTATACTTTGTTCAGCCGGACGGTCAAAGAGGTCTATGATCGCGTGCATGCGGCCTTTGACGGCGCCTGGGACGAGGCGGCGGGAAGATACACCGACCCCCACGTCTCGTTCTTTGAACCGTCGCATCTTCTGGAAATGGTCCGGGAACTGGAAAAGGAGTCTGAAAATGGCGACAGTATTTGATAGATTGAAGGACGTTATCGCCGGGGTCCTGGCGGTCAGCGAAAAATCCATTGTGCCCGAGGCTTCTTTAATCGAGGATTTGGGCGCCGATTCCCTGGATCTCGTGAACCTGACTTTTGCCGTCGAGGAGGCCTTCAGCAATTCGGGAAAGACACTGAAGATTCCCGAAGAAGTGGCGGAGGAGATCCGGACTGTTCAGCAGATCCTCGACTATCTTGACCGGGAAGGGATTGCCTGAATTACGTTAACCGGCAAAGAGGCTGTGCGGCTGCATTCTTGGTAAAAACCAACTGCCATAATTGAATCCGGCGGGCCCGGAAGGCGCCCGCGCAGGAAAGAAGGTAGAACTCCCACATACGCTTGAAACGCCGGTCGTATTGTTTGCTCAGCTTCCCCCAGGCCTTTTGAAAATTATCGTGCCAGTGCATGAGCGTCCGGTCGTAGTGGGGACCCAGGTTATGACAATCTTCGATTACGAAAAGACCCTCTGCAGCTTTGCCGATCTGCGCCAGGCTGGGTAGCATGCCGTTAGGGAAGATATACTTGTGGATCCAGGGGTCGCCGTGGATATCGGAAACGTTGCTGCCTATAGTTTGCAGCAAAAATATTCCCCCATCCTTAAGCGAGCGGCTGACAACTTCCATGAAGGTTCGGTAGTTTTTCTGACCCACATGCTCGAACATGCCGACGGAAACGATTTTATCGAAAGTTCCCTGGAGGTCGCGGTATTCGCAGGACAGAATACTGACGGGCAGATTCTTACAATAGTCCTGGGCAAAGCGGACCTGTTCGCTGGATATGCTGATGCCGGTTACACTGCACCCGCAGTGCTCCGCCGCGTAACGGGCCAGCCCACCCCAGCCGCAGCCAATGTCCAGCAAGCGGTCTTGAGGCTGAAGGTTAATTTTCCGGCAAATCAATTTTAATTTATTTTGTTGGGCCTCGGACAAATCATCCGTGCCGTTGAAGTAAGCGCAACTGTACTGGTTGTAAGGATCGAGGAAGGACAGGAAGAGATCGTTTCCCAGGTCATAATGTTGCTCAGCGACTTGGCCGGCGCGGTTGCGGGATTGCGGATTGAAGAGGAGGGTGGCCATGTAAGGCAGGATAAACCTGACCTCGCCCGGTATATTTTCATCAAGATGGGCCTTCATGGCGCGGTAGATTAATTCATCGAGGCGCTCACAATCCCAGAGACCATCCATGTAAGCCTCGCCTAGACCCAGGGTCTTATCCCGCAGCAGACGCCCGTAAAATCTTTCATCCTTAACTTGCAGGTCCCAGGGGTTGGGACCGTCGAGAGTAATGCCGGCACGAGAACACAACTCCTGAATAATAACCTTTTGATCAAGCATCGTACCTCCCTATTAAGCGAAGCTTCCGTCGTCCGGCGGTTCATTTAACATGAATACGTACCGTTCCTGCTGACTCATCTGTCATTTCCAGAGCGGGGAAAGGACAATAATATCTCAGTCCCCCCGGCGTTGCGGACATTGTCCGGTTAAATTATACTATATATGTGTGACAATTTGTCAAGCTTTCCGGTCCGTCATTCCCTGGCGGCTCCGGGGTATTTTCCTGCAGGAAGCAAGAGCCGGCCGCAAGTGGTAGTATATGCCTACCATAAGACTTCCATTTTATCCTCATTGATTAAGAGCCGGCTGCGCAGTAGTTTGTACCTGCTAATCATTAAGTCTTTATTTCAAACCCGCCAGACGGGACAAGCAGCTTAACGGAATCATTTCTTGGCCAATAGAAGTCGGAAATAAATCCCGACTTACCGAGGAGTGTCAGATGAATAAGACGACTGTCATGTCAATCCCGGAGTGGTCGCTGGCCATCTATTTTGTTGCCGTCATGCTCCTGGTGATTTTGATGATTGGCCTGTCCTATATTCTTGGCCAGCGCCACCGGGAGAGGTCAACAGGAGAGCCATACGAATCAGGAATGGTTGCTACGGGTTCGGCCCGTTTGAGGTTCGATGCAAAATTCTATCTGGTAGCTATGGTCTTCGTGATCTTTGACCTGGAGGCGGCCCTGATTTATGCCTGGTCGATTGTTGTCCGGGAAGCCGGATGGCGGGGGTATGTAGAGATCCTGATTTTTATCGGCATTCTATTGGCTGCGCTTTTCTATCTTTGGCGGCAGAGAGTTTTCGACTGGGGAGTCCATGATTTACGAAAGTGAAAATCTGATCTGAGGGGTTGGCTATGACGCCTTTATTTGCCGGCATTACGCGCCCCGGGGAGGGGACAGGAGAAGGTGTAATTGACGACGGCCTTCATCAAGGGGTCATCCTTTCGCGACTGCAGGATATGGTCGCCTGGGGCCGGAAAAATTCATTATGGCCTTTTAATTTCGGACTCTCCTGCTGTTACGTGGAAATGGCGGCCAGCATTACCAGCAGGCACGACATCGCGCGTTTTGGAGCGGAAGTCATCAGGGGAACGCCACGGGAAGCCGATCTCATGATTATCGCCGGTACGGTGTTCATCAAGATTGCCCCGACCATCAAGCGGCTCTATGAACAGATGATGGAGCCGCGCTGGGTGATTTCCATGGGATCATGCGCCAATTCGGGCGGCATGTATGACATCTACAGTGTCGTACAGGGGGTTGATACGTTCCTGCCCGTTGACGTCTATGTGCCGGGCTGTCCGCCGCGTCCCGAGGCTTTCATGGAGGGGCTCCTGCTTCTGCAAGAGGCGGTGGGCAGGGAACGGCGCCCGCTCAGCTGGGTTGCCGGATCACAGGTGACGGTCAAACCCCGGCCGGTTTCGATGAAAGAGATAAAAAGGGCGGCGCGGTCAGCGGCTACCGAACTCGAAGCACCTGACAAGGCGTGACAAGACCGGAAGAAAGATTGATCGGATGACGGCTATCCTATGATTGAAGAGTTGAAAAGGAAATTCGGAGATAACGCCGTTACCGGACAGCCGACCAAAGATGACATCCCGACGGCCTGGGTGCCGGAGGATAGTGCGGCGGCGATCTTGAAATACCTGAAGGGGGGGGTGGAGCGTCCTTTTCGCACGCTCTATGACCTCACCGTAACTGATGAGCGGGTGCGCAGCAACAAACGGGAATTGCCGGCCGGCGACTTCAGTGTTCTTTATCATCTTCTCTCCTATGAACGCAACGAAGACATCCGCCTGAAAGTGATGCTGTCGGGAGAGTATCCCTCCATTCCCAGCGTGACCCCGATCTGGCCGGCGGCCAACTGGTATGAGCGGGAGGCCTGGGACATGTTCGGAGTGACTTTTACGGGCCATCCGCATTTGAGCCGCATTTTGATGCCGCCTGCGTGGAAAGGACATCCCTTGCGCAAGGAACACCCCTCGCGGGCAACGGAGATGGGTGTCTTCAGCCTTCCTGAGGACCGGGAAGCGGAAGCGGAAGAGGGACTCAGATTCCGGCCGGAAAAATTGGGCCTGGATGGAAAGCGGGGCGAGGGAGATTTCATGTTTCTCAACCTTGGTCCGCATCATCCCGGCGCCCACGGTCTGCTGCGCCTCATGTTGCAGCTGGAGGGAGAGGAGATTGTCGATGTCGTCCCCGATATCGGCTACCACCACCGGGGGGCGGAGAAGATGGCCGAACGTCAGACCTGGCATACCTTCATCCCTTATACCGACCGCATTGACTATCTCGGGGGCGTGATGAACAACATGGCCTACGTCCTGGCGGTGGAAAAACTGGCTGGTATCGAGGTTCCCGACCGGGCGCAGGTAGTGCGCGTCATGATGTGTGAATTGTTCCGCATTGCCAGCCACCTTGTCTTTTACGGCACTTTCGCCCAGGATGTGGGCGCCCTCTCACCGGTGTTTTATACCTTCAATGACCGGGAAAGGGTTTTCGACATCGTGGCCGCCATTACGGGGGGGCGCATGCATCCGAGCTGGTTTCGCATCGGCGGCGTTGCCCAGGACCTGCCTGCGGGGTGGGAGGGAATGGTCCGCGAATTCGTCAAATACCTGCCCGGCCGGCTGAAAGAGTACGACAAACTCGTCATGAATAATCCCATTTTTAAGAAAAGAACCCAGGGGGTGGGCAGCTATTCCCTGGAGCAAGCCATCGAGTGGGGCGTCACCGGTCCGGGATTGCGTGCCTGCGGCCTGGAGTGGGACCTGAGGAAGAAGCGTCCTTATTCGGGATATGACCGGTTTCAGTTCGATGTCCCGACGGGCGAGCACGGGGACTGCTATGACCGGTGCGCAGTCCGCGTGGAGGAAATGCGGCAGAGTCTGCGCATCATCGAACAGTGCGCGAACAACATGCCCGCCGGACCGTATAAGGCCAGGCATCCGCTTACTTCACCTCCCCTCAAGGAACAGACCATGCACGATATCGAGACGTTGATCGCGCATTTCCTGAACGTCAGCTGGGGACCGGTCATTCCTCAGGGCGAGGCGTTTTTCGGCATCGAGGCCACCAAAGGGATGAACGGCTATTACCTGATCAGCGACGGCGGCACGACGCCCTACCGGGTCCGCATCCGTACGCCGTCCTTTGCCCATTTACAGATGATCCCCGCAATCAGCAGGGGCCTGATGATTGCCGATTTGATCGCCCTCCTCGGCAGTATTGATTTCGTGCTGGCCGACGTAGACCGGTAAGGATAGAAAAGGAGTTTGCTTAACCATGCTGACGGAAGAAGAGAAGCGCGAAATATTGAAGGAGGTGGAACATTATCCCCATCCGCGGGCCGCTTCCGTGGCGGCGCTGAAGATTCTGCAGCAGCGTCGCGGCTGGGTATCGGGCGATCTCGCAGAAGTCGCGGCCCTGCTGGGGATGACGCCGGCGGAACTCGAAGGCCTGGCGACGTTCTTTAGCCACATCTATCTGCAGCCCTTGGGACGGCACGTTATCTTCATCTGTGACAGCATCAGTTGCTGGGTCACCGGTTACGACATGTTAAAGGAGTACTTGCAGGATCGCCTGAAAATCAAATTGGGTGAAACGACGAGCGACGGCCGTTTTACGCTCATGCCGATTGCCTGTCTCGGAATTTGTGACTATGCCCCGGCCATGATGGTGGATGAGGTGCTCTATACAGGACTAAACAGGATGAAAATAGATGATATCCTCGAACAATACCCTTAGGCAGGAGCGGCTCCGCGCATTGCCCCTGACGGGGGCGATGCGCCCCGATGGAGAGCCGCTGAGCCTCGAGGAATACGAAGCGTGGGGCGGCTATCAGGCGCTGAAGACGGCCCTGGCGACCATGGCTCCAACCGAGGTAATCGCAACGGTGAAGCAGGCGAACTTGCGCGGCCGGGGAGGGGCGGGTTTCCCCACGGGGCTGAAATGGGAATCCATGTCGCCCATAGAAGACCCGCGACGTCCGCGATATTTTATTGTCAATGCCGATGAAATGGAACCCGGAACCTTCAAGGACCGGATGCTGATGGAGGGAAATCCCCATCAGTTATTGGAGGGGGTGATCCTGAGCGCCTATGCAGTGCAGGCTAACCGGGGCGTTATCTTTCTCCGGTGGGCCTATAACACGCCTGTCGGCAACCTCAAGCAGGCCATCGCTGCGGCCTACGAAAAAGGCTATCTGGGAAAGAACATCCTCAACTCCGGATATTCACTGGAATTGACGCTGCATGTCGGCGCCGGCCGTTATATCTGCGGCGAAGAAACGAGTCTGCTCAACTCCTTGGAAGGGAAGCGGCCCGTGCCGCGTCCGCGGACGCTGCATGCGGGCGAACTGGGGCTTTGGGGCAAGCCCACCATCGTCAACAATGCGGAAACGACTTGCAACGTGCCGCATATTATCAGGAACGGCGCAGAATGGTTCCGCAACCTGGGGCGTTGCGATGACGGGGGAACGAAAATTTTCGGTGTCAGCGGGCATGTAAAGAAACCCGGCGCCTGGGAACTGCCCCTGGGAACCACAGTCCGGGAGATTTTCGATGATTATGCCGGAGGGATGTCCGAGGGCTTTAAATTCCGGGCCCTGATTCCCGGCGGCGCTTCCACGCAATTCCTGCTGGAGGAACACCTGGATGCGAAGATGGATTACAGCGATCTTCAAAGGGTGGGAAGCCGTATCGGCACGGGCGCCATCGTGGTAATGGACGATCGGACCTGCCCGGTAGGCTTCCTCTTGAACCTGGAGCGTTTTTTTGCCCGCGAATCCTGCGGCTGGTGTACTCCTTGCCGCGAAGGGCTGCCCTGGACGGAACGGGTGCTCCAGTCCATTGAGGAGGGACGGGGCAAGGCCGAAGATATGGAGACGCTCCGTTTCCTGATCTTCATGCTGGGGGCCGGCCGGACTTTCTGTCTGCTGGCGCCGGGCGCCATGATGCCGCTGGAAAGCGGATTGAAGTATTTTCAGGAAGATATTGATAAGCATATCAGCGGCAACCGTTGTCCCTGGAGATAGAAGATGCCGGTAATCTATATCGACGCTAAACCCTATGAAGTAGCGGAGGGCGATAATCTGCTCCACGCCTGCCTGAAGCTGGGGTTTGACGTGCCCTACTTCTGCTGGCATCCGGCCCTCCACTCCGTGGGCGCTTGCCGGCTTTGTGCGGTCAAGCAGTATCGGGACGAAAAGGACAGCCGCGGCAGGATTGTCATGTCCTGTATGACGCCGGTAGCCGAAGGCCAGCGCATTTCCCTCGATGATCCGGAGGTAAAGAAATTCCGTGCCGGCATGATGGAATTGCTGATGCTGAACCACCCGCACGACTGTCCTGTCTGTGACGAAGGCGGAGAGTGCCATCTGCAGGATATGACCCTCATGACGGGGCATGTCTATCGTAACTACCGGTTCGGAAAACGGACCTACCGGAACCAGTACATAGGCCCTTTTCTTAACCACGAAATGAACCGCTGCATCCACTGCTACCGGTGTCTGAGGTTCTACCGCGATTATGCCGGCGGGCGTGATCTCGAGGCCTTTGCCTCGCATCGCCAGGTGTATTTCGGGCGGCAGGCCGACGGGCCATTGGAAAACCCCTTCAGCGGCAATCTGGCCGAAGTCTGTCCCACCGGGGTGTTTACCGATAAGACCTTCAAAAGGCATTTTACCCGGGTCTGGGACCTGCAAACGGCGCCCTCCCTTTGCGTCCATTGCGGCCTGGGTTGTAATACCATCCCGGCGGAGCGGTATGGCCTGCTCCGGCGCATCCGGAACCGTTACCACAGGTCCGTGAACGGTTATTTCCTCTGCGATCGGGGACGCTTTGGCTACGAATTCGTTAATCATCCCCGGAGAATCAGACAGCCGATCCTGAGGAAGGGAAATATACCGGCGGGCCAGGATGGTTACCGGCAAATAAAGGATGCCGTCGCCTCTTCCCTGGCTTCCATCTTGCGTCCCGGCGCCCGGCTCATGGGCGTCGGCTCGCCGCGGGCGTCATTGGAGACGAATTACGCCCTGCGCACTCTTGTGGGGGCGGACCGGTTCTATTCAGGAATGCCGGCCCAAGAATCCGAACAGATAGCCGAAGGCATCAGGATTCTGAACACCGGCCCTGTCCCTCCGGCATCAGTGCAGCAGGCTGAGCAGGCCGACGTCGTTTTGGTCCTCGGCGAAGACCTGATGAACACAGCCCCCCGCCTGGCCCTTGCTTTGCGGCAGGCCGTCCGGAACAGACCCCTGGAGGACAGGGCGACGGCACGGGGCATCCCCTACTGGGACGATACAATCTGTCGCGTAGCCGTGCAACAGGAAAAGGGGCCGTTGTTTATCGCGACGCCCTTTCCCACCGCCTTGGATGAACTGGCGGCAGTCGCCTGGCGTGCGGCTCCCGATGAGCTCGCGCGCCTCGCTTTTGCCGTTGCCCATGCCCTGAATGCTTCGGCGCCGCCGGTTCCCGATTTAAACGATGAAACGGCCGCTCTTGCCTTGAGTATTGCCGATGTGTTGCGGAATGCCAAGCGTCCCCTGGTGGTTTCGGGCGCCAGTTGCGACAGCATGGCGCTCATCCAGGCGGCGGCAAATGTGGCCTGGGCCTTAAGTGCCCTGGGCTTGCCTGTCGCCCTTAGTTTCACCGTCCCGGAATGCAATAGTGTGGGGCTCGGCTTGATGGGCGCCCGCAGCCTGGACGAAGCCTTCGCAGTGGCGGCGGCCGAAAGGGCGGACGCCATTATTATCCTGGAGAACGACCTCCATCGGCGGGCGGAGGAAGATCAGGTCCGCGCTTTCCTCAACAGCGCCGCCAATGTCATCGTGCTTGATTCCTGTCATAACCGGACCACTGAGTACGCCCACCTGTTGCTGCCCGCCGGTACCTTTGCGGAATCCACTGGCGTTCTTGTCAATGGCGAGGGCCGGGCGCAACGGTTTCTTAAGGTCTTTGTACCGGAAGAAGGGATTGCGGAAAGCATCCAGTGGCTGCGCGAAATGTTGACCATAACGGGGCAGCCGCAGGGGGAGGCCTGGGAGACCGTCCAGGATGTCACGGCTGCACTCGCTGATGAATTTGCCGTCTTTGCTCCCCTGCGAAAAATGCCGCCGTTGCCGGAGTATCGCGTGGCCGGACAGAAGATGCCGCGACAATCGCCACGCTACAGCGGACGTACGGCGATAAGGGCCGATAAATCCATCCATGAGACCGCACCTCCCGATGATCCCGATTCTCCCCTGTCTTTTTCCATGGAGGGTTACGGCGGGATTCCACCTGCACCGCTGGTCTCGTCGTACCGGACCCCCGGGTGGAATTCCGTCCAGGCGCTCGTCAAATACCGCTCCGGGGCGGGAGGGCGTTATGGAGAAGGGGACACGGGCGAGCGACTTTTTGAGCCCCGGCCGCAGCAGGAGCCGTCATTCTTTACTGCTATTCCGGCTGCCTGTTGCCCCGGCAATGAAGAACTGTTATTTCTTTCCTGCCACCATATTTTCGGGTCGGAGGAATTGAGCGCCCTGGCGCCGGGGGTGGCTGAACTCGCTCCCGGGCCCTATGTCGTTCTCAATGCTCAGGATGCTGCCCGATTTGGGCTCTCCCAGGGCGACGACGTAAATGTTGCTCTTAACGGAAAGTCTTATGTTGTTTCATTGCAAGTGGAACCTTGTCTGCCCCGGGGCACGGCGGGATTACCCCGGGGAATTGCACCCTTCACCGGGATAACGTTCCCCTGCCGGGGAAACATCTCTCGCAGGGAGGCGGCGCCATGAACAGCGATGTCCGCCAGCTGGTCATCATTTTCAGCGTCCTTGCCGGGGCGCTCTTTACGAGCGCCATGCTTATCTGGCTGGAAAGGCGTCTCCTGGCGCTCTGGCAGGACCGGTACGGTCCCAATCGGGTGGGTCCCTGGGGTCTATTTCAGGTTCTGGCCGACATGATCAAGATTCTCTGGAAGGAAGACTGGATCCCGCCCTTCGCCGAAAAGCGGATATTTGTCATGGCGCCCGCCATTATTGTCGCTACGGCCCTGTTGTCTTTTGCCATTGTGCCTTTTGCGCCGGGGATCGCCGTTGTGGATCTGGATATCGGCCTCCTGCTGTTTCTGTCGCTATCTTCCCTGAGCGTTTACAGCGTGGTCCTGGCCGGCTGGTCGTCTGGCAGCAAGTACCCGCTTCTGGGGGGCCTCCGGGCGGCGGCCCAGATGATCAGTTATGAAGTCTTCATGGGCTTGTCCCTCATGGGAGTTGTGATCCTGGCCGGTTCTTTTAACCTCACGCAGATAGTTGAGGCCCAGGAGGAACTCTGGTTCTGCATTCCCCAGTTTCTCGGGTTCATTGCTTTTTTCCTTGCCGGTCTGGCGGAGACGCGTCGATTGCCTTTCGATCTGCCGGAAGCGGAAAACGAGCTCGTGGCCGGTTATCATTCCGAATATTCCGGCATGAAGTTCGGCATGTTTTTCGTGGGAGAGTACCTCGGCGTCACGCTTATTTCCGCGCTTATGGTGGTCTTCTTTTTCGGCGGCTGGAAGGGTCCCTTTCTTCCGCCCCTGTTTTGGTTCTTTCTCAAGACCTTAGTTTTTATTTGCCTTTTCATACTCTTCCGGGCGGCGCTGCCCCGCCCCCGTTATGACCAGTTAATGGCGCTGGCGTGGAAAGTGATGCTTCCCCTGACGCTCATGAACCTCTTGATTACCGGCGGCATTGTCCTCGCGGCGAGAGGGTGAGGAAACCTTATGAATGACCTGCTTCAGGCATTATGGACTGTCTTCCTGCACATCTTCCGCAAGAGGGAGACCATTCTCTATCCGGAAGAGCGGCCTTATCTGCCGCCTCGCTGGCGGGGGCGCATTATCCTGAGCCGTGACCCCGACGGAGGCGAACGGTGCGTCGCCTGTCATCTTTGCGCTGCCGTCTGTCCGGTGGACTGCATATCACTCCAGGCAACGGAAGACAGCGAAGGTAGGCGGTATCCGGAATTCTTCCGGATCAACTTTTCCCGGTGCATCCTCTGCGGCTTCTGCGAAGAAGCTTGTCCTACCTATGCCATTCAGCTCACCCCGGATTTCGAAATGGGCGAATACCGGCGCGAGAACCTGGTCTATGAGAAGGAAGACCTGCTCATCAGCGGTCAGGGCAAGTATCATGGCTATAATTTTTACCGTGTGGCAGGGCTCGCCATCGGCGGGAAAGACAAAGGAGAGGCCGAAGGCGAGGAACCGCCGGTCGATGTCCGAGGGCTGAAGCCCTGACAGGAGATGATATGGATACGTTCTTATATATGGCGGGCGGTCTGGCAGTTTTATCGACTGTCCTGGTAATCGCCAGTACGAGCGCCGTGCCGGCGCTCCTTTACTTCATCGTTTCCCTGCTTTCCAATGCGCTCATATTTTATCTTTTCGGGGCTCCTTTCGCTGCCGTCCTGGAGGTGATTATTTATGCGGGCGCCATCATGGTCCTCTTCATCTTCGTCATGATGATGTTGAATCTGGGCAGCGAGGCCAAACGGCAGGAAAGAGGGTGGCTGCAACCGCGGGGCTGGATTGGCCCAGTGCTCCTGGCCGCGGTCCTCCTGGGCGAAATTTTCTTTGTGCTTTACCGGCAGGACCTGCCCGGGGGCGTTGCGGGCGTCGTCGGGGCGAAACAGGTGGGAATGGCCCTCTTCGGGCCTTATTTCATCGCCGTCGAGCTGGCCTCGCTGCTTCTGCTTGCCGGTCTGGTGGGGGCCTGCCATTTGGCTGGGAAAGCGTCAGAGGGAGAAGAGAAAGGAGAAAAAAGGCCATGAATGCTGCTTCCGGACAATTCGGACTCCTTCTCGCTGCTGTCCTCTTTTGCCTCGGAATGGTGGGGGTCCTGGTGCGCAGAAACGTTATCTTTATCCTCCTTTCCATCGAAATCATGCTTAATGCCGCCGGACTGGCCTTTGTTACAGCCGGGGCGCTCTGGCGGCAGCCGGATGGCCAGGTGATGTTCATCTTCATCCTGGCCATGGCGGCGGCGGAAGTTTCCCTGGGTTTGGCGATCGTCGTCCGGCTATTTTACCGTTTTAAGACCGTCGATGTTGATGCGGCGGCAAGGATGAGGGGCTGAATATGCTCGAAGGGCTCTGGCTGATACCGATTCTCCCTTTGGCGGGCTTCCTGGTCCTGGCCGTCGCGGGTTCCAGCCTTTCGCAACGGGCGGTGGCAATGATCGGCGCCGGATCAGTGGGCGTTTCTGCGGCCCTTGCCTCCGTACTTGCTCTATCCTTTATTGTATCGCCACCCTTGGGACGAGCCTACTCGCAAACTCTTTGGACATGGCTCGAGGTTGCCGGATTGAAGCCGGAAATTGCCTTCTACCTCGACCCGTTGGCACTGATCATGGTCGCGGTCGTCACGGTGGTAGGTTTCTTGATCCATCTTTATGCCTTGGAATACATGCGGGGGGATGAAGGCTACAGCCGTTTTTTTGCCTATATGAATCTTTTTATCGCGTCTATGCTCATCCTCGTCCTCGCCGATAACCTCCTGCTTCTTTATCTCGGCTGGGAGGGGGTCGGATTGTGCAGTTACCTGCTCATCGGTTTTTGGTATCGGGACCCGGCAAACGGGTATGCCGCCCGGAAGGCTTTCATCGTCACCCGGGTCGGCGACGTGGCCTTGATCATAGGGATATTTTTCCTTTATACCCACCTGGGAAACATACAGATTCAGGAGTTGCTGCGCCTGGCAGTTCAAGAATGGCCGGCCGGCTCGTCAATGGCGACAGTGGCGGCCTTGCTCCTTTTGGGTGGCGCCGTGGGCAAATCGGCGCAGCTTCCCCTGCAGACCTGGCTTCCCGACGCCATGGCCGGGCCCACGCCGGTGAGTGCCCTTATCCACGCGGCGACCATGGTAACGGCGGGGGGTTTCCTAATACCCCGGGTGAAACCACTGTTTCACCTGGAGCCCGGCGCCCCCCCGGCCGGAGCAGGGACCGGGCCGCGCAC